>Ga0066665_10000004_pt1 | contig 53709 bp, 53 predicted proteins | sample GraSoiAngelo_114_FD_75175 | JGI IMG/M metagenome (GOLD analysis project Ga0066665, IMG submission 75175) | Grasslands soil microbial communities from the Angelo Coastal Reserve, California, USA - 14_0903_13_40cm | ecosystem: Environmental > Terrestrial > Soil > Grasslands | place: USA...
CCGCGCTATGCGAGGTGCAGACCACGGTCTCGAGGTTGCGAAGGGGGTGGTCGGCGGGAGTCGGCTCCTCCTCCCAGACGTCGAGCCCCGCCGCCTTGATCCTGCCCCGGGTGAGGCCCTCGAAGAGGGCCCGCTCGTCCTGCGTCTTGCCGCGGCAGGTGTTGACGAAGACCACCCCCGCCTTCATCTTCGCGATGGTCTCGGCGTTGATGATGTGCTGCGTCTCCGTCGTCAGCGGCGTGTGCACCGTGATCACGTCGGACTGCGTGAGGAGCTGGTCGAGCGAGACCGGTTCCGTCTCCCGCCTCCGGAGCTCGTCCGGCGCGACGTACGGGTCGCAGCCGAGCACGCGCATGCCGAACGCGCGCGCGATGTGAGCGACCCGCCGCCCGATGTTGCCGACGCCGATGATGCCGAGGGTTTTGCCCTTGAGCTCGAAGATGCCTAGGGCCCGCCGTTCGACCCACTCGCCCTTGCGCGTCGCCCGGTCAATCGCGAGCGTCTTCTTCGCGGCCACCAGCATCAGCATGATCGCGTGCTCGGCCACCGCGTCGGAGTTCGAGCCCGGCGCGTGGACGACGGGGATGCCGAGTCGCGTGGCGGCGGGCAGGTCGACGGTGTCGAGCCCGACGCCGTGGCGCCCGATGACCTTCAGCTGCTTGCACGCGGACATCAGGCGTTCGCTGCAGTTCGGCCGGATGCGGAACAGGATGCCCTCGGCCGCCCGGGCGGCCGCGATCACCCCATCCTCGGTCAGGTCCTGGCAGACCGTGACCCGGGCTTCGGTTTCGAGTAGCGTGTGCCCGTCCGGATGAATCGGGCCCGCGAGGACGACGATTGGTTTCGCGATGGAGGCCATGGCGCTCCTCTCGATGGGGGCGTCCGCTACTTGGTGGCGATCAGGACCAGGCGCGGCGCGTCGAGGGTGAACGGCGAGCCGTCGAGGCCGCCGTGGAGATCGACGCGCCGCCAGCGCTCCGGGCGAAGCATCGCGCGCAGCTCGTGGGCCGCATAGAGACGGAACTCGGTCTCGCCGAGGCGCTGACCATCGTCCACCCGGTGCCAGACGCCGCGGACGCGGCTCGTCTCCGGGTCGAAGGTGTTCTCGATTCGCAGGCCGGCCACGACCTCCTCCGCGGTCACGTGACGGACGAAGTGGTCGCGGTTGCGCGTGTCGAGCACGAACGTGCCGCCGGGTGCGAGCGCCCGCCAGAAGCGGTCGAGCAGGAGCCGGTCTTCGTCGTCGGAGAAGTACCCGATGCTGCTGAAGAGGTTCACGGCGAGGTCGAACTCGCCCGAGAACTCCATGTCTCGCATGTCTTGGCAGAGGAACGCGCCGTGGACCCGCGCCGCGGCGACGGCCGAGCGGGCGCGGTCGAGTTCGGTCTCGCTGAAGTCCACACCCGTCACGCGATAGCCGCGGCGGGCGAACGCCACCGAGTGACGGCCGAAGCCGCACGGCGCGTCGAGCACGCGCCCGCGGTCGGGAAGCTTCACGTTGGCGACGATCCAGGCCACCGCGGCCTCCGGATCGTCGGCGGACTCAAAATCCTGCGAGATCGTGGGCCACGCTTCCCGAAAGAACCGCTCGCTCGGAAACACGGCGCTATTATACGCGCCCGGCATCCGTCTGCGTGGGGACTCGCAGAGTTCCTTGGCGTTCCGGGGCGCGTGGCTCGCGCGCCCCGACGTTTGCGACCAGTTTGCGACCCGCTTCCCCGTCGCGGGAGGCGGACTCGACCGCTCGTCCCGGCGCCGCTCGGGCGGGCAGCGGCACCGGAACACTTCGCGACAGCATCCGACGACGTGCCCGGGATTCTCCTTCGGGGACCGATTACTCGGACCCGTGATCACCCTCGCCCCGACTGGACGGTCCCGATCGCTGGAATACGCAGCCCCGTCGTCCCCTGGCGCCCGTCGCCAACGTGACGACCGCTTCGACAGCGGCCTGCGGCTCCGGGCGCTTACCTGGCGTCATACGCGTTCAGGAGCCAATCGAAGGCTGTGATAGGGGGCACGGGGTGCCGACTCGTCCCGCCCACAAACACCCGGCCACCCGCCCAGGCCACCGGGCGGGCTTCACCGGGAAAGTCCGACTCCCAGCGGAGCTGTCCGCCGACGGCGTCGTACGCTCGGACGGTGCCGCGAAAGAAACCTGCGACAAACGCTTGTCCCCCGCCCACCGAGATCCCTCCGCCTTGAATCCCTCCGGGCTGGTCCGTCCATAGGAGCTCACCGCTGGCAGCGTCGTAGGCCCGAACGAGGAAGTGGTTCCCGAGTCCGGCCACGAAGACTCGACCTTCGCCGGCGGTGATCGCCAGGACGAAATCGCCAGGGTCGTCCTGCCAAAGGAGCGTTCCGGTGCTCGCGTCGAAGGCCCCGACGTGCTGGCCCCCGGCGACGAAGACGGCCCCTCCCTCTGCCGCGACGGCGCCGGCGACCCCTCGGACTTCCCACGCGAGCGTCCCCGTCCCCGCCTCGTAGCTGCGGAGCAGAGGCGTCCCGGACGCGTCGGATCCGGTGACGAAGAGTCGGTCGCCCTCAAGGGCCAGCGCGCCGCCCACGCCGCTCGCGGACCAGACGAGCGCTCCGGTCCGGGCGTCGTAAACCCGCACGACGGAGAGGGTGTCGCACCTGCCGGTGACAAAGACGCGGCCCGCATGCGCGCCAATCGCGGCCGCCCCGGAGTCGTTCCCGGGGCATTGGTCCTCCCAGAGGACGTCGCCGGTGTCAGCGTCATAGGCCCTGACGACGAGCCCGCCCGCGCTCCTTCCAGTGACGTTGAGGTTACTGCTCCCGGCGACGAAGACTCGGTCTCCCTCCACGGCGAGCCCGGAGGGCCTGTCGTCCCTGCCTGAGACATCCCACCGGCTCGTCCACAGGAGGCCTCCAGTCCTCGCTTCGTAGGCCCGGACGAAGATGTCAGCGTTACCCCTACCCGGCGCTCCTCCCGTGAACGGACCCGCCCCAGCGGCAAAGACTCTGTCCCCTCTGGCGACGATGGCCTCAAGGGTGTTGTGACTCCCGAGGAACAACCGGTCCTCCCAAATCAGGTCACCGGCGCCTGCCGAGGCGTCTCTGTGGGCAAGGAACGCCGACCAAACCAACAGCGTCGCAACAAGCAGCACTCGCTTCGCCGAGTTTCCCCTCATCTCGGATCCTCCCCTCGGGCACGCGGGCTCGCGACGGCCAGATCCGGCATGCCCCGTCATCGACATCGCCCACGGCCACGCTGGCCGCCAGGACCCTGGGCGATCCGTGAAACGCCGAAATTCTGGGGCGCCGGGAAGGTCCCGTCGCCGTTGCCCCGCAGGACCGGGACGTCGCTCGAGCCGGCGCTGGCAACCGCCACGTCCGGCCCTCCATCGTCATCAAAGGCGCCGACCCCGAGGAACAGGATGGGTGTCGGCGGCAAGCCGCCTCGACGCGACGAATGAGACCGTCTGGGCCGCGACCGCTCGGCCCGACGGGGGTGGAAACGCTCCCGAGATTGACAAGGTCGCCGCCTGGAGCCGCGACCGCCGGGGAGACTCTGGTCATCTCGGTGATCCCATCGAGAGACCTTTGTTTTCCGTCTCAGCGCCGGCTCCACTTGTCGCGCGTTAGGGAGAACTCTAGTCCCGAAAGCGGGAGGCTGAAACTCGGAGGACCCCCGAATCGGCCACGGGAATCCCCTGAGGGCCTCTGGGGGGTCGCCCCGACCCGGTGAGCGTCCGCGTCGTCGGGTTCCTACGGGGTCAGATCGAGCTGGATCTGCTCGGGTACCGTCGGCGCAGAGCGCGACTATAATACGCCGCATGACGACACTGGTGACCGGCGCGTTCGGCTGCATCGGGTCGTGGGTGATCCGCGGGCTGCTCGCCGCCGGCGAGCGACCGGTGGCCTTCGACTTCGCCGACGATCCCTGGCGGCTCCGGATGGTCGCCGGCCCGGACGTGATGAGCCGCATCGCGTTCGTCCGCGGCGACATCGCCGAGAAGGATCAGCTCGTGAAGGCGATCGGCCACCACGGGGTCACGCGCGTGATCCACTTGGCCGCCTGGCAGGTCCCGCTCTGCCGTCAGGACCCGGCCCGGGGCGCGCTGATCAACGTCGTCGGCACCGCCAACGTGTTCGAGGCGGTCCGGGCCTGCCCGGGGCAGATCGGGCGCGTCGTCTACGTGTCCTCGGCCGGCGTGTTCGGTCCCCCGCACCTCTACCCGTCTGGGCCGCTCGCCGACGACGCACCCCCGCGGCCGGCGACCCACTACGGTGTCTACAAGGTCGCCAACGAGGAGACGGCGCGGGTCTACTGGGAGGAGCACCGGATTCCATCCTCCGGGTTCCGTCCGCTCTCGGTCTACGGCCCGGGCCGCGACTTCGGCGTGACGGCGGCGCCGACGCTCGCCATGAAGGCGGCGGTGCTCGGCCGATCCTTCAAGATCCCGTACGGGGGTCGGACCGACCTGATCTTCGTGGAGGACGTCGCGAATGCGCTCCTGACCGCCGCGAGCGCCGCGCTCGACGGCGCCCGCGTCTACAACCTCCACGGCGAGGTGGTGGCGATCGCCGACTTCGTGCGGCAGCTCTACACGCTCTGGCCGGGCGCGCAGGGTCTCGTCGCGCACGACGAGGTGCCCACGCCGTTCGCCGAGGCGCTGGACGACGCGCGGTACCAGCGCGACTTCGGCCCGCGCCCCCGGACATCGCTGCGCGACGGCACCCGCCGGACGCTCGAGGAATTCGCGCGGCTCCGGACGGAAGGACGGCTCGACGCGCGCGAGCTCGGCGTCTGACCGTGGATCTCCGCCTCCGCCCGGCGGCGCCCGACGACGCCGGCGCGATCTGCCGCATCTACAACCAGGGCATCGAGGACCGCGGCGCCACGCTCGAGACCGAGCTCCGGACCCCCGAGGAACGCCGGCAGTGGCTCGCCGGGCGCGAGACCCGCCATCCGGTCGTCGTGGCCGAGGAGGACGGCGAGGTCGTCGGCTGGGGGAGCCTCAACGCGTTCAGTCCGCGCGCCAGCTACCGCTTCGTCGCCGACTTCTCGATCTACGTCGAGCGCGGCCGGCGCGGCAAGGGCATCGGCCGCCAGCTCCTCGCCCGGCTCGTCGAGCTCGCCCGCGGGCACGGCTATCACAAGCTGGTGCTCGCCACCCTGCCCGGGAACGCGGCGGGGCTCCGGCTCTACGAGGCGTTCGGCTTCCGCACGGTCGGCGTGTACCGGGAGCAGGGCCGGGTCGACGACCGCTGGGTGGACACGGTCCTCATGGAGAAGCTCCTCTGACGCCCGCGCGCCCGCGGGGAGGCCGGGAGTGCCCGCGACCGCGATCTCGGTAGCGGGCGTCGCCATGCGCTACGCGGCCCGCGGCGCCAGCGTAGCGGCGCTCGCGGACATGAACTTCGACGTCGCGGAGCGCGAGTTCGTGGCGGTCGTCGGACCGTCAGGCTGCGGGAAGTCGACGCTCCTGAAGATCCTGGCCGGGCTCCTGCCCCCCACCCGCGGCGAGGCGCGCCTGCGCGGCACGCCGATCGCCGGCCCCCGCCGGGACATCGGCGTCGTGTTCCAGGCCCCGGTGCTCTTCCCGTGGCGGACCGTGCTCGACAACGTGCTGCTCCCGGTCGACGTGCAGGGGCTCCCCCGCGACCGTCACCAGCGGACGGCGCTCGATCTGCTCGCCCTCGTCGGGCTCGAGGGCTTCGAGCGGCGGTACCCGTGGGAGCTGTCCGGCGGCATGCAGCAGCGGGTGTCGATCATCCGCGCGCTCATCCACGACCCGGCGATGCTGCTCATGGACGAGCCGTTCGGCGCCCTGGACGCGATGACTCGGGAGCTCATGAACCTCGAGCTCCAGCGCATCTGGCTCGAGCGACAGAAGACAGTCCTCTTCATCACCCATTCGATCCCGGAGGCGGTCTTCCTCGCCGACCGCGTGCTGGTGATGACGACGCGCCCGGGCGCGATCATGGACGACGTCGCGGTGCGCCTGCCACGCCCGCGCGCCCTGGACGCGATGAGCACCTCCGAGTTCGGGGGCTGCGTGGCCAGGATCCGCGCCCGCTTCAACGCGCAGGGGGGAGTCGACGCGTGAGCCGCCCATGACGAGCACCCGCAACGTCGCCCTCACGGTCGGGCTCCTCTGCGTCTCGCTCGCGGGCTGGGAGGGGGTGGTGCGTCTCCTGGCGGTCCCCGCCTACATCGTGCCGCCGCCGTCCCGGGTCACGGTGGCCCTCTGGCGAGGCTTCGCGAGCGGCCTGTACCCCCGTCACCTCCTCTACACGCTCACGGAGACGGTGCTCGGCTTCCTCCTCGGCGCCGCGCTCGGGTTCTCGCTCGGCGTCGCGGTCGCGAGCAGCCGGTACATCGAGTACTTCGTCTACCCGTACATCGTGATGTTCCAGTCGCTCCCGAAGGTGGCGCTGGCGCCGCTCATCGTCATCTGGTTCGGCCTCGGCCTCGCCTCGAAGGTCGTCAACGCCGCGCTCGTCGCCTTCTTTCCGCTGATGGTCAACACGATGGTGGGCCTCCGGTCGGCCGACGAGGACCGCGTGAGCCTCATGCGCGCGCTGGCGGCCAGCGAGTCGCAGATCTTCTGGATGCTGCGCCTGCCGGGCGCGCTGCCGTTCGTGATGGCCGGCCTCGACGTCGCGGTGATCCTGGCCCTCATCGGGGCGATCGTGGGCGAGTTCGTCGGCGCCCAACACGGCCTCGGCATGCTGATCCAAAGCATGAACTTCACCATGGATGTGTCCGGGCAGTTCTCGGTCCTGCTCATCCTCTCCGTGCTCGGGCTCGCGCTCAACAAGGGCATCGCCATCCTTCGCCGGCGCGTCCTCTTCTGGGACCCCTCGGTGAAGAGTCGGAGCGACGCGCCATGAGCGCCGGCCGGCGGCTGGCCGTCGCCGGTCTCGCGGCCGCCGCGCTGACGATCGTGCCGCTGGCGTCGGCCCGGGCCGAGCTCCGGCGGGTCCGCGTGGGCGTGTGCGCGCGGACGATCTCCGCGGGCATCGGCACCCCGTTTGCGGTCGCCACGAAGATGGGGTGGTTCCGGGAGGAAGGCGTCGAGGTGGAGCTGGTGCCGCTCCCGGGCTCCACGGACTGCGTCCGGACCGTCGCCACCGGGGAGCTCCCCTTCGCGCTGCCGAGCGTGGAGCCGCTCGCGATCGGCCGCCCGCAGGGAATCCAGGCGAGGGTCTTCTACACCGCCTATCAGGGGAACGTCTACGGCTTTGCCGTGCCCGCCTGGAGCACCGTGCGGACGTTCGCCGATCTGAAGGGCAAGACCATCGGCGTCACCTCGTTGGCCTCGGCCGGCGTGATCATCGCGCGCGCCCTCGCCGCCACCGCCGGGCTCGACCCCGACCGCGACGTCAGCATCGTCGTCGCGGGCGAGGGGGCGCAGACGGCGGCGATGCTCCGGAGCCGGCAGGTCGACGCGCTCAGCCAGTTCGACACGCAGTACGCGATGGTGGAGAACGCGGGCGTGCCGCTGCGCCGGCTCGACACCCACGGGACCGACCGCTTCCCGTCCAACGGCTTCGTCGCCCTCGATAAGACGATCGCGGGTGACCGCCAACTCTGCGTGGCGCTCGGGCGCGGGTATGCCAAGGGCACGATCTTTGCGATCGCCAACCCGGAGGCGGCGATCCGGATCCTCTACGAGGTGTTCCCGGAGACCCGACCCACGGGCAAGGACGAGGCCACCGCCCTCCACGACGACGCGCGGGTCCTCGAGGCCCGCATCCCGAACTGGACCCTCGAGAAGTCGGGGGTCAGGCGCTGGGGGGAGAGCTCGACCGCCAACTATGCCGCCTACCTGGACTTCCTCTCCCGGTGGGGCGTGGTCACGCGGAGGGTGCCGGTGACGGACCTCGTCACCAACGAGCTGATCCCCGAGATCAACCGCCTCGACCCCGGGAGGATCCGCGCCGAGGCGAAGGCCTGGAAGCCGGCCCGCTGACGGGGCCGGGGCTCAGAGCGGGAGCAGGGTCCCCGCGGCGTCGCAGCGGAGCTCGGCCGGCTCGCCGAGGATCGTGAGGGTGCCGCGCTTGGCGATCTCCGGCAGGAGCGACTCCGACACCTCGATCTCGCCGAGCATCAGCGTGTTCTTGATCCGGACCACCCGCGCCTCCCGCTCGGGCACGAGCAGGCCCGTGCACGAGAGCGCGGCCTCGATCGCCTCCCGGTCCGAGTCGAACGCCGGCGGGAGCTTGGCGCCGCCCGGCGAGCAGGCGGCCAGGCAGTTGATCAGCGTGGCCTTCATGTCGATCTTCTCGACGAGCTTGCGCGTCGTGAAGTCCGCGTTGCCGATGCCGGTGGCGTTGCCGTAGGTGTTGTCGGTGAGGTCGAGCGCGACGATCCAGAGGATCCGGGGATCGTTCGGGAACGGCTCGTGCGGGTTCGAGGGCCGGCCGATGACGTTCGTGTCCATGCCCGCGCCCGAGACGTTCTTCCCCATCTGCTCGACGATCAGCACCTCGAACGCCGAGAGCGGGAGCCGGGCCAGGTTCTCCTTCGCCATCTTCAGGAGCCGCCGCTCGCCGGCCTCGAGGTCGGCCGCGCCGAAGGCCTCGACGTGCGCCGTCTCGTCGTACCCGTTTTCGACGATGCCGAGCCCGAAGGCGATCTTCGCCTTGGCGAGCATCTCGCGGCCGACTTCGGTGATGACGGTCTCGTAGCTGTGGCGGACGTTGGCGCGGTGGTACTGGATGGCGCCCTTGTACTTGCCGAGCCCGATCGTCATCATCTTGAAGAGGCCAGACTCGATCGAGCCCTTGAAGTCCGTGTGCGGCTTGACCCGGTTGACGAGGCACACCCAGTCCGCGCCGGCCGCGCCCTTCTCGAGCCACACGGGCAGGCCGAGCGCGTCTCCGACCTGGACGACCTCCATCGTCGCCCGGCACGGCACGCCCATCGTCTTCTCGCTGATCCCGTAGTGGTCGAGGACGGAGAGCTGCCCCTCGGGCGTGCCACCGCCGTGGCTGCCCATCGCCGGAAAGATGAAGGGCTTGGCCCCGAGCTCCCTGAGGTGGTCGACCGTCGCCTTGACGATCGTCGCGTAGTTGGCGATGCCGCGACTCGACGTCCCGATGGCGACGACGTCGCCCCCCCGGATCGGGTGCCCGCACGCGCCGAGCGTCGCGCGCGTCGCGGCGGGGATGTCGCTGACCACGGGACGGGAGAACCGCTGCCGGACCCGGACCATCTTCGGGAGCGCCATAGCGCTCATATACGACGACGCCGGGGCCAAGTCAAGCCTGAAATGCCCGTTTCCGCTTGACTTTTGCCGGCCCGGGCCGGTATACGTAGACCGCTCAAATGGGCCTACACCTGTCCCGGCTTCGGACGGTCTGCCTCGCGACCCTCCTCTTGCTCGGCGGCTGCGCATGGCTCAGCGCCCGGCCGCAGCCCGTCCTCCCGGCCGAGGAGCTCTACCGCCTCGGCGAGCAGGACCTCGCGCGGAGTCGCTACGAGGACGCGCGCAGCCGGTTCAAGGAGATCGTGGCCCGCCACCCGGACTCCTCCTACGCGCCGCGCGCGCGCTTCCTCATCGGCGAGACCTACTTCCGCGAGGGCGAGTTCGACAAGGCGGTCAAGGAGTTCGAGGCGTTCCTCGCCTTCTACCCGCAGCACCAGATCGCCGATCTCGTCCAGTACCGTCTCGCGGTGAGCTACTATGACCAAATGAAGCCGGTCGAGCAGGACCAGGCGCTCACCGGGAAGGCGCTGGCGCAGTTCAAGAAGCTCGTCAAGGATTACCCGCAGAGCCGCTACGCGTCGGACGCGCTGGCGAAGATCGACATCTGCCGCGGCCGCCTGGCCCAAAAAGAGCTGTTCATCGCGCACTACTACTACGACCAGCAGGACAACCCCGCCGCCGCCCGCCAGCGGCTCGAGGGCATCCTCAGGAACTACCAGCATACGCTCGTGATCCCGGAGACGCTCTTCCTCCTCGCCGAGGTGAACTTCCGGGAGGCGCGGACCGCCGAGGCGGTGGCGCTGTTCCGCCGGCTGGCCGCCGAGTACGCCTACACCGAGTGGGGAAGGCGCGCCGCCCAGCGCCTGTCGGTCGCCAGGTGACCCGGTGCCACACGACGTCGTCGACCTGCGTTCCGACACGCTGACCCTTCCCACCCCCGCCATGCGCGAGGCGATGGCGCGGGCGGACGTGGGCGACGACGTGTGGGAGGAGGACCCGACGGTCCAGCGTCTGGAGGCGATGGCGGCGGACCTCATGGGCAAGGAGGCGGGACTCTTCGTGGCGTCCGGCACCATGGGCAACCTCGTGTCCGTGGTCGCCCAGACGCGGCCGGGACAGGAACTCGTCCTCGACGCCGACTCGCACATCTTCAACTACGAGGTCGCGGGCTCCGCGGTGATCGGACACGTCCAGACCCGTCCGATCACGACCGAGCGCGGCTTTCTCTCCCCCACGCAGGTCGCGGAGGCGATTCGGCCGCGCAACATCCACGTCCCGGCGACGGGACTCGTCTGCGTCGAGAACACCCACAACCGCCACGGCGGCACGCTCTGTGCGCCCGAGGAGATCTCGGCGGTGGCGGCGGTGGCCCACGGCGCGGGGGTGCCGGTGCACCTGGATGGCGCGCGGCTCTTCAACGCGGCGGTGGCGCTCAAGCGGCCCGCCCGCGACTTCGCCGCCGACGCGGACTCGGTGACGTTCTGCGTCTCCAAGGGGCTCGCCGCCCCCGTCGGCTCAGTCGTCTGCGGCACCCGCGACTTCACCACCCGCGCGCGCCGGCTGCGGAAGATGCTGGGCGGCGGCATGCGGCAGGTCGGCGTGCTGGCGGCCGCCGGCATCGTCGCCCTCGAGCAGATGATCGACCGCCTCGCCGAGGACCACGCCAACGCGCGCCGGCTCGCGGGCGGCGTGGCCGCCCTGCCGCGGATCCGGCTCGACCTTGCCCGCGTGCAGACCAACATCGTCATGTTCGCGGTCGATCGGCCGGGCGGCGTCGAGGAGCTGGTCGCGGGCTCGGCGGCCCGCAAGATCAAGATCCACGCCGTCGGCCCCACCTCGATCCGGTGCGTGACGCACAAGGACGTCGACGAGGCGGACGTCGACCGGGCGGTGCAGGCGCTCGCCGAGATCACCCGGGCCTGGTAGGGCGCCCGATGGCCGAGCGGCTCCTCGAGGTGAAGGACCTGACGACTCACTTCTTCACGGACGACGGTGTCGTCCGCGCGGTCGACGGCGTCAGCTTCCACGTCGACAAGGGCGAGACGCTCGGCGTCGTCGGCGAGTCGGGGTGCGGCAAGACCGTGACCGCGCTGTCGATCATGCGTCTGATCCCGCAGCCCCCGGGCCAGATCGTCCGCGGCCGGATCGACTACAACGGGCGCAACCTGCTCGAGCTCCCCCCGAAGGAGATGCGGAAGATCCGGGGCAAGGAGATCTCGATGATCTTCCAGGAGCCGATGACGTCGCTCAACCCGGTCTTCACGGTGGGCGAGCAGATCGCCGAGGCGCTGCGCCTGCACGAGGGCCTGAACCGGCGCGACGCGCTGGACCGGGCGGTCGAGATGCTCCGCCTCGTACACATCCCGAACGCGGAGCGCCGGGTTCGCGAGTACCCCCATCAGCTCTCGGGCGGCATGCGGCAGCGGGTCATGATCGCGATGGCGCTGTCGTGCAGCCCCAAGCTCCTCATCGCCGACGAGCCCACGACCGCGCTCGACGTGACGATCCAGGCCCAGATCCTCGAGCTGCTGAACGAGCTGAAGGCGCGGTTCGGGATGGCGGTCCTCCTCATCACCCATGACATGGGGGTGATCGCCGAGACGGCCCAGCGGGTCATCGTCATGTACGCGGCCCAGGTCGTGGAGGAGGCCTCGGTGGGGGAGCTGTTCAAGGAGCCCCTCCATCCCTACACGCAGGGACTGCTCCGCTCGATCCCGCGCATCGACCTCGCGGCGACCCAGCGGCGGCGGCTCCAGACGATCCCGGGCTCCGTGCCCACGCTCCGCGGCGAGGCCCGGCCGGGCTGCCGTTTCGCGCCGCGCTGTGAGTTCGCCCGGCCGGCGCACTTCGACAACGACCCGACGCTGAAGGACGTCCGGCCCGGCCACAAGGTGGCCTGCTTCCTGTACTAGGCTCCGATGGCCGAGGCGCTCCTGCGGGTCCGGCACCTGAAGAAATACTTCCCGATCCGGGGGGGGCTGTTCTCGCGGGAGGTGGCGCGCGTCCACGCCGTCGACGACGTGTCGTTCGACATCCGGCCGGGCGAGACGCTCGGGCTCGTCGGGGAATCGGGCTGCGGCAAGTCCACGACCGGCCGGACCATCCTCCGCCTCGTCGAGCCCACCGCGGGCGAAGTCTGGTTCGAGGATCGGAACGTCACCGCCCTCGACAAGCGGGCGCTCCGCCAGATCCGCAAGGAGATGCAGATCATCTTCCAGGACCCCTACGCCTCCCTGAACCCGCGGATGACGGTGCGATCGATCATCGGCGAGGCGCTCGTCATCCACAAGCTCGCCCGGAGCCGTCGGGAGCGCGAGGAGCGGGTCGTCCAGCTGCTCGAGACGGTGGGCCTCTCCGCCGAGCACCTCCGACGGTACCCGCACGAGTTCTCCGGCGGCCAGCGTCAGCGCATCGGCATCGCCCGCGCGCTCGCCGTGAGCGCCAAGCTGATCGTCGCCGACGAGCCGGTGTCGGCCCTCGACGTCTCGATCCAGGCCCAGATCATCAACCTGCTCGAGGAGCTCCAGCAGAAGTTCGGCCTCACCTACCTCTTCATCGCCCACGACCTTTCGGTCGTCGAGCACATCTCGACGCGCGTGGCCGTGATGTACCTCGGCAAGCTCGTCGAGGTCGCCCCCGCCAAGGAGCTCTACACAAACCCCAAGCATCCCTACACGGAGGCGCTCCTCTCCGCCGTGCCGATCCCCGATCCCGCCATGCGACGCCGCCGCATCCTGCTCGAGGGCGATGTGCCGAGCCCGATCCGGCCGCCCTCGGGCTGCCGTTTCCATACCCGCTGTCCGATTCGCGTGCCCTCCTGCGCCGAGACCGATCAGCGGCTGAAGGAGGTCGCGCCGGGCCACTGGGTCGCGTGCCAGGTCCGCGCCTAGCGCGAGCGCCGTGGTTGGGCCGGTGGGCGGGCCCCCGGGCCCCGCCGAGTGACGGTTCATGAAGGTCCAGGTCGGCGACATCAACATGTACTTCGTCGAAGCGGGCGCGGGCGAGCCCGTCGTCCTCGTCATGGGCCTCGGCGGCGACCACACCGCGTGGGGCTTCCAGCTGCCGGTCCTGGCCGAGCGCTACCGCGTGATCGCCTTCGACAACCGCGGCGCCGGGCAAACCGACCAGCCCGATCTGCCCTACACGACCCGCGGCATGGCCGAGGACACGGTCGGGCTGATGGACGCCCTCGGGATCCCGCGCGCCCACGTGTGCGGGGTATCGCTCGGCGGCATGATCGCCCAGGAGCTGGCGCTCAACCATCCCGATCGCGTGCTCTCGCTCCAGCTCCACTGCACCCTCGCGCGTCCGGACGCCTACCTCCTGGCCCTCGGCCGGACGTGGCTCGAGATGCGGGCGGCGCTGTCGCGCGAGGCGTTCACGCGCGCGATGTCCCTCTGGCTCTTCGCGCCGGCGACCTTCGCCACCCGCCCCGAGTTCGTGGAAGATGCGGTCCAGAACGTGCTCGCCAATCCCTACCCGTCGACTCAGGTCGGCTTCGCGCGGCAGGCCGGGGCCGTCGCCGGCCACGATACGCTCGACCGCCTCGACCGCATCCGCTGCCCGACCCTGGTCACCGTCGGCACCGAGGATATCCTCGTGCCCCCCCGCTTCGCGCGCGTGCTCGGCGACCGCATCCCGCGCGCGGAGCTCCGGATGCTCGAGGGAGGCGGCCACGGTTATTTCATCGAGCTGGCCCCCGCGTTCAACGAGGTCGCCCTCGGCTTCCTCGGCCGCCACCCGGCGGGGCGCTGAAGGTCGCGGCGCGGGCCCCCCGAGCCGCGTCACGGCGCCGACGTCAGCCGGCCGACGCTTCCCCGCGGCCGGGCGCTAAGCGCCACCGCCGCCGACACTTTTCAGTGGCACCCGCGTTGCATCGAGACATCGATCATGCGGGTGTTCGTCTGCGCCGTGGCCGCCGGATGGGCGTTCCTCGTCCTCGGGGTCGACCGGGCCGGGGCCGGGCAAGGTTGCGCCTTGCCGCCCCGGACCGTGCGGGCCGTGCTCGACGCGGGGGGGGCGCGCTACGAGTGGGCGAGCAGCTGCGGCGGCGCGCGGATCGTGATCCACGGCAGTTACAACGACCGGACGAACCGCGCCACCGAGGTCGTCGTCTTTCCCGACCGCGGGGGAGCCACGAACGCCTTCGAGGTGCGATGCGCCCGAAACCCGTGGGCGCCCGGCGAGCGCCTGCGCTGCACGCGGCTCCATACGGTCGTGAATGTCCGATCCGCGTTCACGGAGCCGTGGTTCGGAGTGGGCGACCTGCGCCAGAAGCCCAAGGGGCCGCCGGCCCGGACCGACGGCGCGCGAGCGTGGGCCCCCACTCCCCTCCTGCCGCCGAACGGGACCGTGCTGGCGAGCCCCCGCGAGGCTCAGGTCGAACTCCGCTGGACCTCGAGCGGGGGCGCGGGCGCCCACTACCGGGTCGAGCTCCAGCGGGGAATCAGCGCGCAGGGGCCGTTCAGCGAGGTGCAGGACGTCGACGTCACCGGCAACGCCGGGCTCTCGGTCGCGTACGCCGTCTCCCCGGACGTCCTCGGGGCGGCCCCGCACCAGTACTGGCGCTGGCGGGTCGCCCAGACCACCGCCGCCGGCGGGCCCCGCTTCACCGCGTGGCAGACCTTCTCGTTCCGCTGATCAGCCGAGCAGCCGGCGACTGATCACCGACCGCTGGATCTGGCTCGTCCCCTCCCAGATCTGGTAGACGCGCGCGTCGCGGTAGAGACGCTCGATCGTGAACTCCTTCGAGTAGCCGTAGGCCCCGTGGACCTGGAGGGCGTCGGTCGTGACCCGGGCGGCCGTCTCGGAGGCGAAGAGCTTGGCCTCCGCGGCCTCGCGGGTGACCGATCGCCCCTGGTCCTTCAGAAAGGCGGCCTTTCGGACGAGGAGGCGCGCGGCCTCGATCGACGCCGACATATCGGCGATCATGAACTGGATCGCCTGGAACGCGGCGAGCGGCTGGCCGAAGGCGCTCCGTTGCCGAGCGTAGCCGATCGCCTCCCCCATGGCCGCCTGGGCGATCCCAACGGCCTCCGCGCCCATTCCGATCCGACCCGTGTCGAGTGAGGCCATCGCCCGCTTGAAGCCGTCCCCGGGCGCGGCGAGCAGGCGCGACGCGGGCACGCGGCACTCCTCGAAGATCAGCTCGCCCGTGGCCAAGCCGCGGACACCCATGAGGTGCTCCTTGGCCCCGCGGGAGAACCCGGGGGTGCCCGCCTCCACCAGAAAGAGCGCGATGCCCTCCCGGCCCCGCTGCCGGTCCGTCGTCGCGACGACCACCGCGACGTCGCAGACATGCGCGGCCGTGATGAAGCGCTTGGTCCCGTTGAGGACCCAGCCGTCGCCGGCCGGCCGCGCGGAGGTCTGGACGCCGGCCACGTCGGAGCCCGTCCCGGGCTCGGTCTGCGCGATGACGCAGATCTTCTCGCCCCGCACGAGCGCCGGCAGGTACGCCCGCCGCTGCGCCTCGGTCCCGTTGTGGAGCAGCATGTCGGTCATCAGCTTGACGAGGAGCTGGGAGTCGGCGACCGCGGCCGAGGCCCGGGCCAGCTCCTCCTGCACGACCGCCCACGTCAGCGTATCGGCCCCGGCGCCGCCGTGCTCGGGCGGCACCGTCATCCCGAGGAGCCCGAGGTCGCCCATCCGCCGGTAGAGGTCCCGCGGGAATTCGTCGGTGCGATCGATCTCCGCCGCGCGGGGCTTGATCTCCTTCTCGGCGAACGCCCGCGCCATCTCCTGCGCGAGCCGCTGGTCCGCGGTGAGGTCGAAGTGCATGGCCCCTCGCGGCCCACCCTAGCACAGGACGGCGGGCCCGAGCCGGCCGGGGCCGCGTCAGTCCGACCGGTCGGCGACGCCCAGGTCGGCGCCCGGCGCCGCGCGCCAGGCCGAGGGGGGCCGGAGCTGGAGGACGCGCTCCCGTCGGCGCTCCTCCTCGAGATGCTTCTGACGGGCCAGGAGCAGATCGTCGAGCGCGATGAGGCCGACGAGCTTCGACGGCGTGCCGCGCGCGACGACCGGGAACTGAGTGAGGCCGGTCTCCACCATGCGGTACACGACCACCCGCAGGGGCTCGTCCGGGTACGCGACGACGGGCTTCGACTCGACCGCCTCCGCGAGCCGGCGGGCGCCTCCGGCCGGCGTCTCCTGGATCAGCCGCTCGAGCTCGCCGCGCCGGCTGACCCCGGAGAGCGCGCCGTCCCCGTCCACGACCGGATAGAGCCGCTGGCCGCGCGCGCCCGGGCCGCCGTCGAGGGACCGGGCGATCTCTCCCACGGTGCTGCCCGCGCGCAGCACCGTCACGCCGGTCTGCATCGCCTCGCGGACGAAGAGGATCTCGAGCGGATCGCAGGCGTACTCCCGCGTGAGGTGGTACCCCCGTCGCGCCACCTTCTCCGTGAGGATGGACCGCTTCATCGTGAGGACCGTGAAGGCGTGGGCGAGGACGACCGCCACCAGGAGCGGGAAGAGCACGTTGACGTCGTGGGTCAGCTCGATCGCGAAGACGACACCCGTGAACGGCGATCGCATGGTGCCGCCCATGATCGCGCCCATGCCGATCAGCGCCCAGAACCCCGCGCCCTCCTGCGGCAGGAGGGTCCCGGCGAGACCGCCGATCGCGCCTCCCATCATGAGGAGCGGCGCCAGGACGCCGCCCGACGTCCCGGAGCCGAGCGACACGGCCCAGATCGTCGACTTCACGAGCAGGATGCCGAGGATGACACGCGTCGAGACGCGCCCCTGGATGAGGGCGTCGAGCGTGTCGTAGCCGACGCCCAGCGCCTGGGGGAAGACCAAGCCACCGAGACCGATCACGAGGCCGCCGATCGCCGGCCACCATGCCCAGTGAATCGGGAGCAGCCGGAACGCGTCCTCGGCGGCGTAGACGTACAGGGTCAGGGCCGCCGACAGCGCGCCCGCGAGCCCTCCGACGACGACGCACCCGGCGATGCCCGGGAGACCGATGACCGCGGGATGCGCCGGCGCGGTGAACAACGGTCCCGAGCCCATCAGCGGAACACGCATGGCCTCGGCGGCGGCGCTCGCGAGGGCCACCGGGATCAGGCTGCGCGGCTTCCACTCAAAGAGGAGCAGCTCGACGGCGAGCAGCACGGCCGCCACCGGCGAGGCGAACGTCGCCGACATGCCGCCGGCCGCCCCGGCGACCAGCAGGGTCTTCCGCTCGGCCGCCGTCAGCCGGAAGAGCTGCGCGACCATCGAGCCGAACGCGCCGCCGGTCATGATGATGGGGCCCTCGTCGCCGAAGGGGCCGCCGGAGCCGATCGAGATCGCCGAGGAGAGCGGCTTGAGAATGGCGACCTTCGGCTCGACGCGACTGCCGTTGATCAGGATGGCCTCGATCGCCTCGGGAATGCCGTGGCCCCGAATGCGCTCGGAGCCATACCGGGCCATCAGGCCGATCACGAGCGCCCCTCCGATCGGCACCAGGACCTCGAGCGCGCCCAGCTGGTTGCCCGCCGGCGGGACGAGCGCCGTGCGCCACCGCCCGAAGAAGAAGAGGTTCGTGAACAGGCCGATCAGGCGGAGCAGCCCCAGTGCGACCCAGGCGCTGAGGACGCCGATCCCGATCGCGAGGATCGAGATCGGGACGACGCGGCCGGTCGTCGTGAAGTCGCCGAGCTCGGCGGGGGGGCCGTCACCCTCGGGCGGGCCGATCGCGCGGGATCGCCTTCCCCGCGCGCCGGCGGCTGGAGCCTCCCAATCCGTCGCGTCGCCTCCGTATCTCGACTCTGTCATTCAGCCGTCTCCCGTGAATACGAGCGCCCCCTCCGTCGCCGGAGGACCGAGCGTGGGCCCCGAGGGCCCCGGCGAGCCGCCGGACCGCGGGGCGCACCGCCGCGAGCTCGGCGAGATGGTGCAGCGACAGCTCGCGGAGCACCGTCTCTCCCCGCGGCGTGAGTTCGACGAAGACCTGGCGTCGGTCGACGAGTGCGCGGCGCCGCCGCACGAGCCTCCGCTCCGCCAGGCGGTCGATCAGCTCGACGGCGCTGTGGTGCTGCACCTGGAGCCGCTCGGCCAGCTCGCCGACCGTCGCGTGCCCGCGCCGCGGGAGGCCCTTCACGGCGAGCAAGAGCTGGTGGTGCTGGGGTTCAAGGCCGGCGGCCCGGGCCGCCTGCTCGCTGAATCGAAGGAACCGGCGGATCTGGTAGCGGAACTCGGCGAGGGCCCGGTAGGCGGCCGGCGTCACCCGGGCCGCTCCTTTGTATCGTTCCACGATACAAAGGTAGCACACGGGGCCAGGGCCGGCCGGCCCACCCCTCGGGCCCGCGCGTGGTACACTGCGGCGGCGCCGGAGCCCCGGCGCCTCCCGGCAAGGAGGGATTCCACGGTGATGAGACGGGTGTGGCGCCTCGCGGCGCCCGTCGCGATCGGGATCGCGGCCGGGCTCGCCCCCGCCTCGGCCGGCGCCGGCGACGTCCTCCGGATCGGCGCGCCGCTGGCGGCGACGGGGGCGGAAGCCCGGGAGGGTGCCCTCGCCAAGCAGGGCTACGACCTCTGGGCCGAGACCGTGAACGCCCGCGGCGGGCTCAAGGTCGGGGCGAAATCCTACCGGGTCGAGATCATCTACTACGATGATCAGAGCAAGCCCCAGATCTCGGCCGAGCTGACCGACAGGCTGATCAGCCAGGACCACGTGAGCTTCCTGCTCGGGCCCTACGGCAGCCCGACGACGTTCGCCGACGCCGCCGTCGCCGAGAAGTACCGGATCCCGATGGTCGAGGCCAACGGCGCGGCCCGAAAGATCTTTGCCCAGGGCTACCGCTACGTCTTCGGCGTCCTGAGCCCCGCCGACGAGTACGCGGCCAGCATGCTGAGGGCGGCCGCCACCCTCGTGCCCCGGCCCCAGGCGGTCGCCATCCTGGCCGCCGACGACCTCTTCTCCCTCGAAGTCGCGAACGGGGCGCGGGACTGGGCCGAGAAGAACGGCCTCCGCGTCGTCTATTTCCAGAAGTACCCGGTGGGCGTCGCCGACCTGAGCGCCCCCCTGACCCGCATCAAGTCGCTCCGGCCCGACATCCTGCTGGGCTCCGGGCATCTGCAGGAGAGCCTCCTGATCATGAAGCAGGCGCAGACCCTGGACGTCACCGTGGGCCTCTACGCCTTCACGGTGGGGCCGACGACCCCGGACTTCGTGACCGCCCTCGGACCGGCCGCCGAAGGGGTCTTCGCATCGTCCCAGTGGACGCCCGACGTGAAGTACCGTGGGCCGGTCTTCGACACCGCCGCGGCGTACGCGAAGGCCTTCGAGCGCAAGTACGGGTTCGTCCCCGACTATCACGCCGCCGAGAGCAGCGCGGCCGGCGTCGTCCTCCAGCTCGCGGTCGAGAAGGCCCAGAGCGTGGACCCGGCCACGGTGCGGGAGGCGCTGGCCTCGCTCGACGTGATGACGTTCTACGGGCCGGTCCGGTTCAACGCCCAGGGGCTGAACGACCGGAAGCCGATGGTGACCGTGCAGATCCAGCAGGGCCGGGTGGTCACGGTCTGGCCCCGGGAGGTCGCGGCGGCAAAGGCCATCTACCCGACCCCGCCCTGGAGCGCGCGGAAGTAACGAGCCGGGTGGCCGACGGCCGCGGCTCCGCCCGGGCCCCCGCGTGAGCCCCGAGCTCCAGATCGCGCTCCAGAACGCGATCAACGGGCTCCTGCTGGGCGGCACCTACGCGCTGGTGGCCGTCGGTTTCTCGCTCGTCTGGGGAGTCCTCAACGTCGTCAATCTCGCCCACGGCTCCCTGGTCATGCTCGGGGCGTACGTGACGTACTGGCTCTACACCCGCTACCGTCTGGACCCGTTCGCGTCCCTCCCCCTCACCGGCCTCGCCCTGTTCGGCTTTGGCTATCCGCTGCAGCGGCTCGTCATCAACCAGGTGATCCGCGCCTCGTTCCTGATCACGTTCCTCCTGACCTTCGGACTGGACCTCCTCGTGACCAACCTGGCGCTCGCGGCGTGGACGGCCGACGTGCGCGCGGTCACGACGCCCTACTCGGGGCGGAGTCTCGCCCTCGGCCCGCTGGCGCTGCCGCTCGTCCGGGCGATCGCCCTGCTCGTGGCGCTCGCGGGCGCGGCGCTGCTCCAGCTGCTGCTGACCCGCACGCGGCTCGGCAGCGCGATCCGCGCCACCGCCTCGGACCTGGAGGCGGCGCGACTGATGGGCATTCCGGTCGCCCGCGTCTACGCGCTCACGTTCGCGATCGCCGCGGCGACGGCCGGCGTCGCGGGCGGCCTCATCAGCCTGAGCTTCCCGATCTTCCCCGCGATGGGCGCCGGGTACACCCTGATCGCCTTCGTGGTCTGCGTGCTGGGCGGACTCGGCAGCGTTCCCGGCGCCTTCCTGGGCGGGCTCCTTCTTGGCCTCCTCCAGACCTACGCAGCGGCCTGGCTCGGCCCGAACTTCGACAACATCGTCGCGTTCAGCGTGCTCGTCCTGGTGCTCGTCGTCCGCCCCGCCGGCCTCCTGGGCCGGACCGAGCGGTTCCGCGGATGACGGCGGCCCTCTCCGGGACCGCGCGGCGGCGGCTGGCGCTCGCGCTCGCGCTGGCCGTGGCGGTTGGCCTGCCCGCCCTGACGAACACCTACTACGTCCGGCTCGCGACGGGCATCCTCATGTTCGCCGCCCTCGCCTGCGGATGGAACCTGGTCGGCGGCTACGCCGGCTACCCAGACTTCGGGGCGGCGGCGTTCCTCGGCATCGGGGCCTACACGACCGGCGTCCTCATGGCGCGGGCGGCGGTCCCGTTCCCGCTGGCGCTCCTGGCCGGAGCCTTCCTCGCCGTGGTGGCGGCGGTCCTGATGGGCGCCGTGCTGCTTCGCCTGCGCGGGCACTACTTCGCGATCGCGACGCTCGGCTTCATGCTCGTGCTCCAGCAGCTCGCGGCGAACCTCGAGCTGACCGGGGGCGGCTCGGGGATGAACCTGCCGGTGGCGCGGAGCTTCACGACCTTCTACTACTGGATGCTCGGCGTGTGCGCGCTCGCGGCGGCGGCCGGCCTCTTCCTGCCCCGCCTGCGGGTCGGCTACGCGATCGCCGCCATCCGCGAGAATCAGGCGGCGGCGGAAGCCCTCGGCATCGCGCCCCTGCCGTACAAGATCATCGCCTATTCGGGCAGCGCCTTCGTCTTCGGGCTCGTCGGCGGCGTGTATGCCTACTGGTTCACGTTCATCGATCCTCCCACCGTGTTCAACGTGGACTTCGCGATCCAGGCGATCGTGATGACGCTGTTCGGCGGCCCCGCGACCGCGCTCGGTCCCGTGGCGGGCGCCATCGTCCTCAAGAGCCTCGACACGGTGCTCACGACCGTCTCGATCTTCCTCCACAACGTATTCTTCGGCGCGCTCGTGTGCCTGCTCGTGATCTTCGCCCCGCGGGGCCTCGCCGACCTCCGGCGCGCGCGCGGCGGGATCCTCGCGGCGCTCCGGGCGGCGTTGCGCGAGAACCGGATCTGATGCCTCTCTTGGCGGCGCAGGGGCTCACCAAGCTCTTCGGGCGACTGGTCGCGCTCGACCACGTGGACCTCGCGATCGAAGCGGGCGAGGTCGTCGGGCTCATCGGCCCAAACGGCGCCGGCAAGAGTACCCTCGTGAACCTGCTCAGCGGCTTCGAGTCGCCCTCAGAGGGCGCCGTCGCCTTCGCCGGACGCGCGCTCGACGCGCTCGGCGCCCCGGCGATCGCGCGCCTCGGGCTCGCCCGCACCTTCCAGATCGCCCAGGCCTTCCCCGCGATGACGGTCCGCCAGAACGTGGCCGTCCCCGCGCTGTTTCGCGGCGCGCCCGCGCCGAGCGTGCGGGCGGCGCTCCGGGAGGCGGACCACCTCCTCGAGTCGGTCGGGCTCGGGCCGAAGGCCGCGCTGCCGGCGGGGGCCCTGACGACCCCGGACCTGCGCCGGCTCGAGCTGGCCAAGGCACTCGCGCTCCAGCCCCGGCTGATGTTGCTCGACGAGGTCATGGCCGGCCTCACCCCGGCCGAGGTCGACGCGGCGATGGCGCTGCTGCGGGAGGTCAACGCGCGCGGCATCGCACTCCTGGTGATCGAGCACGTGCTGCGGGCGGTCATGGGGCTCTCGAGCCGCGTCGTCGTCCTCCACCATGGCCGCAAGATCGCCGAGGGGCCGCCCGACCGGGTGACCGCCGACCCCGCGGTCATCGAGGCCTACCTGGGACCGGGGCCGGCCTCCCGATGATGCCGCAGCTCGAGGTGCGAAACGTGGATGCGGGCTACGGAGCCGTCCAGGTGCTGTGGGATGTCTCGATCGAGGTGGGAGCTGGCGAGGTCGTCGCGCTCATCGGGGCCAACGGCGCCGGCAAGTCCACGCTCCTTCGTGTGATCTCGGGCCTCCTCCGGCCCGGGCGGGGCCTGGTGGCGTTCCAGACGCGCGACGTCGCGGGCCTCGCGCCCGAGCGTCTCGTCCGCCTCGGAATCGCCCACGTCCCGCAAGGCCGACGCCTCTTCTCCGACCTCTCGGTCCGCGAGAACCTGCTGCTCGGCGCCTGGGCGCGGCGGGAGCGGGCCGCGATCGCGGCCGACCTCGAGCGGATGCTCGACCTGTTCCCCTCCCTCGCCGATCGCCTCGCGCTCCCCGCTCGCCAGCTCTCCGGCGGCGAGCAACAGATGGCCGCGGTCGCGCGCGCGCTCATGGCGCGCCCGCGCCTGCTCCTGATCGACGAGCCGTCGCTCGGGCTGGCGCCCCTCGCCGTCCGAGCGCTGATGGAGGTCGTGGTCCGGCTCCGGCGCGAAGGCGTGAGCATCCTGCTCGTGGAGCAGGACGTGACGGTGGCGCTCGGCCACGCCGATCGCGGCTACGTCCTGGAGACGGGACGGATCGTCCTCGCCGACAGGGCGGCGGTGCTCCTCGAGAACCCGCAGGTTCGCCGGGTCTACCTCGGTCTCACCGCCAGGTCGTGAGCGGGGCCCGAGCCGGCGCGGGGCCGGGCCGGGCGCTTCGGGGAGGTCTTGTTCAGCAGGGGCAGCCGCCGCGCCGCGAGGAGACCCGCGGGACCGCGCACGCCCCGCAGCGAGTCCGACGCGGCTAGTTCCACATGTAGAGGCGCGGGTTCACCGAGTGGCCCTTGACGACGATCTCGTAGTGCAGGTGCGGACCGGAGGACTTGCCGGTGTTCCCGGTGAGCGCGATCAACTGCCCGCGCACCACCTGCTGCCCGGGCGCGACCAGGAGTTTCGACAAGTGCCCGTAGGTCGTCCGGATCTCGTGGCCGTGCTCGAGGACCAGGCAGAGCCCGAACTCCCCCTGCTCGCCCGCAAACACGACGGTGCCGGGCGCCGGGGCGTGGACGCCCGTGCCGCGATCGGCGGCGATGTCGAGTCCGCTGTGGAACTCCTCCGCCCCCGTCCACGGCGAGGGGCGGGTGCCAAATTCCGAGTTGACGGCGCCGCGCACGGGCCAGCGCGACGGCATGAGCGCGAGCGCCTTGCCGGCATGCTCCATCAGCCGCTCGAGCGCCCGGAGGTTCTGGCCCGCCTCGCCGACCGTCTCGGCGAGCCCTTCAAGTTCCTCGAGCGCTGACGGCTTGCGCCCGACGGGTTCGGGCAGCGCGGTGGCCCCACCGATCCCCAGAGTCTTCCGCACGAGCCCGACGTCGGGGCCGAACGGTTCCCAGATCTTCGCGTCGAGCTCGCGCCAAGAACCGATCTCGAGCCGGATCTCGGCGATCCGCGTCCGGAGGGCGGTGACGATCCCCTGTTGTTCGGCGAGCTCGCGCTGCAGGGCGGCGGGGCTGGCGGCCAATTTCCGCACGCGGATGTAGTCGCCGACGAGCACGGAAACGGTGGTGAACCCGAGCGTCACCACCACGACGGCGGCCGAGACCGCCCACCCCGGCACGTGCACGCGCACGGGCCGGGCCCCGTCACTCGAGACGATAAAGACGTTGAGCCGTCGAGCGCGGCTCACTAACTCACCGCTTCAAGGCCACCAGTGTGCTGTCGGCGGGCGTGGCGCCGGCGGGCTTTGCGCTGGTCATCCGGCAGTGACCGTCGAAGAGCACGCCCTCCGCGACTACCACGACGGGGGCTTCGACGTCACCGAAGACGCGCGCGCCCTCCTTGAGCTCGACCCGATCACTGGCGACGACGTTCCCCACCAGCTCGCCGCTGACGATCAGCGTGCCGGCGCGGACGTTGGCGTTGACGACCCCCTTCTCGCCGATGATCAGCGTGTCGGCGGACGCGATCTCACCGTGGAACTTGCCGTTCAGCATGACGGTGCCGCTGAACGTGTACTTGCCCTCGATCTCCGAGCCTTCGTCGATGAACGCGCTCAGGTCGTTGCGCGCCGCCACCGCCTTCCGGGTCTTTCGCCACATCGTCCGTATCGCGCGGGGCTACGCCTACGCGCCGACCCGCTTGTCCTCGACGAGGTAGACGGGCAGTTTCGCCTGGCGCCCGCCCGGCTTCACGACGTTGCCGCTGAAGGAGCCGCCCTTGGAGATGACGAGCGAGTCTGTCTCGATGTTGCCGTTCACCCGCCCGGTGGCGGTGATCTCGACGGTACCGGTCGCGACCATCGTGCCCTCGTACACTCCTCTGATGATGGCGTCGACGGTCTGTACGTTCGCGTTCACCACGCCCTTCTCGCCGATCATGAGCTGCCCCCCGACGTTCAATTCGCCGCCGACCTCGCACTCGATATGGATGGAATCGGCGATCTCGAATTTACCCTCCATCTTCGCGGCGGCGCCGACGATCGTGAGCAAGGTCAGCGGGGTGGCGGGGCGGCGCTCCTCCGGCGCGGACGACCCGCCCGCTATCGCCGGTCTCGAAGCTCCAGAACGACCGAGCATCCGCGCCTCCTCAAGACCCACGTTCGCTTGTCGGTGCGGACACGCCTGGGGGGAGTGCGCCCCCGGGCAGATACTGCCGTCATCGGGCGCCGCCGGAATGTAGCCTCTTTCCCTTCTAGCATCTGGTCTGGGCAGTGTCAACGTTCTCGGAATGTCGTCTAACGCTCTGAAAAGTGGCCCCTTCGTAGTATCATCGACGAGACGAAGGAGACCCCGATGGACGAGTTCTACCGGATCAAGCGGCTCCCCCCCTACGTCTTCGCCGTCGTGAACGACCTGAAGACCAAGGCCCGCGCGCGGGGCGAGGACATCATCGACCTCGGCATGGGCAATCCGGACCGTGGCACCCCGAAGCACATCGTGGCGAAGCTGATCGAGGCGGCCCAGAACCCGCGGAACCACCGGTACTCGGCCTCGCGGGGGATCAGCCGCCTGCGCGTGGCGATCACACGGTGGTACCGGAGCCGTTACGGCGTGGAACTCGACCCCGACTCCGAAGCGATCGCGACCATTGGCGCCAAGGAAGGACTCGCCCACCTGGCCCTCGCCGTGCTCGGGCCCGGCGACGGCGCGCTGGTGCCGAACCCCACCTATCCGATCCACTCCTACTCGGTCGTCATCGCCGACGCCGACCTGCGGTCGGTGCCGCTCGAGCCCGGCGGCGACTTCTTCGGGCGCTTGGAGGAGGCGGCCAAGCTGGCCTGGCCCAAGGCCAAGCTCCTGATCCTCTCGTTCCCGCACAATCCGACGACCACCTGCGTGGATCGAGCCTTCTTCGAGAGGGTGGTCGCGTTCGCCCGCGAGCACCGGCTCATGGTCGTCCACGACTTCGCCTACGCAGATCTGGCCTACGACGGCTACCGGCCGCCCTCGTTCCTCGAGACGCCGGGCGCCAAGGACGTCGGTGTCGAGCTGTTCTCGCTCACCAAGTCCTACAACATGGCCGGTTGGCGGCTCGCATTCTGCTGCGGCAACCGGCAGATGGTGCACGCGCTCGCCCGCATCAAGTCGTATCTCGACTACGGCGTCTTCCAGCCGATCCAGATCGCGGGGATCGTGGCGCTGGAAGGCGACCAGTCGGTCGTGCGCGACATCACCGAGATCTACCGCAAGCGGCGCGACGTGCTCGTGAACGGCCTCAACAAGCAGGGCTGGACCGTGCCGAAGCCCAAGGGCACGATGTTCGTCTGGGCGCCGATCCCCGAGGAGTTCCGCACGATGGGCTCGCTCGAGTTTGCGAAGCTCTGCGTCCAGGAGGCCAAGGTCGCGGTGTCGCCCGGGGTCGGGTTCGGCGAGTACGGCGAAGGCTACGTCCGGTTCGCCCTCGTCGAGAACGAGCTGCGGATCCGGCAGGCGCTCCGCGGCCTCAAGCACCTCACGCGGTAGCCAGCCGGCGGCGGGACGACACGATGCGCGACGTGAAGATCGGGTTGCTCGGCCTCGGCACGGTCGGCGGCGGGGTGGTCAAGATCCTGGAGACCCACCGAGAGATCCTGGAGACGCGCACGGGGGCCCGGCTCACCCTGGCGGCCATCGCCGACGCCGACCTCGCACGGCGCCGAGACGGCCTCGACCTCGCGCGCCTGCCCATGGTCCAGGACGCCGTCCGCGTGCTCGACGACCCCGCGATCCAGATCGTGATCGAGCTGATCGGGGGGCTCGAGCCGGCGCGCACCTTCGTGCTGCGTGCGATGGCCGCTGGCAAGCACGTGGTGACCGCCAACAAGGCGCTGCTCGCGCACCACGGCGCCGAGCTGTACGCGGAGGCGCGGCAGCGCGGGGTGACCCTCGCGTTCGAGGCCGCGGTCGCCGGCGGCATTCCGCTGATCCGCGCGGTCAAGGAAGGGCTCGTCGCCAACCGCATCCTGTCCTGCTACGGCATCGTCAACGGCACCTGCAACTACATCCTCTCGAAGATGACCGACGCCGGCGAGGACTTCGCCGTCGTGCTGAAGGAGGCCCAGGCCCACGGCTACGCCGAGGCCGATCCGACCTTCGACGTCGAGGGGATGGATTCGGCCCACAAGCTGCAGATCCTGGCCTCGCTCGCCTTCCGGACCTACGTCGAGCTGAAGGACATCTATACGGAGGGCATCGCCTCGGTGACGGCGCAGGACATCGCTTACGCCCGGGAGCTCGGCTACCGCATCAAGCTCCTCGCCATCGCGAAGTCGAGCGACGGCGGGATCGAGGTCCGGGTGCACCCGACGATGATCCGCGAGCGGTCGCCGCTGGCCGCGGTGTCGGGTGTGTTCAACGCCGTCTTCATCACGGGCGACAGCGTCGGCGACCTCATGTTCTACGGCCGCGGCGCCGGCCAGATGCCGACCGCCTCCGCGGTGCTCTCGGACACGGTCGAGATCGCGACGCGTCTCGCCCACGGCGTGCCCGCCCTCCACCTCGACCTCCCGACCGGAGACCGGCGCGCCCTGCCGGTCCGGCCGATGGAGACGATTCGCTCCGCCTACTACCTCCGCGTCATGGCCGCCGACCGCCCGGGCGTGCTCTCGCAGATCGCGGGCATCCTCGGACAGCAGGACATCTCGCTCGTCTCGGTCCTCCAGAAGGGCCGCGCCAAGGCCGAGGCCGTCCCCGTCGTCATGATGACCCACGAGGCGAGCGAGCGCGGCATGCGCGCGGCGCTGGCGGCCATCGACCGTCTGCCCGTGGTCGCGGCGCGCACGACGATGATCAGGGTCGAGAATGCGTAGCGCGGGCGGCGACGTGTCGCCGCGCGCGGCACGCGCCCCCGCGCGCGTTGGCGTCGCCGGCGCGGCCGGCCGGGCGGACGCTCAGAGGGGGGGCGGCGCCCCCCGCCGCGCGGCATGAGCGCGTGGCCGGGGATCATCGAGCGGTACCGGGAGTTTCTGCCGGTCTCGGCGAAGACGCCCGTGATCACGCTGCTCGAGGGCAACACGCCCCTGGTGCCGGCGCCCCGTCTGGCGGAGGCGACCGACCCGAGCCTCAAGGTCTATCTGAAGTGCGAGGGCTTCAACCCCACCGGCTCGTTCAAGGACCGCGGGATGACGATGGCGATGTCGAAGGCGCTCGAGGCCGGTTCCCGCGCCGTCATCTGCGCGTCCACCGGCAACACCTCGGCCTCCGCCGCCGCCTTCGCGGCCCGCGCGGGCATCAACGCCTTCGTGATGGTCCCGCGCGGCGGAGTCGCGCTCGGCAAGCTCTCGCAGGCCGCCATCCACGGCGCACGCGTGCTGATGGTGGAGGGCAGCTTCGATCAGGCGCTCGCGATCGTGATGCAGATCGCCGAGCGCTACCCGGTCACGCTCGTGAATTCGATCAACCCCTTCCGGCTGGAGGGGCAGAAGACGGGCGCGTTCGAGGTCGTCGACCAGCTCGGGCGAGCGCCCGACTATCACCTGATCCCGGTCGGCAACGCGGGCAACATCACCGCCTACTGGCGCGGGTACAAGGAGTATCAGGGGGCCGGCCACGCCAAGGAGCTGCCCCGGATGGTCGGCTTCCAGGCCGCGGGCGCGGCGCCGATCTACGAGAACCGGATCATCCCCGAGCCCCGCACGGTGGCGACCGCGATCAAGATCGGTAACCCGGCGAGCTGGGGGCCCGCCGTCGAGGCCATGAAGGACTCCCAGGGCTGGATCGACATTGTCACCGACGAGGAGATCCTGCACGCCTACCGGCTGCTCGCGCGCGAGGAGGGCATCTTCATGGAGCCCGCGTCGGCGGCCTCGGTGGCGGGCTTGATCAAGACGGTCAAGAGCGGGCGCGTCGAGCGAGGCTCGACGCTCGTGCTCACGCTCACCGGCCACGGGCTCAAGGACCCCGACACGGCGCTCGAGTCAGCCTCGCGACCCACCACGGTGCCCGCGGAGCTCGGCGCCGTCCTCGCGCAGCTCGGCTTCTGAGTGCGCCTGCTGAAGGTCGCGACCGGCGTCGGCGTCAGCCTCGCCCTCCTCGCCGCGCTGCTCTGGAAGGTCGATCTCCGCGCGCTCGGCGTCGCGCTCGCGGACACCCACTGGGGCTGGGCGCTCGCCAGCGCGCTCTTCACCGTCGTCGGCGTCTGGACCCGCGCGCGGCGCTGGCGCTATCTGTTCCCGCCCGGCTCGAACCCGCCCGCCCTCTTCCGGGCCTCGATGATCGGCTACATGGCCAACAACGTGCTGCCCCTGCGGGCGGGCGAGATCGTACGCGTGTACGTCGTGGCCCGCCACTGGTCGGAGGGCTTCTGGCTGCCGTTCGCGACGCTCGTGGTGGAGCGCGTGCTCGACGGCCTCGCCATCGTGATGATCCTCGGCAGTCTCCTGCTCGTCATCGAGGTCCCGCCCCCCCTCCGGTGGACGGCCGGGGTCTTCCTCGGGCTGGACCTGGCGGCGGTGGCCGTTCTCGCCGCCGCCGCCGCGGCCCCCGGGGCCTGCCGCACGGTCATCGTCCAACTCACCCGACGATCCCAGTGGCTCACCGCGCGGTCCACCGCCATCTTCGAGATGTTCGTGCGCGGCCTCGTCGGCGTGCGGACGGCGCGCCACGCGGGCCCGATCGTCGCCTGGTCGTTCCTCGTCTGGCTGACGGCGGCGCTCGCGGCGTGGACCGCCCTCTTCGCGGCGCGCCTGGACCTGCCGCTGGTCGCGGCCTGGACGGTCCTGGCGTTCGTCGGGCTCGGCATCAGCCTGCCGTCGGCGCCCGGCTACATCGGCGTCTTCCACACCGCCGCCGTCCTCGCGCTGACGCTCTTCGGCGTCTCGCACTCGCTCGCGTTCGGCTACGCGATCCTCTACCACGCCTGCGGCTTCATCCCGGTCACGCTCTTCGGCTGGGCCCTCCTTCTGCGCGAGCACCTGTCGCTGGCCGAGGCGACGCGGCGTCCGGTCGGCGCGCCGTCGGCCGGCTGACCGCGCGCGGATTAAACCGCGTGGCCGCGCGCCGACCGTGCGCTAGGATGGTGCGGGGGCGTGGAGAATCCCGAAGCATCCGACGAGGCGCTGTGCGCGCGCGTCGCCGCGGGGGATGAGCGGGCGTTCGACCAGCTCGTCGAGCGCTACCAGGCTCGCGCCTACCGCACGGCGTGGCTCGTCCTCCGCGACGCCGACGAGGCCCGCGATCTCTCGCAGGAAGCCTTCGTCCGGCTCTACCAGTCGGCCGGACGCTTCCGAGGCGAGGCGCGGTTCTCGACATGGTTCCACCGGATCCTGATCAACCTGTGCCTCGACCATCGACGCAAGTGGCGCGTCTGGCGCGAGAACGTCGAGCCCGCCGAGGCGATCGAGCGCTTCCCCGCCCCCGAGTCCGATCCGGTGGACGTGCTGGGCCGGGAGCAGGCAGCCCGGGCGCTGTGGGACGCGGTCGCCCGCCTCTCGCCCAGGCAGCGGGCGGCCCTGGTCCTGATGGTCCAGGAGGGGCTCGAGACCCGGGAGATCGCCGCCGTGCTGAGGATGTCGGAGGCGACCGTGCGGGTCCATCTCCACCGCGCGGTGGCCGCCCTCCGGAAGCGGCTCGGCCCGGGCCGGAGGCCAGGCTGAGCGGCGCGCCGTGCGGCGAGACCCGCGATCGCGCGACCCGACCCGCCCCCGCTGGCCGCACGCGAGGGGGCGACGAGGCGAGCGTCGGGCCGCTGTCGGGCCCCGACGTTTACAGCGCGCGGCCACCAGGGTAGGATGCGGCGCATGGCAGTGATCGTCCAGAAGTACGGGGGCTCGTCCGTCGCCGACGCGCAGAAGATCATGAACGTCGCCCGTCGCGTCGCCGAGACGACCGCGGGCGGCCACCGGCTCGTGGTCGTCGTCTCGGCCATGGGCAAGACGACGGACAGCCTCGTGGCGCTCGCCCACCAGATCACCCCGACCCCCGACCCGCGCGAGACGGACATGCTGCTCGCCACCGGCGAGCAGGTCACGATCGCGCTCCTGGCCATGGCGCTCCACTCCCTCGGCTTCAAGGCGCGCTCCTTCACCGGCGCGCAGGTCAGCCTCGTGACCGACGCCGCGCACACGAAGGCGCGGATCATGCGGATCGGCGGGGAGCGCGTCCGCGCCGCCCTTGAAGCGGGCGAGATTGCCATCGTCGCCGGGTTCCAGGGCGTGAGCGGGGACAACGAGATCACCACGCTCGGCCGCGGTGGCTCGGATCTCACCGGCGTGGCCCTGGCGGCGGCCCTCCCCGCCGACGTCTGCGAGATCTTTACCGACGTGGACGGCGTCTACACCGCCGACCCGAACGTGGTGCCGGACGCGCGGAAGCTCCCGCGGATCTCCTACGACGAGATGCTCGAGATGGCGAGCCTCGGCGCCAAGGTGCTCCAGGCGCGCTCCGTCGAGTTCGCCAAGAGGTACGGCGTCCCCGTGCACGTCCGCTCGACCTTCAAGCCTGATCCCGGGACGCTCGTGACCAGGGAGGACAGCGGGATGGAAGAGGCGGTGGTCACTAGCGTGACCCACGATCGCAACCAGGCGAAGGTCTCGATCCTTCGCGTGCCCGACCGGCCGGGCGTCGCCGCCCAGGTCTTCGGCGCCGTGGCTGACCAGAACATCGTCGTGGACATGATCGTGCAGAACATCAGCCGCGACGGCTTCACCGACATGTCGTTCACGCTGCCGCGCGGGGACCGGACGCGCGCGGTCGCCGCGCTCGAGGAGGTCGCGCGACGGGTCGGCGCCGAGGGCGTCCAGTTCAACGACCGCGTCGCCAAGATCTCGATCGTCGGCGTGGGCATGCGGAGCCACTCGGGCGTGGCGGCGCGAATGTTCGCCGTGCTCTCCAAGGAGGGCGTCAACATCCAGATGATCTCGACCTCCGAGATCGCCGTCTCCTGCGTCGTCGACGACAAGTACGCCGAGCTCGCCGTGCGCACGCTGCACGAGGCGTTCGAGCTCGGGCGCGAGCGCTAGGCCGCTCGGCCGGAGGCGATCCGCATGGCCCCCACCGGTAGGGCCGCGGTCTTCCACGGGCCTGGCAAGCCCTTCGAGATCCGGGAGCTCCCGCTCCCCGAGGTGGAACCCGACGCCATCCTGATCCGGATCACCGTCGCCAACATCTGCGGCTCCGACCTGCACTTCTGGCGGGGGGACGCCCCGCTGCGGCTGCCCGAGGACGGCTGGATCTACGGCCACGAGATGACCGGCCGCGTTGCCCGGCTCGGCGCCCGTGTCAAGACCGACTCCCTGGGCCGGCCGCTCACCGAGGGCGACCGGGTCGCCTACTGCTACTTCTACCCCTGCGGCCGCTGCCACGCCTGCCTCGCGCTCGAGCCCGCTGCCTGCCCGAACAAGGTCGGGCGGCCGCTCGGCCCGTCGCACTTCCCGCACTTCCACGGCGCGTTCGCCGAGTACTACTACCTGCGCCCGGGCGGTGCCGTCTTCGCGGTCCCGAACGCGCTGCCGGACGAGGTCGTCGCTTCCGTGAACTGCGCCCTCTCCCAGGTCATCTTCGGCCTCCAGAAGGCCGGTCTGCGCTTCGGCCAGAGCGTCGTGATGCAGGGCGCGGGCGGCCTGGGGGTCCAGGCCGCCGCCGTCGCCAAGGCCATGGGCGCCGCCCCCGTGATCGTCGTCGATCAGCTGCCGGCCCGTCTCGAGCTGGCCCGCGCCTTCGGCGCCGACCACACGATCAACCTGCGGGAGGTCCCCGAGCGCAAGGAGCGGGTCGCGCTCGTCCGCAAGCTGACCGGGGGCGTCGGCGCCGCCCTCGTCTGCGACTTCGTCGGGCTCCCCGCCGTCGTCCCCGAGGGCCTCGAGATGCTGCGCACGGGCGGCACCTACCTGGAGATCGGCACGATCAGCCGCGGCGTCGGGGTCGAGCTGGAGCCGGCCCAGCTCGTGTGGGGGAGCAAGAAGATCATCGGCGTCGTCATGTACGATCCCTGGGTGATCCCACAGGCGCTCGATTTCCTGGTGCGGTCTCGGGAGCGCGTCCCCTTCGACCGGCTGATCTCGCAGAAGTTCCCGCTCGAGGAGATCGACGCCGCCTTCCGTGCGTCAGAGTGGATGAGCGGCGAGACGAACATTACCCGCGCCGCCCTCGTGCCCTGAGGCGAAGTCCGGGGCGCCGCGGCCAGATCGGCTACAATCGGGGGCCCGAGGCGGCCGCCTCGTTGGGGACGGCGGGCCCGGGGGCGGCCCGAGGGAGCGTGAGACCCCGCACACGCGAAGGGAGAGGCATATGAGAGATCGGTCGCTGTCGCGCTGGCTCGTGCACGTTGTGGTCCTGCTCGCCATCGTCGCCGGTCCGCCGGGTCGCGCCGTCGCCGCCCCCGCCGGCGCTCCCCCGCAAGTGACGATCGGCATCGTCACCTTCCTCTCGGGCGCGGCGTCGGGGCCGTTCGGGCTGCCCGCCAAGGCCGCCGCCGAGTTCTGGATCGAGAAGCTGAACCACGAGGGCGGCATCGGCGGCGTGAAGATCGTGCCCGTCGTCATCGACGAGGCCGGCCCCACCGACCAGGTCGTGACCAACTACCGCCGCCTCGTGACCGACCAAAAGGTCGATCTCGTCATCGGCTACATCTCGAGCGCGAACTGCACGGCGGTGCCAGCGGTGGCCGAGGAGCTGAAGGCCCTGACCATTCTCTTTGACTGCGGTACGAACCGGGTCTTCGAGAACGCCCAGTACAGGTACGTCTTCCGGACGGCGGCCCACACCGGGATCGACGGCATCGGCGCGGCGCGCTATGTCCTGTCCGTCAAGCCCGGCATCAAGACCATCGCCGGCCTGAACCCGGACTACGCCTGGGGCCACGACTCCTGGGACATCTTCGAGAAGGCGATCCGGAAGCTGAAGCCCGACGTCACGGTCGTCGACACGCTCTGGCCGAAGCTCATGCAGGGCCAGTTCACGAGCGAGATCTCGAAGCTCCAGGCCGACAAGCCCGACGTGATCTTCACGAGCGTGTGGGGCGGGGACTTCGTCTCCTTCATCGAGCAGGCGAAGCCGCGCGGCCTGTTCGCGCAGTCCCTCGTGGTGATCAACAACGACGGCGCCAACGTCGAGGAGCTCGGACACGACACCGCCGACGGCATCGCGCTCGGCTTCCGAGGTCCGCACTGGATCTCGATCCCGAACCCCGCCGGGAACCAGTTGCAGCAGCAGTTCATCGACGGGTACCGGGCCCGGTACAAGAAGTACCCGATGCCGCACGGCAGCTACCACGTCGTGCAGGCCCTCCAAGGCGTCAAGGCGGCGTACGAGAAGGCCATCAAGGCCGCCGGCCGCTGGCCCGGCGTCGACGACGTCATCAAGGCGCTCGAGTACTCGGAGTTCGACACCCCGAGCGGCCGCATCCGCCTGGCGATCGGCCACGGCCACCAGGCGGTCGAGGAGGCCGTGTACGGCACGACCAAGTTCGACCCGCGGCTCGGCTTCGCGGGCCTCGGGGGCGTGAAGGTCTTCCCGGTGAAGTGCGTGAACCCGCCCGACGGCGTCAAGGTCGTGGACTGGATCGAGCAGGGCTTCCCGGGGGCGGAGTGCCCGTAGCGCCCCGCGCTCGTGGACACGCTCACCCTCATTCTCCTCGACGGCATCGCCTTCGCGTCGTGGCTGTTCCTGGTCTCGGCCGGCCTGACCTTCGCCTACGGGGTCCTCCGGATCCTCAACATCGCCCACGGGAGCCTCTACGCCGTCGGGGCCTACACGGGGGCCACGCTGGCCGGGCTCGTCCTCCACTCCGGCGCCAACCCCCTCCTCGCCTACCCCGTCCTGCTCGGCGCCGCCCTCCTGGTGGGCCTCCTGCTGGGGCCGCTGCTCGAGCGGGGGTTCCTCCGCCGGGTCTACGACCAGGACGAGGTGATCACGCTCCTCCTCACGTTCGCGATCTTCCTGATCCTGGAAGACGGGATGAAGCTTGTCTGGGGGGTGAGCCCGATCATCGTCGCCGAGCCTTACGCGCTCCTGGGCCAGCTCGCGCTGGGCGGGGTCACCTACCCGCTGTACTCGTTCCTCCTGACCGGCGTCGCCATCCTGGCCGGTCTCGCGCTGTGGGTCGTCATCGACCGGACGCGCTTCGGCAAGCTGATCACCTCCGTGATCCATGATCGCGAGATCAGCGCCGCGCTCGGGGTGAACGTGCCGCGCATCTGCACGGTCGCCTTCACCGGCGCCGCGATGCTCGCCGCCCTCGGCGGCGCCTTTACCGCCCCGATGGTGTCCGTCACCCCGGGTATCTCCGCGGACGTAATCGTGCTCGCCTTCGCCGTCACCGTCATCGGCGGGCTCGGCAACGTCGGCGGCGGCGCCATCGGCGCCCTGCTCGTGGGCCTCCTGCGGGCGACCGCGATCCAGTTCCTCCCCGCGCTCGACCTGTTCGTCGTCTACGCGCTCATGACGGTCATCCTGCTCGTCCGCCCCGAAGGCCTCTTCGGGGGCGTCGAGGTGCGCCGGATATGAGGGGAGCGCCGGTGAGCCGGGCCCTCGCGGGGGCCGCGCCCTGGCTCGCGGCGCTCCTCGCCCTGGCGATCCTCCCGCGCCTGCTGCCCGACTGGCTCGGCTTCCTTCTGACGGTGGCCTTCGCAAAGGCGATGGTCGTCCTGGGCGTGGCCGTGCTCCTCCGGAGCAACCTCGTCTCCTTCGGCCACGGCCTGTACTTCGCCGCCGGCGCCTACACGGTCGGGTTCGCCGGCAAGTGGCTCCACCTCCGCGACGCGGTGCTGCTGATCCTCGGGGCCGTGGTGGTCAGCGGCGCCCTGGCGGCGGTGCTCGGGCTCTTCCTCGCCCGCTACCGCGGGATCTTCTTCGGGATGCTCACGCTCGCCTTCTCGATGATCCTCTACTCGCTCCTGCTGCGGCTCTACTCGCTGACCGGCGGCACCGACGGCATGGTCACCGCGCCCCCGACCATTCTCGGCTTCGCGCCCGGCGCCGCCGCGGGGCGCGCCCACTACTATCTGACCCTCGGCTGCCTCGCCCTCGCCCTCGCCCTCACCCGCCGATGGCTCAGCTCGCCGCTCGGCTACCTCGCCAGCGCGATCCGCGACAACGAGATTCGGGTCGAGTACATGGGCGCGTCGGTCCGGCAGGGCATCTATCGGACCTACCTGCTCTCCGGCGTCCTCGGTGGTCTCGGCGGGTGCTTGGTCGCCTTCAGCGTGGGCCACATCGCGCCCGAGTTCTCCTACTGGACGCAGTCCGGCGACTTCGTCTTCGTCACCGTGCTCGGCGGCTACGCGAGCGTCTTCGCGCCGGTGATGGGCTCGGTCGTGTTCGAGCTCGTACGCAACTACGCCTACGCGCTGTCGCCCTACACCTGGCAGATGAGCCTCGGCGGCATCCTGCTGCTCATCGTCCTCTTCCTGCCGCGAGGCCTCTGGAGTCTCCTCGCGCCGCGCGCGCCCGTCTCGAACCCGTGGACGTCGTCCTCGAAGCGGTAGGCCTGGCGAAGACCTTCGGGGCCGTCAAGGCCGCCGACGACCTCAGCGTCCGGATTTCCCGCGGACAGGTCGTCGGCATCGTGGGCCCGAACGGCTCGGGAAAGACGACCTTCCTCAACCTGGTGACGGGGTACCTCAGCCCGGCGCGCGGGCAGATCCACTACCTGGGCAAGGAGATCACCGGCCTTCACCCGCGGCAGGTCACTCGGCTCGGCGTGGCCCGCTCCTTTCAGGTCCCGCAGCTCTACACGAGCCTGACCGTGCTCGAGAACATGCTCGTCGCGCTCGCCATCCGCGCGGGCCGTCAGGGCGACGGCTGGCGGGCGCTCCGGACGCGGGCCCGGCTCGCCGAAGCCCGCCCGCTCCTCGAGAAGTTTGGGTTCGGGGACGAGAGCGGGCAGGTCGTGCGCACGCTGCCCGAGGGCGGCCGGAAGCTCCTCGACGTCGCGCTGTCCTTCGCGCTCGGCCCGCGGCTGCTGCTCCTCGACGAGCCGACGAGCGGGGTGAGCGCCGCCGACAAGTTCCGGGTGATGGACACCCTGATCGGGGTGATCCGGGAGAGCGGCGTCACCTCGGTGTTCGTCGAGCACGACATGGACGTGGTCCAGCGCTACGCGGAGCGGGTGCTCGTGTTCAGCGAAGGCCGGATCATCGCCGACGACCCCCCGGGCGCGCTCTTCGCCGACCCGGTCGTCCGCCGCCACATCCTCGGGGAGGAGTGAGGGGATGCTCGAGGTCGCGGGCCTGACCGTGACGCTCCACGGCATCACGATCCTGCGGAACGTGACGCTCACGGTCGAGCCGGGACGGATCGTCGGTCTGATCGGGCGGAACGGCGCCGGAAAGACGACGACGCTGCGCGCCATCATGGGGCTCACGCCGGCCGCGTCGGGGCGCCTCGCGCTCGGGGGCGAGGACCTGTCAGCCCTCCCCCCCCACCACCGGGCCCGACTCGGCATCGGCTACGTGCCCGAAGACCGGCGGTTGATCAGCGCGCTGAGCGCGCGCGACAACATCCTGGTGCCGGCCTGGGCCGGGGGGCTCGCCGACGCCGAGGGGCGGCTTGACGGCGTCTACACCCTGATGCCGGAGCTCAGGGAGCTCGCGGCGAGGCCCGCGGCGCTGCTGAGCGGCGGCCAGCAGAAGCTCGTCGCGCTCGCGCGGAGCTTCATGTACGGGAGCCGGCTCCTCTTGCTCGACGAGCCGTTCGAGGGCGTCGCGCCGCCGCTGGCCCGGCGCCTGGTCCGGGCGGTGCGGGAGTTCCAGGGGGACCGGCCCGGCCTCTCGGTCCTGGTCGCCGAGTCCGAGGTCAAGTGGGCGAGGCTCCTCACGGACACGATCTACTCGATCGAGCGCGGGACGACGGCCGCGGCGCCGGTCCCCGCGCCCTGACCCGCCCTGCCCGGACCGGGTCCGGCTCGAGCGAGCGCCCGCGCGCCCTGACCGGGCTCGGCGCCGGGATCGGGTCCGGTGACCGGCGGGACCGACCCGGCGCGCGCCGCGATCGGTGGAGCGGAGGGGCTCGGCGTCAGCCGTCGAACGAGCGTTCGAGCTGGGCCCGGAGGTTCTCGAGCTCTTGCGGATCGAGGCGCATGCCGAGGCTCAGCCCCATCTCGCCCAGGATCGTCTTGATCTCGTTCAGCGACTTCTTGCCGAAGTTCTTGGTCTTCAGGAGCTCGGCCTCGGTCTTCTGCACCAGGTCGGCGATCGTCCGGATGTTGGCCGTCTTCAGGCAGTTCGAAGCCCGCACCGACAGCTCGAGTTCGTCGACGTTGCGGAACAGGTTTTCGTTGATCTCGGCGCGCGGCAGTAGCTCGCCCGGCTCGGCCTCGCCCTCCTCCGTCGGCTGGGCGGCGGGAGCGCTCACGAGGAGGTTGAAGTGGTCCTCGAGGATCCGCGACGCCTCCGCCACCGCCGCCTCGGGGTTCACACTCCCGTTCGTCCAGACCTCGAGGAGCAGGCGCTCCTCCTTGTCCTTGCCGGGGAGCGTCTCGACGGTGAAGTTCACGCGCTTGATCGGGCTGAAGTTGGCGTCGAGCAGCAACGCATTGATGGGCAGCGCCTCGGGCTCGCGCTTTTCGGCCGCCATGTACCCACGCCCGCGCTCCACGCAGACCTCCATCTCGAAGGTGCCGTCCTTGTCGAGGGTCGCCAGCGGCTGGTCGGGCGTGAGGATCTCCACGTCCGCGTCCGGCTCGAAGTCGGCGGCCCTGACCGCCCCCACTCCCTGCGCCTTGAGCCGGAGGATCTTCGGCCGGTTCAGGTGGAGCGAGAACACGACCTTCCGGAGGTTCAGCATGATGTCGAGGGTGTCCTCCGTCACGCCCTGGAGGTAGGAGAACTCGTGCAGGACGTTCTCGATCTTGACCCAGGTCGGCGCCGACCCATGGATCGAGGAGAGCAGGACGCGGCGGTACGCGTTGCCGGCGGCGAGAGCGAACCCGGGCTCGAACGGCTCCAGCGCGAGCTTGGCGTGGTCGCGCTCCCGGACAAGCCACTCGTGACGGACAGGCAGCTGAGGCTCCAGCATGAAGACCCCCTTGAAGGTTTGCGGGGCGAGCCGCCCCGGCGAGTCATTATACACTAGAGGGGAGATGGCCAGGCGGGCGAATCGTCTCAGACTGATCCCGCTCCTGGCGGTGGTCGGCCTTACCGCGCTCGGGGCGTGGCAGGCGTTGGCGCCGACGCCCGACCTCCGCGGCGGGCCGCGCCGGGTGGACATCCCCGCCAACGAGGGGGTGCTCGCCATTGGCTACCTCCTCGAGGAAGCCGGCGTCATCCGGAGCCCGCTCACCCTGGCCGCCCTCGCCGCGCTGCGTGGAACCGCTCGCCATCTGCGGGCCGGGGAGTACGAGATTCCCCAGAACGCGTCGACCCTGCAGGTCCTCCGGCTCATCGAGAGCGGCAAGGTCATGCAGCACGCGGTGCTCCTGCGGGAGGGCGGCTCGGTGCTCGAGCTCGCCCACACGCTCGACCGCGAGCGGCTCGCGGCCGCGCCCGATATCATCCGGCTCGCCCACGACCGCGGTTTTCTTCGGACCCTCGGGATCGACGCGCCGAGCCTGGAGGGCTACCTGTTTCCGGACACCTACTTGCTCGTCCGCGGCCTCACACCCCAGGAGATTCTCGCGCGGATGGTGCACCGGCTGCGGACGAAGGTCACGCCGCGGATGCTCGACGAGGCGCGGGAGCGCGGCCTCGACCTGAACGGGCTCCTGACCCTGGCGTCGATCGTGGAACGCGAAGCGGTGATTCGCGACGAGATGCCGTTGATCTCGGCCGTGTTCTGGAATCGGCTCCGGCTCGACATGCCGCTCCAGGCCGACCCCACCGTGCAGTACGCGGTGGGCAAGGACCGGCAGGGGCTCACCCGAGCGGATCTCCTCGCCGACGATCCCTACAACACCTATCGGCGGCCGGGGCTGCCGCCGGGACCGATCGCCAGCCCGGGGCTCGCCGCGGTCGAAGCCGCGCTCCACCCGGCGGCGGTCAGGTACCTCTACTTCGTCTCGATGGACGACCGCCGACACTTCTTCTCGTCGACGATCGAGGAGCACAACGCCGCCGTCGCCCGCTACCGGCTCGCGCGCGCCCGGTGACCGTGCTATAACCTCTGCCGAGATGGAGCTCGTGCGCGAGGCGAAGCTCGGCGCATCGCTGCCGGCGGCGGAGCGTGCGGCCGCGCCGGACGGCGAGCGGCTCCCCCTCTTGTACGGACCGCTCCGCGCCGGGACGCGCCGCCTGCTCGAGACCCTCTTCGATCTCGAGGTCCCTGGCCTCGAGCGGCTGCCCGCGGACGGCCCCTACATCGTCGCGGCCAACCACCACAACTACCTCGACGGGATCGTCCTGTGCGCGGCGCTCCCGCGCCGGATCTCCTTTCTCGTCATGCCCCGCGTCTATCACGCGACCCGGCTCCATCCGCTGGTCCATCGCTGGGCCGGCAGCATCCCGCTGAACCTCGCGCGCCCCGACGCCGGTGCGATCCGCCACGCCCTCGGGACCCTCGAGCGGGGCGGCGTCGTCGGCATCTTCCCCGAGGGGCCCTTCAGCGTCTGCGGGCGGCTCGAGCGCGGCCAGCCCGGCGTGGGGCTGCTCGCGCTGCGCTCGGGCGCGCCGGTGGTGCCGATCGGGATCCAGGGCACCTACCAGGCGCTGGTCGGACGGCGGCTCTACGTGCCGCGCCGCCATCCCCTGCGCGTCCGCATCGGGGTCCCGCGCGCGTTCGCGGCCGCGGGCCCGGCCGGCCACAGGGCGACCCGCGAGGAGGTGACGCGGCGGATCATGGCCGACATCGCGGCGCTCCTGTCGTGAAACCGTGGGGGGGGCGCTTCCGCCAGGCGCCCGATCCGGCCGCGGAGCGGTTCACGGCCTCGCTGGCCGTCGACCGCCGCCTCTGGCCGCACGACCTCGCCGCGAGCGAGGCCTGGGCCCGCGCGCTCGAGCGGGCGGGCCTCCTGTCGGCGGCCGAGCGCGCCGAGATCGTGCGCGGGCTCGCTGAGGTGCGGCAGGAGCTGGAGGCGGGGGCCTTCCCCTTCCGCCCGGAGCTCGAGGACATCCACACGAACATCGAGCGCCGGCTCCAGGAGAAGGTCGGCGCCGTCGCGGGCAAGCTCCACACCGGCCGCTCGCGCAACGACCAGATCGCGGTCGACGAGCGCCTGTACCTGAAGGACGCGGTCGCGCGCGTCCGCCGCGGCCTGGCCGAGGTCCAGTCGGCGCTGATCGACCGAGCCGCCGAGATGCTCGACGCGACGATGCCGGGCTATACGCACCTGCAGCGCGCCCAGCCGATTCTGGTCGCGCACCACCTCCTCGCCTACGTCTGCATGTTCGCGCGGGACCGCGACCGCCTGGAGGACTGCCGGGCCCGCGCCGACGTGCTCCCGCTCGGCTCCGGCGCGCTCGCGGGCACGGCGTTCCCGATCGACCGCGAGACGCTCGCCCGCGACCTCGGCTTCCGCGAGGTCTCGGCGAACAGTCTCGACGCCGTGAGCGATCGCGACTTCCTGATCGAGTTCCTGGCGGCGGCGGCGGTCGTGGGGATGCACGGCTCGCGGCTCGCGGCCGATCTGACGCTGTGGGCGACGGCGGAGTTCGGATTCGTCGAGTTCGCCGACGCGTTCGCCACCGGCTCGTCGATCATGCCGCAGAAGAAGAATCCGGACACGGCCGAGCTGATCCGGGGCCGGAGCGGCCGCCTCTGCGGGAACCTCGTCGCCCTCCTGACCACGATGAAGGGCCTCCCGCTCGCCTACCACTCCGACATGCAGGAGGACAAGGCGCCGTTCTTCGACAGCGTCGACACGCTGGAGGCGATCGTCGGCGTCCTGCCGCCGCTCCTCCGCTCCCTCGCCTTCGACACGCGGCGCATGCGCGAGGCCGCCGCCGCGGGCTTCTCGACGGCGACCGACCTGGCCGACTACCTCGTGCGCAAGGGGCTGCCCTTCCGGCAGGCCCACGAGATCGTCGGGCGCATCGTCCGTCACGCGCTCGATGCCGGGAAGGGCCTCGAGGAGCTGGCGCTCGACGACCTGCGCCGATTTTCAGCGCTGTTCGAGAAGGACGCGTTCGACGCGGTGAGCCTCGAGGCCTCGCTGCGCGCTCGCGCCGTCACTGGCGGCACCGCGCCGGCCGCGGTTCGGGAGGCCCTCGTCTCCGCCCGGCGGCTCGCCGCCGAATGAGCGGAGCCCGGGCCCGCGCGCTCGTCGCCCTCCTCGCCCTCGTCACCGCCTGCGGGCGCGTGGGCCCGCCGGTCGCGCCCGAGCGCAGGCTCCCGCTGCCGCCGGCCGCGCTCAGCGCGACGGTCCGCGCTGGCGAGATCGTGCTCTCCTGGCAGAACCCGACCCATCGCGCCGACCACTCCCGCCTGCGCGACGTCGAGGTCGTCCGCCTCTACCGGACCTCAGACGCGGGCCAGGGCGAGGCCAGGCCGGCGGTGCTCGCCGGCGACCAGGTCGTCGGCTACGAGCGGCTGGCGGTGATCCGGCTCGAGCGGCCCGAGCCCGCGGTGGTCGCGGGGCGCCAGGTGCGCGTCGTCGACCGGTCGGAGCTCACGGACGGGCGGCGCTACACCTACGTGGTGACGGCCTCCGACGGGATCGGACGCACGAGTCCGCCGTCGGCGCGGCTCTCCGTCGTGTACATCGCCGCGTCCGAGCCCCCCACCGGCCTCACCGCCGACCCCGGCGAGGCGGCGGTGCGGCTCGCATGGGGGTCGCCCGCCCGCCTCGCCGACGGCCGGCCGCTCGACGGCACGCTCACGTACGAGGTCCTCCGCGCGTCGAGCCCCGATGCCGCGCTCGCGCCGATCACGGCCGCACCGATCGCGGACGCGCGCTACACCGATACGGCGGTCGGGAACGAGCGCACCTATTACTACGCGGTGCGCGCGGTGCGCTCCGCGGCCGGCGGCGTCGCCAGCAGCGCGCCCTCGGACACGGTCGCCGCCACCCCGCGCAAGCTGACGCCGCCCCCGCCGCCGACCGGCCTCGTCGCCGTTCCGTCGGCCGACGCCGTGCGCCTCACCTGGAAGCCGAGGCCGGAACCCGACGTGGCCGGGTACGTGATCTATCGCGCGGCCGGCCCGGACGCCCCCCTCACGCGCATCGGCACGACCCTCGCTCCGACCGCGGTGTTCGTGGACCGCGACGTCGCCCGCGGCACCTATCGCTACGCGGTAAGCGCCTTCGACAAGGCCACGATCCCGAACGAGAGCGCCCGCTCGGCCGAAGTCAGCGTCACGCTCCCGTGAGCGACGCCGGGCGGCGGCGCCGACGCGGCTCCGGAGCCGTCGGAGCCGCCCCGTGCCTTGACTTGAGGTGACGGGGATGCTACGGTCAGCGCACGAAAAGCCTCGGGGTCACGCGGAGATGGAACCCTTCCACTATCTGAACGGCGAGCTCCACTGCGAGGGCGTGTCGCTGCGGGCGATCGCCGACTCCGTGGGCACGCCCGCCTACATTTATTCGCGGGCCAGCCTGCTCGAGAACCTCGCGGCCTACGATCGGGCCTTCGCGCCGGTTCCCCACCTCGTCTGCTACGCGATGAAGGCGAACGCGAACCTCGGGGTGCTGGCCACGCTGGCGCGGGCCGGCGCCGGCGCGGACATCGTGTCGGGCGGCGAACTGTACCGCGCGGTGCGCGCGGGCGTGCCCCCCCAGAAGATCATCTTCGCGGGCGTCGGGAAGTCGCGCGAGGAGATGCGCGAAGCGCTGAAGGCCGAGATCCTGCTGTTCAACGTCGAGTCGCCGAGCGAGCTGCACGCGCTCAACGAGACGGCCCAGGGCATGGGGGTGCGCGCGCCGGTGGCGCTCCGGGTGAACCCGGACGTGGATCCCCAGACGCATCCCTACGTCGCGACCGGGATGAAGACGGCGAAGTTCGGCATCCCGATCGCCGACGCCGCGCGCGTATACGAGGACGCGACCCGGATGCCCGGCATCGCCGTGCGGGGCGTGCAGATGCACATCGGCTCGCAGCTCACGAAGGCCGCGCCGTTCGCCGACGCCGTCGACCGCACGGTCCGGCTCGTCGAGAGCCTCCGGCCGCGCGGGATCGAGATCCGCCTGTTCGACGTCGGCGGCGGCCTGGGTATCCGCTACGCGGACGAAACACCGCCGACGCCGGCCGAGTACGCCGCGGCGCTCCTGCCCGCGCTCCGGCGGCTCGACGTGACGGTCCTCCTCGAGCCGGGGCGCTCGATCGTCGGCAGCGCCGGCGTCCTCCTCACGCGCGTGCTCTACCGCAAGACGAGTCCCGACAAGACATTCGTGATCGTCGATGCCGCCATGAACGACCTGATCCGGCCGGCGTTCTACGGCGCGTACCACGCGATCCGCCCCGTGCTCGAGGCAGCGGGGGGACGGCCGGGCGAGCGGGTCGACGTCGTCGGCCCGATCTGCGAGTCCGGCGACTTCCTGGCCAAGGACCGCGACCTGCCGAGGGTCGAGGAGGCCGAGCTGCTCGCCGTCATGTCGAGCGGCGCCTACGGCTTCGCGATGGCGTCGAACTACAACGCGCGTCCGCGCGCCGCCGAGGTCCTCGTCGGCGGCGGCGGGTACACCATCGTCCGCCGCCGCGAGACCTACGAGGAGCTCGTGGCCGGGGAGAGCATGCCATGAAGCCGATGTTTCAGGGCTCGATCGTGGCGCTGGTGACGCCGTTCAGGGACGGGGCGGTGGACGAGGCAACGCTCCGCGAGCTGGTGGAGTTCCAGGTCGCCAACGGCACCGACGGCGTCGTGCCGTGCGGGACGACGGGCGAGTCGCCGACGCTGTCCCACGAGGAGCACCGCCGAGTCGTCGGGATCGTCGTCGAGGCGGCCCGCGGCCGCCTCGCCGTCATCGCGGGCACCGGCTCCAACTCCACGCGGGAGGCGATCGAGCTGACCCAGCACGCGAAGGCCACCGGCGCCAACGGCGCGCTCCTGGTGAACCCGTACTACAACAGGCCGACGCAGGAAGGCCTCTACCGGCACTTCCGGGCCGTCGCCGACGCCGTGGACATCCCGATCCTCGTCTACAACATCGTCAGCCGGACCGCCGTCAACGTGGAGACCGAGACCCTCGCCCGCCTCGCGCGCGACTGCAAGAACGTCGTCGGCGTCAAGGAGGCGTCGGGGTCGCTCGACCAAGTGACGCAGGTGGTCCTCGCCTGCGGGCCCGAGTTCGCGGTCCTGTCCGGCGACGACAACCTGACGCTGCCGCTGATGGCCGTCGGCGGGCGCGGCGTCATCTCGGTGATCGCCAACATCGTGCCCAAGGAGACCGCCGAGCTGACGCACGCCGCGCTCGACGGCGACTGGAAGCGCGCGCGCGAGCTCCACTGGAAGCTCTACCCGCTCGCGCGGGCCGTGTTCATCGAGACCAATCCGATCCCCATCAAAGAGGCCATGGCGATGGCCGGGATGATCGCGCCCGAGTTCCGGCTGCCGCTGTGCCGTATGGCCGACGCCAATCGCGAGCGCCTGCGGGCGGTCCTCCGGCAGTACGGGCTGGCGAAGTAGCGCGCGCTCGATGGCGGACGTGGTCGTCGCCGGCGCCGCCGGTCGGATGGGCAGCCGGGTCGTCGCCTGCCTCCGCGAGGAGCCCCAGCTCCGGCTCGTGGGCGCCCTCGAGTCGCCGGGGCACCCGGCCCTGGGCCGCGACGCCGGCGAGTGGGCCGGGGCGGGCCACCTCGGCGTGCCCCTGAGCGACGACGCCAAGGCGGCGCTCACGGGCGGGCGGGTCCTGATCGAGTTCTCGGTGCCCGAGGCGAGCCTGGAGCACCTCCGTATCGTCGCCGCCGTCGGCGGACGCGCGGTCATCGGCACCACCGGCTTCAGCGTGGAGCAGCGCAGGGAGATCGGCCAGCTCGCCGGTCGGTCCGCGATCCTGCTGTCGCCCAATATGTCGGTCGGCGTCAACCTCGCCTTCAAGTTATTGCGGATCATGGCGCAGGCGCTCGGCGGCGAGTACGACGTCGAGATCACCGAGACCCACCATCGCCTGAAGCAGGACGCGCCGAGCGGCACGGCGCTCCGGATGGCCGAGATCGTGGCGGAGGCGCTCGGGCGCGACCTCGACCGCGTCGCCGTCTACGGCCGGCGCGGGCAGCCCGGCGCGCGGACACGGGAGGAGATCGGCATCCTCTCCCTGCGCTCGGGCGACGTCGTCGGCGAGCACACCGTGTCCTTCGGCGCGCTCGGCGAGCGGCTCGAGCTCACGCACCGCGCCGGGAGCCGTGACACCTTCGCGCGGGGCGCGCTCCGGGCCGCGCGGTTCATCGTCGATCGGGCCCCGGGGCTCTACTCGATGCAAGACGCGCTCGGGCTCACCTAGCAGGATGCGGACGCGCGACGCCGGGCGCGCCCGAGGGGTGCGGTGGCCCCGTGGCGGTGGCCGGCGAGAGAGGCGACCATGCGACTCGTGAGGTTCAAGGCGGCCGGTGCGACCGGGTCCGGGGGGCTCGACCCGAGCCACGTGGGCGAGGGCGCGGGCACTCGGTCCGGTGCTCCCGGCTCCGGTCTCCCGTCCACGATCGCCGCCATCGGCCTCGACGACCGCGACCCCGCCGCGGAGGCCGGGACGCCCGGTCCCGACGAGCCAGACGTCTCCCGCACGCCGAGACCCGCACTGTCGGAACCCTCAGGACGACCATGGTGACGCGCCCATGATCCAGATCGCCGACCGGCTCCGCAGGCTCCCACCCTACCTGTTCGCCGAGATCGACCGGAAGAAGCGCGACGTCCGGGCGCGCGGCGTGGACGTGATCGACCTGGGGATCGGGGATCCAGACCTCCCCACCCCGCCCCATATCGTCCGCGCGCTGCAGACGGCGGCCGCGAACCCGGAGCACCACCGCTATCCCTCGTACGAGGGGATGCCGGCCTTCCGACAGGCGGTCGCCCGGTGGTACGGCCGGCGCTTCGGCGTCGCCCTCGATCCCGAGACCGAGGTCCTGGCCTTGATCGGCTCGAAAGAGGGCACCGCGCACATGCCGCTCGCCTTCGTGAACCCGGGCGACGTCGTGCTCGTCCCCGATCCTGGCTATCCGGTGTACTCCACCGGCGCCTGGTTCGCCGGCGGCGAGTGTCACTTCATGCCGCTCCGCCGGCAGAACGGCTTCCTGCCCGACCTGGGCGCGATCCCCGCCGACGTGGCCCGGCGCGCCAAGCTCATGTACCTCAACTACCCGAACAACCCGACCGCGGCCGTCGCCAGCCCCGCGTTCTTCAAGGGCGTCGTCGAGTTCGCCCGCCGCTTCGACCTCCTCGTCTGCCACGACGCGATGTACTCCGAGCTCCGCTTCGACGGCTACGACCCCCCGTCGTTCCTCGCGACCGACGGCGCCAAGGACGTGGGCGTCGAATTCCACTCGCTGTCAAAGACATACTCGATGACCGGGTGGCGGCTCGGGTTCTGCGTCGGCAACCGGGACGCCGTGGCCGGCCTCGGTAAGATCAAGACCAACGTGGACTCGGGCGTCTTCCAGGCGGTCCAGGAGGCCGGGGTCGCGGCGCTCACCGGACCCCAAGACGTGGCCGAGCAATACCGCCGGACCTACCAGGAGCGCCGGGACGTGGCCGTCGCGGGACTCCGCAACCTCGGCTGGGAAGTGGATCTCCCCAAGGCGGCGTTCTTCGTGTGGGCGCCGGTCCCGCACCAGAAGGACTCGCGCGAGTTCGCGACGCGGCTCCTCGAGGAGGCGGGTGTCGTCGTTACCCCCGGCGTCGGGTTCGGGCCGAGCGGCGAGGGCTTCTACCGGATCGCGCTGACGCTCGGCGCCGAGCGCATCGCGGAGGCGATGGAGCGCCTGCAGAAGCTCCGGTGGTAGACGACCGGCTGTTCCTGGACGACGTCCGGTTCTTCGGACGGCACGGCATCACCACCGCCGAACAAGCTGTCGGCGCCTGGTTCTCGGTGGACGTGGAGATCACCCTCGACCTGTCGGCGGCGGCGCGCACGGACAGCCTCGGCGAGACCATCGACTACGGGGCGGTCGCGCGCCGCATCGTGGAGATCGGCATGCGCGACCGCGTGAACCTGCTCGAGCGCCTGGCCGCCCTCATCGCCGACGAGCTCCTGCGCGGGGAGACGCGGGCGGGCCAGGTGCGGGTGCGCGTCCGGAAACTGACGCCCCCCCTCGAGGGGCTGACGGGCACGCCCGGCGTCGAACTCACGCGGAGGCGGTAAGGGTGAGCCTGGTCTTCGTGAGCATCGGCTCCAACCTCGGCGACCGCCTGCGCCTCCTGCGGGAGGCCGTGCGCCGGCTCGCCGCGGCCGGCGACATCCGCGTGGTCGAGGCCTCCCGCCTCTACGAAACCGAGCCGTGGGAGCGCGTGCCCGGCCAGCTCCCCGACCGGAGCGACTGGTTCCTCAACTGCGTCGTCGCCATCGAGACGACGCTCGCGCCGCGGGCGCTCCTCGAGCGCGTGCAGGCCATCGAGGCCGTCCTCGGCCGCACGCGGGAGCGGGGCCAGACGCCGGAGGCGGAGCGGTTCGTGCCCCGCCCCCTCGACATCGACATCCTGCTCTACGAGAACCAGATCATCAGCGTCGCCGACGACCTCCATATCCCGCACCTCTTGATGCATGAGCGCGCCTTCGTCCTCCGGCCCCTGGCGGACCTGGCGCCCGAGCTCGTTCACCCGACCCTCTACCGCACGATCCGCGAGCTGGTCGCAGAGCTGGAGGACACCCACGAGGTGAGGATCGCCGACGTGCCGCCCGAATGGTTCGAGCAGTAGCCGTGGCCGAGACCGACTTCGAACGGCAGACCCTCGAGCACCTGGACGCGCTCTTCAACCTCGCCGTCTATCTGACCCGCAACCCGTCCCAGGCCCAGGACTTGGTCCAGGAGACCTACCTCCGGGCCTTCCGCTTCGCCCATCGGTTCGAGCCGGGAACCAACCTCCGCGCCTGGCTGTTCCAGATCCTGAGGAACACCTTCTTCACGTTCTACCGGCTTCGGGAGCGCGAGCCGGCGTTGGCCGAGGACGGCGTGCCCGACTGGGACACGCCAGTCTTCCACGCGGCGCCGGAGGAGACCGGCGCGTCGATGGAGGCCCACACTGACCTGGAGCGGGCGCTGTCCCGCCTCCCGCCGGAGCTCCGAATGGTGCTGCTGCTGGCGGAGGTCGAGGGCATGTCCTTGGAGGAGGTGGCCAGGGTGATGGAGTGTCCCGTGGGCACGGTGAAGTCGCGGATCTTCCGGGGGAAGGAACGACTCCGCGAGCTGCTGAAGGACTATCGGCAATGACCGATCCGGAGTTCGACCTCTCCGAGCAGCTGCCACGCTACCGAGCGCCCGCCGGGCTCGGGGCGGCGATCCTCCGGGCCGCCGCCCCCCCGCCGGCGCCGCGCTGGTGGTGGCCCGCGGCCTTGAGCGCCGCCGCCACCGCGATGGTGATGGCGCTGCTCTGGATCTCGGTGCTGCCGCGCGTGCTCCCCGCCGACCCGCTGCAGCGCGCCATCCGGGCCATCGTCTCGGAGCACACGCGGAGCCTCATCTGGGGCCAGGCGCACCCCAAGGTCATTCCCGCCTCGCTGCCCTGGCTGACGCAGGAGACCGGGATCGGGCTGCAGCGCGTGTTCGTCGGCGATAGCGAGCTGCGCTTCGTCGCGGGAGAGCCGATCTACCTCGAGGGTCGGCGCGGGGTCGCCTTCCACTATACGGACCCTGACGAGCACATGGTGAGCCACATGGTGCTGCCGGCGCCCGGGCTCGCGGTCCCCGAGCGGAGCCGGGTGCAGATCGCCCGCTACCGGCCGGCCCTCTCGCGGAGCGACGGGTTCGCGATCCTCGTGTGGAAGCACGGCGACCTCGCGTCCTTCCTCGTGTCGGACATGGTGTCCGAGGTCGACCTCGAGAGCTTCAAGGGCTACTTCCTGCGCGTTCGGGAGGCGACCGAGCCCTACATCGAGTAGCGGCCCCAACCCGCGTCGCCGCCCCGACACGTCGCGCCCGACTGAGGTATGCTGGCCGCTCGGCGTCGGCGTCCGGCGCCGCGAAGGAGCGGGAGACCAGATGGCTGACGCGCGCGCAGGACACGACGGCCTCCAGGACCGGGTGGCGGTAGTGACGGGGGCCGGATCGGGGAACGGCCGGGCCATCGCGCTCCGGCTCGCCCGCGACGGGGCTGCGCTGGCCCTCACCGACATCGCCGAGGCGCCGCTCGCCGCGGTGCGCGACCAGGTGCTCGCGCTGGGCCGCCCCTGTCTCGCGCTCGGCGGCGACGTCGCCGACGTGGCGGGGACCGACGGCGCAATCCGCCAGACCGTCGAGCGGTTCGGGCGGCTCGACATTCTGGTCAACAACGCCGGCATCCTGCGGATCTCGCCCTTTCCGGACTCCACCGAGGAGGACTGGGACCGGATCATGGCTGTCAACGCGCGCGGCCTCTACTTCGCGATGCAGACCGCCGCGCGGGTCATGCGACCTCAGCGGAGCGGCCGGATCATCAACATCGCCTCGGTCGCCGGTATCGAAGCGAAGACCCTCTCGCCGCCGTACGCGGCCAGCAAGGGGGCGGTGATCACCCTGACCAAGGCCGCCGCCCGCGCGCTGGCCCAGTACCAGGTGACCGTCAACGCGGTCGCGCCTGGGCTCATCGACACGCCGTTCAACGAGCGCATCGACTACGAGCTTGGCGTCAAGCGCGGGCTCGCGCCCGGCGAGTTCCTCCGGCAACGCGGCCAGGACATCCCCCTCGGCCGGATGGGAACCCCGGAGGACGTCGCGGGCGTGGTCGCGTTCCTCGCCTCGGCCGATGCCGCGTACATCACCGGCGAGACCGTCATCGTGGCCGGCGGCTGGCTGATGGTTTAGAGCCTCCGTCGATCCTAGCGAGGACCTCGCGGAGCCTGCTCTCCACGGCGGCAAGTCCGAGTTCCCGCAAGACGGCTGAGTAGTCGTCGTCCTTGCGCGGCTCGTCGGTGCTCTTCCTGGCGTACACCCCGGCGCGCGTCATCGCGGCGTCTCCAGGCGCTCGACGGGGTCGAGCAGGTCGGCCAGCACCGACCGTGCAGGTTCGATTGACGCTGGACGCACTGGACCCGGTAGTTGAGGCGCTCCAGGTCCAGGGGCCAGACGTCCTCGCACTCATCACGCCGCAGCGCGGCCGGGAGGTCCAGCCGCGCTGTCGCCCGCGACGGGGCAAGGACGGCGGCGCCGAGCACCGGCATCGCCCGATCATTCGGGTCCGTTTCCACCCCACGCTGACCGTTCTGCCCTGCGGGATCCCTGAATCCGCCGCTAAATAGCCGCGCGACAACCCTGGTGTTGCTTTGCAGTCGCGGCCCCGTCGGACGATCACCGAGCCGAGTCGGCCTCCCGCGTTTGATCCGGATACTCGGCTTCCCCGACCGAGAGAAGCGGAGCTCCGCGCGCTCGTCGTCCGGACGATGCGATCGCACACCGACCGATCGGACGCGTAGAGGGGCACGTGTCAGAAGCCCGACGGCGTTTCGTCATTCGCGCGACGCCAGAAGCGTCGGCCAGAGGCCCGGGCGCCGATCCATCGTCTTTCCGGTGCCTTGCCTGGGAGGCAATCGGCGAGCGTCTGGCACCTGTGTTGTTCTGATAGGAAGCCCCCTTCACGAGAAGGGCAAACCCGCCGCGAGGCGGGGACGCAAAACCACGGGTCAGGGAGTCAATCCTGACAGCCGGGCTGCCGAAGAAGGGTACGAGGGGCCTTCCACGGGAGAGGAGGTCCCTCGTGAATCGGTGGCGTCGCCTCATCGTGACCGGTCTGCTCGCCGTCGGGCCGGTGCTCCTCGTCAGCCCCGGACTCGCTCTCGCGCAGACGTCCACCGGACCCAGGTCGCCAGCGCAAAGCCTCATCCAGGCGCTCGTCGGCCTGAATACCAGATACCGGCTGGCTCGCCCAATCGAACGAGCGCGTCTCGTGAATCAGCTCCTTGCGACGGCGGCGAGGCGCCAGCAGGCGCTCGCCTCGCTCGTCGAGAGCGACCAGGGAGAAGTCCTGCGGATCGCGCTGCCCCCTGCCCTCCGCGCGAGTTTGCCATCCGCAGTGCGGGTCTACGTCGAGAAACAAACAGCGGTCGAGGGCACGCTGCTCGTCCTCCACGAGGACTCGCCGACGGGAGGCCGCTACCGTTATTTCCTCGAGTCCACCACGGGGTGGCACTCGCTTCACTTTGCGACCCACCCGCCGACGCACCTACTCTCGATGTCTCCGTGTCGACCGACAAGCTCACGTACGCCGGCGGCCAGACCGTGTCCGTCACAGCCAGAGCGAGCTCCGGCGGATCACCGGTCTCGACCGCCGGCGTGACGTTCACGATGACGAAGTCCGACGGCACGGCCGTGAGCCAGACAGCCACCACCGACTCGACGGGTTCAGCGGTGGGGAAGTTCAGGCTCAAGAAGCAGGACCCGGCCGGCGGCTATAAGGCTCGCGCAGACGCGACGAAGACGCCGTTGTCCGGCAGCGCCTCCACGAGCTTCACGGTGGCGAAGTAGGGGCAGCCCTGGTGGCCGGTGAACTGGCCACCAGGGCTGACCGCTCGCGACGACGTCTAGGTTACTTCGTGGTGTCTATTGCACACACGGGCTCACATCTGCTCGCCGTCGAGGGCAGGAAGTTACCGTCTCCACTGTAGGTGGCCCTGTAGGAGAGGGTGTTCGCGTCAAGATTGACGATGCTCGATAGCGCCGTCCCGCAGGGGCTCCCTGAACAGGTGCCACCGACCAAGGTGACGGTCTCTAGGGAAGCCTGGTGCACGCAGGCGCCGTCGTCGAAGATCTGGACCGTCACCGTACCCGTGGGCGTGGGGTCACCTCCAGCAGGGTTCTTGGTGACGATCACCTGGTCACGCACGGCCACCGTGGCGGCACCGGCCAGGTCAATCAACGAATCGGTGACCTCACTGCCGTTCGACGCATTGAGGATGTGGGTCGCGACGGAAGACTGGAACTTATTCACCGCAAGCGGCTCACACAGACTGGTGAGGGGCCTGGGGTAGTTGCTGTCCCCGTTGTAGGTCGCCTGGTAGGACAGAAGGCCGGGGTTCGGGGTAAAGCTGCCCGAGTCCGACCTCGAATCCGTCGATCCGGCGACCAACGCGACGGTCTGCGAAGAAGCAACGCCCGTGCAATCGGAGGAGCTGAACAGCTGGAACGTCACGGTCCCCGTGGGGGCGGGGGCGCCGGGAGTCCCCGTGACGATAGCCAGGTCGTGGATCGTCGTGTTCGGGGCGACCGAGGTGCCCTGGAGATCAGGGTCGGAATCGCCGGCCGCCGAATGAATCTCGGTCCTGATCGTCGCCGCGCATCGCTCGAACCTTCCGATCGTGAAGTCCTTGAGCACGGCCGTGATCGACTGCGAGGAGCGCGTCTCGACCATGAACGTGGGGAAGCACTCCCGCCCGAGGCCGATGTCGGTCAGGTCGAGACCACCCTCGAAGAAGCCCACGACCGGATACTGGCCCGTCCCTGAACCAGATTTGGAAATGAAGTCCGGGTCGAGCGCGGGTATCACGCTCCCGTTCGTCGCCGCACACGCGACGTCCGCGGGAAAGGTCCCCGCCGGGTTGCAGACGCCGTTGGCGCCCGCCGTGCCGTTGATGAGCTGCGACAGGGTCACACTGCCGTCGCCATTGACGCTGGCGACGACCCACACCTGGATGTTGGAGGTGCCACCGCCCTGGACGAAGTTGCTGAGGATCAGGATGTCGCCCGGCAGATGGTGGCCGGGGCCGCCGGAGGAATCCTGAAACGTCCCGTCGCTCTTGAGACTGACGGCGTTCTGGAGAAACCAGAAGCCGATCTGGGCGTCGCCGTTGACGGCGAGACGGCTGGCGCCAAAGTAGATGATCTTGTCGCCTGCCCGGGAACCAACGACGGGCGTGTAGAGGGCGGCGAAGGCCTCGATGAGGTCGTCCTTGTC
>Ga0066665_10000010_pt1 | contig 44857 bp, 45 predicted proteins | sample GraSoiAngelo_114_FD_75175 | JGI IMG/M metagenome (GOLD analysis project Ga0066665, IMG submission 75175) | Grasslands soil microbial communities from the Angelo Coastal Reserve, California, USA - 14_0903_13_40cm | ecosystem: Environmental > Terrestrial > Soil > Grasslands | place: USA...
GCACCGCCGGTGGAGCCCTGGCGCTGCTGGCGCTCGAGACCGATCCTCGGACGGGTTGGCTGGTCGCCTACGCTCTCCTCTTCGGGCTCGGCTTCGACGCCCGGGGGCCGATCATCACCGCGATGGCCTCCGACCTCTTCGGCGGCCGCAGCTTCGGCGTGATCTACGGCGCGCTCAACCTCGGCAACGGCCTCGGGGGTGCGATCGGCCCGTGGTTCGGCGGGGTCGTCCACGACGTCATGGGCTCGTACCGGGTGGTGTTCCTCGCCTCGGTGGTCTTCTGCGCCCTGGGGTCCACGTGCTTCTGGCTGGCCAGGCGGCGACCGCCTTGACGGGCCCGAGCACGCGGTGCTAACTGGGTCGAGCATGAACGAGGGCGTCCTCTCGGATCGCGAGTTGCGCGTCGCGGCCCGCGACGGCTGGGTCGCCGCGCCGGGAGGCATCGAGGAGCGGCAGTTCCAGCCCGCCAGCCTGGACCTTCGCCTGGGACCGGACGCCTATCAGCTCCGCGCGAGCTTTCTGCCGTTTCGGGAGACCGTGCAGAGCCGCCTCGGCGAGCGCGGCCTCGCTGACAGCGATCTCGTCATCGACCAGCTGAGCTTGACCGGCTCCGGCGCGACCCTACAACGCGGCTCGGTGTATCTCGTCCCCCTCCTCGAGTCGCTGGAGCTGCCGGCACACGTGCGCGGCCGCTCGAACCCGAAATCGACGACGGGACGGCTCGACATCTTCACACGGGTGATCACCGACGCCACGCCGCGGTTCGACGAGATCTGCGCCGGGTACCGCGGGGCGCTCTATCTGGAGGTCTCGCCACAATCGTTTCCCGTGCGCGTGCAAGTCGGCGCCTCGCTCAACCAGCTCCGGCTACTCTGCGGGCAGACCTCCATGTCGGATCAGGCGCTCATGGCGCTGTACCGTGGGACACCGCTGCTGTACGACGACGATGAGCGGCCGATTCCGCTCGAACGGGCCGCCTTCAACGACGGGCTCTGCATGGGTGTGGATCTCTCGGGGCGCCTGACCGATGGGATCATCGGCTACCGCGCCCATCCGAATCCACCGGCCGTCGACCTCGGCCGCATCGGGTTCTACGACCCGACAGAGTTCTGGGAGCCGATCAAGCGCCCCGCGCGCGACGCCTACATCCTGGAGGCCAACCGGTTCTACATCCTCCTCTCCAAGGAGCGCATCCGGGTTCCGCCCGAGTTCGCGGCCGAGATGGTGGTCTACGATGCCGGCGCGGGCGAGATCCGGACGCACTACGCCGGCTTCTTCGATCCGGGATTCGGCTGGGGGGACGGGACCATTCTGGGCACCAAGGTGGTTATGGAGGTGAGGGCGCGCGAGGTGCCGTTCATGGTCTATGACGGCCAGACGTCGTTCAAGGTGTGGTTCGAGCGGCTCCGCTCGCGCCCCGAGCACGTCTACGGCTCAGGCCTGGGCTCCTCCTACCAGCGCCAGACGCTGACCCTCAGTAAGCACTTCAAACGCTTGTAAGAGGGAGCGTGCTAAAATGAATCCAGTAGTGGTCCTCGAGGTTTCGCCACACGGTTCGTTGCCCCATGGAGGGCGAGATGGCTGAGCAGAAGAAGAAAGAAACCCGGCCGACGAAGCCCGCTGAAGGCGGCGACGGAGCAGCCGCGAGCCCGGAGCTGGCCAAGAAGGGCAAGAAGATCAAGGAAGACATCGACAAGCTCCTCGACGAGATCGACGACATCCTCGAGGAGAACGCCGAGGAGTTCGTCAAGAGCTACGTACAGCGGGGCGGCGAGTAACGAATGCCGATCTACGAGTACCGTTGCAAGCAGTGCGAGCAGGAGTTCGAGAAATACGTCCCGGGCGCCTCGACAGTGGTGACGTGTCCGGGTTGCGCCAGCGAGCAGGTCATGCGCAAGCTCTCGGTCTTCGGTCTCAAGACCGCCGGCGCGTTCCAGCCGTCCGCCATGTCGGGCGGCGGCTGCTGCGGCGGCGGCTGTTCCTGCCACTGAGAGGCCACTCCGCTCTCGCCTCCTTCTGATGGACCTTCGCCGCCTCGAGATCTTCGCGAAGGTGGCCGAGCTCGGGAGCTTTTCGCGCGCGGCCGAGGCGCTCTTCCTCACCCAGCCGACGATCTCCGAGCACATCCGGGGTCTCGAAGACGAGCTCGGCGTCCAGCTTCTCGACCGGCTCGGCCGTGGAGCCACGACCACCCGCGCCGGCGACCTCATGCTCGGGTACGCCCGGCGCCTGCTGGCGCTCGCCCGCGAGGCGCGGCAGGCGCTCGACCAGTTCCAGGGACGGCTGAGCGGCCAGCTCGTTGTGGGCGGCTCGACGATCCCCGGGGAATATCTGCTGCCCGCACTCATCGGTCAGTTCAAGGCGAAGTATCCCGACATCTCGATCTCGCTGTTGATCGGCGACAGCCGCCAGGTCACGACGTGGGTCGAGGACGGCCGGGCGGAGGTCGGTGTGGTCGGCGCGCGGCCCGGGCCCCGCCCGCTCCTCGCGCGCGAGCTGATTCCGGACGAGCTCGTCGTCGTCCTCCCGGCCGATCACCCCTGGGCCGGACGCAGGAGCGTGACGCTCGCCGACGTGGGGCGCGAGCCCATGATCGTCCGGGAGCAGGGCTCCGGCTCGCGGGAAGCGCTGGAACACGCGCTGGCCGAGGCGAACGCCGACCTGACGGCGTTTCGTGTCGTCGGCGAGATGGGCTCGACCCAGGCGATCAAGCAGGCGGTGCGCTCCGGGGTCGGCATCTCGATCATCTCGAAGCGGGCGGTCGAGGACGAGTGCCGGGCGCATCTGCTCGCCTGCGTCAAGCTCAAGGACCTGCGCGTTTCGCGATTCTTCTACCTCGTGACCCACCGTGACCGGAGCCGCTCGCCGCTCGCCCAGGCTTTCGTGGACTTCGTGGAATCCCAGCTCCCCGAGCGCGCGTCCCAATAGCGCCAATGGCCGAGCACACCCACACGGAGGTTCGCCTCACCTCGTACGCCGCCTGCGCTGGCTGAGCGTCGAAAATGGCTCCTGGAGATCTCCAGGAGGTGTTGGCGGTGCTGAAGCTCGGCGGGACGCCGCCGCCTGCCGACCTGCTCGTCGGCCTTGGCGCGGCGGACGACGCGGCGGTCTATCGTCTCGCCCCCGATCTCGCGATCGTGGAGACCGTGGACTTCTTCCCTCCGGTCGTCGACGACCCCTGGACGTGGGGTGCCGTGGCCGCGGTCAACGCGATGTCGGACGTCTACGCGATGGGCGGCGAGGTCATGTTCGCGCTCGCGGTCGCCGGGTTTCCGCGCGAGATGTCGAAGGCCATCGTCTCGGAGGTGTTCCGCGGCGGCCGTGACAAAGTCGCCGAGGCGGGCGGCGTGATCGCGGGCGGGCATACCGTGGTCGATGCCGAGCCGAAATACGGCCTCTGCGTGACCGGCCGAGTCCATCCGGACAAGATCCTCGTCAAGGGTGGTCTTCGGCCCGGCGATCGGGTCTTCCTCTCCAAACCGCTCGGCACCGGGGTCATCACGACGGCGGCGAAGAACGGCGCCGCCAGCGCCGACGTGCTCGCCGGCGCGGTGGCCAGCATGCTGCGGCTCAACCGCGTCGCCGCCGAGGTCGCGCGCGAGAGCGGTGTCAAGGGCGCGACCGACATCACTGGATTCGGCTTCCTCGGCCACGCGGGCGAGATGGTCAAGGCGTCGCGCGCGGGTCTGGCGATCGATGCGTCCCGCCTTCCGGTCCTGCCCGGCACGCGCGAGCTCGCCGAGGCGGGGCACTGGAGCGGCGGGATGAAGCGTAACCGCCGCTATGTCGATTCGTCGTTCGGCGCCGATCTGACGATCGAACCGTCGGTGCCGGGGTATCTAGCATCGCTGCTCACGGAGTCGGAGACCTCGGGCGGGCTGCTCTTCTCGGTCGCCCCCGACCGCGCGCGGTCCGTGATCGACGCCTTCCGGCGCCGAGGCGAGGATTGCTGGGAGATCGGCTCGGTGCTGACCGAGCCCGTGATCCACGTCAAAGCCTGAGCGCGGGTCGCCCCGGTCCGCCCATCGACGCCTCCCATGACTCGTCTCGCTGAGATAGGGCCTACCGATTTGCGTTCGCGCTGAATCCCTATACGCTCAATTCCCGTTGAACGATCGGCCGGCCGCCGTCGTCATTGCGTGAACGGCCTGCCCGAGCATCCAGACAAGGAGAACGCCATGAACCGACGCACGTTCTTGAGGGCCGCGGCCGCCCTGCCCGCGGTCGCCGCGGCGTCCCAGGTGACGGGTCTCGCATTGCCGGCGCGAGCCCAGCAGAAGGAGTTCACGCCGCGTCCCGGCGCGTGGCGAACGTTCGAGATCACGACGCGCGTCGAGGTCCTGGAGCCGACGGGCGTGATCCGGGCCTGGCTTCCCGTACCCTCGGTCAAGTCGGACTACCAGAAGCCGCTCGACGACCAGTGGTCGGGGAACGCGAAGGTGATGAAGACGGCGACCGATGGCCCCTACGGCGCCGGCATGCTCTACGCCGAGTTCGCCAGCGGCGAGAGCGCCCCGGTGGTCGAACTGACGAGCCGCTTCCAAACCCTGGATCGGGCGCTCGACTGGTCTAAAAAGGTCGCGGCCCCGGAGGATCCGGAGACCTTGAAGCTGTGGACAAAACCGACCGATCTCATGCCGACTGACGGCATCGTCCATGAGACAGCGCTCGAGGTCACCAAGGGTAGCGCCACCGATGTCGAGAAGGTGAGGGCGGTATACGACTGGATCCTCGCCAACACCTACCGGGATCCCAAGGTGCGCGGCTGTGGCGTCGGCGACATCAAGGCCATGCTGGAGACGCGAAACTTCGGCGGGAAGTGCGGCGACATCAACGCGCTGTTCGTCGGCCTCGTCAGGTCCGTCGGCGTACCCGCTCGTGACATCTACGGCATCCGCCTGGCGCCATCGGCCTTCGGCTACAAGGCGCTCGGGGCGGGAAGCGCCAACATCAGCAAGGCGCAGCACTGCCGCGCCGAGGTCTTCCTGAAGGACTACGGCTGGGCGGCCATGGACCCTGCCGACGTCACCAAGGTGGCGCGTGAAGAGACGAGCGAATGGCTGAAGGTCGAGCATCCGCTCGTCGAGGCGGTGCGGCCCAAGCTGTTCGGCGGGTGGGAGGGCAACTGGGTAGCGTTCAACACCGCGCACGACGTGGCGCTCCCGAACGCCACGCAGGGCGGGAAGCTCGGGTTCTTCATGTATCCGCAATCCGAGACGGCGACGGGCCGGCGCGACAGCCTCGATCCCGACACCTTCAAGTACACGATCACCACGCGCGAGATCAAAGTGTGAGAGCCGGATTCCGGCGGGGGCCGTGACGCGCGTCCCGCCGCCCGCCGAGCCCCGGCACTCCCGGACGGCACCCCCCGCGCGATTCGCGGTGACGATGCTCGGCGGGGTGGTGTGTGCAGCCTTGCTGCTGATGGGTGAGGGGTGGGCGGAGCCGAGTCGATTCCTGCCCTGGAAGGACCCGGCGGCGCCACATCTCGCCCTCGACGATCTCGGCGGCCGAGCGCATACCCTCGCGGAGTACCGGGGCAGCGTCGTGCTCCTGAACTTCTGGGCGACGTGGTGCGAGCCGTGCCGCGCGGAGATGGTCTCGATGCGAGCCCTGCAGCAGCGGCTGGCCGGGCGACCGTTCGTGATCCTGCTGGTGAACTACGGCGAAGCGCGGACGCGCGTCAGCGAGTTCGCCAAGCGTGAGTCGCTCGAACTCCCGATTCTCCTCGATCCGAATCAGGACGCGCCGCGGGCGTGGCGAGTCCGTGTGCTGCCGTCGAGCTTTCTGCTTGGCCCGGACGGCCACGTACGCTACGGCGTGATCGGCGAGATCGACTGGGTGAGCGCGGAGGCGGTGAGGATCGTCCAGGAACTCTTGCGCTAGAGCGTGCGGGTCAGGCGCCTGGCCGGCGTGAGGCGCGTTGGTTCCGAAGGACGGCCAGGAGGCGTTGTTTCAGCTCCGCGGGGATCTCCACGTCCTTGAGCTTGGTCGCCGCGCTGACGGTGCCGCGGTAGGTGTTCATGAACGCGACGCAGGGAGCGCACCCCTCGATATGCCATTCGAGCAGCTCGCGTATGTGCTTGGGCAGGGTTCCGTCGAGATAGTCGCCGAGGAGGTCGGCGATCTGCCGACACTCGATCGTTGAGGGCCCCGGCGCTCCACACTCAGACATCGATGTACATTATATGTAGACGCTTCGGCCGGCGCGAGGGATTCCGCCCCCGGCCCGGCCGCGCACTTTACGCGCCGCGTCGGCGCCGGTATGCTCGCGCCGATGCCATCTCGCGTGGCGATCATAACCCCGTTCGCCCATCCCTCCGTACGGGGCAACGCGGTGACCGTGACGCGAGTCGCCCAGGGGCTCGGCGAGCGTGGTATCGAGCTGCGCGTGTGGGATCTCTCCACGAGCGCGGATGCGACGATCGAGGCCGAAGTCCAGGCGTATCGTCCGGCGCTGATTCATGCCTTTCACGCCTACCGCACCGGCCCGCTTGCCTTGCGGCTGGCGCGCCGGACCGCAATCCCTCTCGTGGTCACCTTCACGGGCACCGATGCGAACCACGACCTGTTCGACGCCGAGCGAGCGCCCCTCGTTCGGCAGGTGCTGGAGGGCGCGGCCCGGTTGACGGCGTTCCACACGTCCATCGCCGATCGGGTCACCCGGGTCTTGCCGGATCTCCGCGGGCGTCTCGTGGTGGTCCCCCAGTCCGTCATCCTGCCGAGGGGCGCTACATTCGATCTCCGGGCGCGGTGGCCGCTCCCGGCACAGACCGCGCTCTTCGTGTTTCCGGCGGGCATCCGGGCGGTGAAGAATCCGGGGTTCCCCCTCGGGCCACTCGGCCGGCTGGTCCGGCACCTTCCGGAAATTCACCTGCTCTACGCCGGCCCGTTGCTCGACCCCGGCGCGGGAGAGGCGCTGCTACGCTCGCTGGCGGCACGTCCATGGGCGCGCCATATCGGTACCGTGCCGCACACCCAGATGGCCTCGCTCCTTTCGCAGGCGGACGTGGTCCTGAACTGCTCCGTCTCGGAAGGCGGCATGGCCAACTCGGTGCTCGAGGGACTCGCGCTCGGCCGAGCGGTCCTGGCCTCGGACATCGACGGTAATCGCTCGCTCATCGACGACGGCTTGACCGGCTTTCTGTTTCGCGATGAAGCCGAGTTCGAGCGGCGCGCGGCCGAGCTCGCCCGCGACCCGGGGCTCCGGGACCGGCTCGGGCGAGCCGGACGAGAACTGGTGGCCCGTCGTTATCCCCCCGAGCGCGAGATCGAGGGCTACCGCGACGTCTACCGCCAGCTGGTGGCGGTGCCGATCTGACCCGTCGACTGTCTGCGTTCCCGGCGCCGCGCGCGGCGCCCCGAGAGCTCAGTACCTCCCGCGCCCCGCTAATGAGCAGCGCCGCGATGGGCGATGATTCCGGAGGCACCGCCCGGTGACGGCTCGTCGATTTCGCGCGATCTGCCGGGGCAAGGCCGGTTGCCGGCATTTGGCAGGTAGCTTGCTTATGTCATCGAGTAGTAATCGAGTAGTATGAGAACAAGCGGTCGTTCGCAAGCAACCGCCCCGGGCGCTTGACGGCTCTCTATAATGGCAGGCACGAAACGCGAGAGTCGATTCGGACGGATCCGTGAGAGGAGAGCTCGATGAATCGCGACGCTCGAGTTGAAGCGTTCGTCGCCGCCTTCGAGGCCCTGCGCGCGGAAGTCGAGAAGGTGATCGTCGGCCACCACGATGTGATCACGCATGTCCTGATCGGTATGTTTGCGGGCGGCCACGTCCTTCTCGAGGGCGTGCCGGGCCTGGGCAAGACGCTCCTCATCAAGACCCTCTCCGAGGGGCTCGAGCTCTCCTTCTCCCGCATCCAGTTCACGCCCGACCTGATGCCGGCGGACATCATCGGGACCAACATCATCATCGAGGACGCGGACGGCCGGAAGCATTTCCAGTTCCAGCATGGGCCGATCTTCGCGCACATCCTGCTGGCCGACGAGATCAACCGTGCGACGCCGAAGACGCAGTCGGCGCTCCTCGAGGGAATGCAGGAGGGCGCTGTCACGGTCGGCGGCGCTTCCCGGCCGCTGCCGGCGCCGTTCTTCGTCCTCGCGACCCAGAATCCGATCGAGATGGAAGGGACGTATCCCTTGCCCGAGGCGCAGCTTGATCGATTTCTCTTCAAGCTTCGAGTTCGCTACCCGGCGATCGAAGAGCTGAACGCGATCATCGATCGCACGACGCAATCACGCCCCGCGACGGTGAGTCGCGTCCTGAACGGACCGGCCGTGCTCTCCTTCCGGGAGCTGATCCGCGAAGTGCCGATCGCCTCGCACGTGCGCGATTTCGCCTCGGCGATCGTCATGGCGACGCACCCGCAGTGGGAGCAAGCGCCCGAGGTCGCGCGGCGGTTCGTGCGCTACGGCGCCAGTCCGCGCGGGGCCCAGGCGCTCGTGCTCGGCGCCAAGGTGCGGGCGCTCGCCGAGGGGCGCTACAACGTGAGCGTCGAGGACATCAAGACGCTGGCGGCGCCGGCGCTCCGCCACCGGGTCATCCTGAACTTCGAGGGCGAAGCCGAGGGGGTGGACACCGACACGCTGATCGCCCAGGTCCTTGAGAACACTGAGGCCGCCACCGCCCAGAGCCGGGAACCCTTTCTTCGCTGACCGCGGGAGGAACTCATGACAGAGTCCCCAAGGATCGAAGGGCTCCTCCGGCGCATTCGGCGTGAGATCCGGCGCCGCCGGGCAGAGTATTACGGGCTGCGCGGCGCCTTCTGGGGCGCCGTCGTGGGCGTCGCGGTCCTCCTGGCCAAGCACGGGGTGGGTGGCGCGGCGCCGTGGGCGGCGGCCGCGCTCGTGATCCTCGGCGCCGCCGCGGGCATCGCGTACGGAGCGGCGCGACGCGTCGGGCGCGCCGACACCGCCCGGGTTGCGGACCGGGCATTCGGTCTCGACGATCGTGTCGCCACGACGCTCGAGTGGGCCGAGCGCGCGGACCGGACGCGGCTCGTCGACTCCCTGGTGGCCGACACCGTGGCGCGCGTTGAAGCCCTCGAGGTCACGCGCGTGGTCAGGCGAGTGGTTCCAAGCGAGGCGCGATTCCTCGCGATCCCGGTGCTGGCGTGCGTGGTGCTCGCGATCTCGCCGCCGATCCCGATGCCATCGGGGCGCTTCCCCGACTTTCTGCCGTCGGGCGAGGAAGAGCGTGAGGAGCGTGCGAGCTCGTCGATGCTCGAGGAGACGTCGCGCCCGCTCGCGAAGGACCCGCTCAAGCGCCCGTCCTTCGAGGAGCGCGACTTCGCGCAGCGGGCCGGGGGCAGCGGCGCCACGACCACCGGTGACCTCTCGGCGATCTTCAAGGACACCTCGCTCGCGAGCCAGCGCCCGGACTTCAACAGCTTCATGAAGAAGGGTGACGAGCGGCTTCGGATGCTCGAGCAGGTGGACCGCCTGCCCGACCTCCAGTCGGACTTCACCAACAGCCAGTACAAGATGGTGTACCGGAAGTCGAAAGCGTTGACCGGCGGCCTCCGCCCCGATCAGATCTCGCCCCAGAAGCTCCGCGAGCTCCTCGAGGAGATGGAGCGGCTCGGCCGCAAGGGCGGCGCCAATTGGAGCGGCGACGCGATGGAAGGCATGGAGGCGCTCGAGGGCGGCCAGCCGGATCGGGCGCTCGACGCGATGCAAAAGGCGCTCGACAAGATGCGCGCAATGGACGAGGCGCAGCGCTCGGGCAAGGGGCTGCGCGGGGGGCGAGAGAACGAACGCGGCGGTCGTGGGCGCGACCGTGCCCGTGGTGACGGGATGGGCCCCGAGGACCAGGACTTCGGCGAGGGTGAAGGGCTCATGCCGGGACGAGGCCGCAGCGGCTCCCCGAAGGGTGAGGCGACGCAGCGGCTCCGCGCCAGCCCCTACGACGTCGGCGTCGAGGGAGAGTCGCGCCGGGGCCGTAAGGATGGGTACGACACCAACCTGACCGGGCGCGGCGGCAGCATGGCCTCGCGGCTCCAGTATCTCGGGGTCATCGGGCAATACCGGAAGGCGATGGAGGACGCGATCACGCGGGAGCAGGTCCCGCGGGACTTTCACGACCAGATCAGAAGCTACTTCCAGGCGCTCGACGAACGATAGCGAAAGAGAGACGGATGCCGGCGACGCGCCACGCGTTCTTCACATCGGAGTTCCTGGCGCAGCTCGAGCGTCTCTCCCTGCTCTCGCGTCGAGTCTTCCGCGGACGCGTGAAGGGCGAGCGACGGAGCCTGCGTCGCGGACACAGCGTCGAATTCTGCGACTACCGCGCCTACGGTGTGGGCGACGATCTTCGCTACGTCGACTGGAACATCTACGGCCGCCTGGACCGCCTGCACGTGAAGCTCTTCGTCGACGAGGAGGACCTCTGCCTTCACCTGATCGTCGACGCGTCGACGTCCATGAACTTCGGGTCGCCGACCAAGCTCGACGCCGCGGTGCGTATCGCGGCGGCGCTCGGCTTCGTGGGGCTCGTCAACCACGAGCGCGTCGGCGTGGGCGTGCTTCGTAACCGGGTGGCCGAGGGCTGGCCCCCGACCCGGGGCCGGAACCAGGTGACCAGCCTGCTCGATTTCCTCGCGAGGGTCGAGCCGGGTGGCGGCACGAGCCTCAACGAGGGGCTCGGGAACTACGCGGTGCGCTCCCGGCAGGCCGGCCTCGCGGTCGTGATCTCGGACCTGCTCGATCCGGGCGGGTACGAACGCGGGGTGCGCGCGCTCCTCGAGCGCCGCTTCGACGTGCATCTCGTCCACGTGCTGACGCCGGAGGAGATGAACCCCGAGCTCGCCGGCGACCTGCAGCTGGTCGACAGCGAGACCGGCGAGATGCGTGAGCTCTCGATGGACGGGGACGCCGTCCGCGCGTACCGCGAGCGGCTTCGGCAGTTCCTCGAGCGCGTCGAAACGTTTTGCCGGACCAAGGAGATCGGGTACCACCGTCTGGCCTCTGACGCCCCCGTCGAAGAGTTCGTCCTCGCTCAGCTCCGGGGTCGCGTGCTCGTATGAGCTTTCTCTCTCCGTTGGCGCTGGCGCTCTTCGGCCTTTCCGTGCCCCTGGTACTGCTCTACTTCCTCAAAGTCCGGCGCCGCGAGCGGATGGTGTCGAGCCTGCTCCTGTGGCACACGTCGCTACGGGACCGCGAGGCCTCCACGTTCTTCCAGCGACTCCATCGCGACCCGCTGCTGATCCTCCAGCTCCTGGCCCTCCTGGCGCTCGCGCTCGCCCTGGCCCGACCCGTCGCGACGGTCATGGGCCAGGGGGCCCGCAAGGTCGTCGTCGTACTCGACACGTCGGCGTCGATGAAGGCGCGCGACGTCCCGCCCTCTCGGTTCGAGGTGGCGCGAGCCGGCGCGGCAGCGCTCGTGGGCGGGCTGGGCGAGGGCGCCGAGGTGATGGTCATCGAGGCCGGCGTGCAGCCGAAAGTGACGGCGGCGCTGGCCCGCGACCGCGAGCGAGCGCTCGCGGCCATCCGGGCCGCGCAGCCTCGCGACCTTCCGACCCGGGTCCAGGAGGCGGTGCGCACGGCGCGGGCCCTCGTGGCGGCCGAGCCCCGGGCCGAGATCCACGTCTTCACCGACGGCGCCTTCACGCTGCCCCAGAGTCAAGATGTCGCCGATCCGCGCGTGCGGTGGGTGGGCGTGGGGCGACAGGGCCAGAACGTCGCCATCACCAGCCTCTCGATCCGCAAGAACTACTACGGAGCGTTCGACTATCAGGCGTTCGTCTCGCTGGTGAACTACTCCGTCGAACCGCAGACGTTCAGCTTCCGCCTCGAGCTCGACGGCAAGTCGATCGCCGAGAAAGAGGTGATGCTCGAGCCCAGTGTCCGGCGGTCGGTCGTGCTGCCATTCAGCCACAACGGTGGTGGCACCGTGACGGCGCGGCTGCGCATCGACGACGACCTCGCGGTCGACAACATCGCGTACGCGGTCCTGCCGCCGCCCAGGAAGATCGCGGTCCTGCTCGTGAGCGCCGGCAATCTGTTCCTCGAGAAGGTCCTTCGGACCGATCCGCAGGTGTCCCTCGAGGTGCGCACGCCGGATCAGTATCAGGGCGGCATGGGCGACGCCGACGTCGTCGTGCTCGATTCGGTGAGCCCGCCCCGGGCCGGACCGGGCCGGTTCGTCTTCGTCAACGCCGTGCCGCCGGACGTGCCGCTCGAGGTGCTGGGGAGACTGGAGCGCCCGACGATCATGGACTGGGACCGGGCGCACCCGGTGATGCGTCACGTCGAGTTCGCGAAGGTCACCATCGAGGACGCGATGCGCATCCGTCCGCTGGCGGCGGGGCGGCCGGTCGTCGAAGCCGTGGGGGGGCCCCTCATCTACGCGCTGGAGGAGCCCGACCGGAAGGCGCTCTTCGTCGGCTTCGACCTGTTCAAGACCGATTTCCCGCTGCGGATCGCGTTCCCACTGGTGCTCTCGAACACCCTGCGCTGGCTCCACCCGGCGGGGCTCGACCAGGCGAGCTTCCAGTTCGCGACAGGTCAGCCGATTCTCTTGCCGGCGCCCCACGGCGTCACGACCGTCACGGTGACGACCCCCAGCGGCCGGGCCGTCCAGGGTCGGGTCACCCGCGGCATGGTGAGTTTCACGGAGACCGACGAGACGGGCATCTACACGCTCTCGACGTCGCGCGGCGAGACTCGGGTGGCGGTGAATCTGGCCGACGCCGACGAGTCGAATCTGGTGCCCCACCCTCTGCCGGCGACGAGCGCGCACGGTCCCGTCGCCGCCCCGGTGCCCGTTCAGCGCGAGCTGTGGCCGCTCTTCGTCATCCTGGCGGTCGTGCTCCTCGCCGGCGAGGGATTGCTCTACTGGCGGCGGCAGAGCGCGGGACGGCTGCGCGCGCCGGCCGGTGCGGGCGACCGCTGGGCGCTGGCGCTGCGCGGCGCGCTGGTTGCCTTCCTGTGTCTGGCGCTGCTGCGGCCGACGCTTCCGCGGTGGGTCGACCGCATGAACGTCGTGTTCCTGCTCGACCTTTCGGACAGCGTGAGTCTCGCGGCCCGCGAGCGCGCCTATCGTTTCGTCGCTGAGGCCGGCAAGCACATGAAGAGCGGCGATCGGAACAGCGTGATCGCGTTCGGCGACCAGGCGGTCGTCGACCAGCCGCTCGCCAGCCGCCCGGCGATCGATCGCCCGAAGGCCCAGGTCGACGGTCGCGGGACCAACATCTTTCAGGCGATCCAGCTCTCGCTCGCGATGCTGCCGCCGGGCCAGGCGAATCGCATCGTCATGCTGACCGACGGCCGCCAGAACGCTGGCAACGCGCTCGCCGGAGCCCAAGCCGCCAAGGACGCCGGAGCGGACATCTACTACGTCCCGGCGCCGCTGACCTTCACCCAGGAGGTCGTCGCCGAAGCGATGGTGCTGCCGCGCGAGGTGAAGTTCGGCGAACCCTTCCAGGCCAAGGTCGTCGTGTGGAGTCACCGTGACACCGAGGGCCGGCTCTCGCTCTTCCGTAACAGCGAGTTCCTCGGCTCGCAAGTGGTCCGACTGACCGCTGGCAAGAACGTCTTCAGCTACCGGCAATCGCTCGACGCCAGCGGGATCCACGTCTACCAGGCGGCGATGGAGGTCGAGGGCGACACGATCGAGGACAACAACCGGGCCGTCGGCGCCGTCGTCGTTCGCGGGCGCCCTCAGGTGCTGCTCGCCGATCGGGACCGGAGCCACGCACAGTCCCTGGCCGGCGCGCTCCGCTCGCAGAACATCGACGTGACCGTCGTGGAGCCGCCGCAGATTCCGGCCGACCTGGCTGGACTCCAGAAGTACGACGGGGTGGTGCTCTCCAACGTGTCCTCGCTCAAGCTGACGCGGCAGCAGATGGGGTACATCCGCGACTACGTCCGAGACTATGGCGGTGGCCTCGTCATGGTCGGCGGCGAGGAAAGCTTCGGGCTCGGCGGCTACTACCGCACGCCGGTCGAAGAGGCGCTTCCGGTCACGATGGAAGTCAAGCAGAAGGTCGAGATCCCGAGCCTCGCCGTCGTGCTCTCGATCGACCGTTCCGGGTCCATGGCGATGTCCACCGACGAGAAGGTGACCAAGCTCGACCTCGCCAAGGAAGCCTCCCACCTCGTGGTGGACCTGCTCGACGAGCGCAACGAGGTCGGCGTCATGAGCTGGGACACCGAGTTCATCTGGGACGCTTCCGTCCGTCCGGCGAAGGACAAGGCGGCGATCCACCACGCGATCGCGACCATCAAGGCGGGCGGCGGCACCGATGGCTACCCGGCGCTGAAGGAGTCGTACCAGGTGCTGTTCGAGCGGCCCGCGCTTCTGAAGCACGTGATCTTTCTCTCCGACGGACAGATGACGCGCGGGGACTTCCAGGGACTGCTGCGGCGGATGGCGAAGGACAAGATCACGGTGTCGACGGTGGCGATCGGCAAGGACGCGGATGTGCAGCTGATGGTGGACGTCGCCAAGTGGGGCCGGGGGCGCTTCTATTACACCGAGGACTCGCAGACGATTCCCCGCATCTTCACGCTCGAAACACAGCTTGCCTCGAAGGCGTCGCTCGTCGAGCAGCCGTTCAAGCCGCAGCTCACGTCACCAGGCCACGAGGCGATCCAGGAGATCGACTGGAAGAACGTGCCGCCCCTCGGCGGGTACGTCGCGAGCACGCTGAAGTCGACAGCGGACCTGGTGCTGATGAGCCACCAGGAAGACCCCGTGCTCGCGACGTGGCGGTACGGTCTCGGACGCTCCGTCGCGTTCACGTCGGACGCCAAGGCCAAGTGGGGCGTGCTCTGGCTCCGGTGGCGCGACTTCAATCGGTTCTGGTCACAGCTGATCCGCTGGACCCTGCGCAGCGGCTCGCGCAGCGACACGGTCGCGATCGTGGAACGCCGGGAGAATATGGGCGAGATCGTCGTTGATGCCGTCGACCCGAAGGGCGAGTTCATCAACTTTCTCGACTCCCAGGTGGGCGTGGTCGCGCCGAATCGCGAGCGGACGGTGATCGACCTCGAGCAGGTCGGGCCCGGGCGCTACCGCGGCCGCTTCCCGGCGGCGCAGGAGGGCGTCTACCTGGTCGGCATGTCCCAGCGCCGGAATGATCGGGTGGTGGGCTCACAGCTCGCAGGGTTGGTGGTACCGTACGCTCAGGAGCTGCGCGACCTGGGGGTGGACGAGACCCTCCTGCGAGAGCTGACGGAGCTGACGGGGGGCGGACCGCTCGCGAAGCCTCAGGACGCGTTCTCGACGGCGAGGCGGCAGTCCCGCATCGCGGTGGACGTGTGGCCGGGGCTCGTCGGCCTGGTCGCGCTGTTGCTGGTCCCGGATATCGCCCTGCGGCGCGTCGGCCCCGGGGCGTTCGCGCGGGTGGCCATGCTCGTCCGTCGGGGTCTCCGGAGGAAGGAGGTTCCATGATGCGTCGACTCGGCCGGCGGTCGCGGATCGTCGCAACCTTGGTGAGTGTCCTGGCGCTGTCCGCTGCGAGCGAGGTACACGCCGATTCGAAGCTCCGGGTCATCGTGATCGTGCCGTTCGATGGGGTTGGCCTCGAGCGCGAGGAACAATGGATGGGCGAGGGAGTCGCCCAGATCCTCGCCCTCGGACTCGCGCAGCATCCGGCGTTCGTCCAGATCGAACGTTCACGGCTGCGCGCCGCGGGTCGACCGGACGCCTGGAGCGACGCGGCGGTCGTCCAGGCCGCGCGCGCGGTGCGCGCCGACGCCGCGCTCTTCGGGCGCATCGAGCGTCGCGGGAGCGACCTCGCCGTCCTGCCCCAGCTGGTGGAGCTGAAGGCGAGTGGAGCCGACACCACCGTGAGCCTCGAGCCCCTGACGGCGCCGCCGGGCGACCTCTTTGCGCGACTCGCCGCGCTGCCGGTTACGTACGTCCGTACGCTCCGCGTCCCGCTGACCGATGCCGAAGCCGCTCGGATCGAGAAAGGGGCGCGCCCGACCCGGGTGCCACGGGCGTTCGAGTTGTTCGCGCGCGGACAGATCGCGGCGCTGCGCGGCGATCAGGAGAGCAACGAGGCCGCGGTGGACCTGTTGGCGCGGGCGATCGAGGCCGACCCGAGCTTCGTCGTCGCGCACTATACGCTCGGCGTCGTGCACTCGGCGCTCGGTAACCGGTGGAAGGCCGCGGCGCAGTTCCGCGCGTCGACGCAGGCCGACGCGTCCTACCCCGAGCCGTACAAGGCGCTCGGCGACCTGTTTCTGTCTCAGCCGCGCCGTCTCTTCGATCAGGCGGTGGAGGCCTACAGCAAGGCGATCGAGCTTCGGCCCTTCTTCGCCGATGCCTACGTCGGCCTCGGCGACGCCAAGGCCGCCAAGAGCGACATCGACGGCGCCATCGTCGCGTATCAAAAGGCGCTCGTCTACAACCCCGTCAACCCCCGGGTGCACATGAGCCTCGGGAAGATCTATTACGGCGAGAAGGGCCTTTACTACGAAGCGGTCACCGCCTACAAGCGAGCCATCGACCTCGATCCGCACTCCGTCGACGCCCGCATGGGGCTCGGCGAGGTGTACGAGGAGAAGGGACTCTACAAGGACGCCGTCGAGGAGTATCGGCGCGTGATCGAGCTCGACGGAAAGCACACGGGCGCCATGTACAATCTCGCGCTCGTCTACGAAAAGGTCGATCCCCGAGCCGCGATCAGCCAGTGGGAGCGTTATATCGAGCTCGCCGCGCCGCTGGCGACCGAGAAAGATTGGGTCGATGTCGCCCGCCAGCACCTGAGAAAGCTCAAGACCCAGGTCAAGGACTAGCCAGCACCGCCGGAGCCGCATGCGTCGCGCGCGCGCTCGGCGTTCTCGAGCGCGCTGACGTCGCGGTACGGCGCGCCCTGAGACGAAGAAACGTCGTTCGCCGAGCGCGGCGGATCCTCCGTCGAGCTCGACTCGGCGGGCACCGCGCGGATCGTCAGCCGTGAATGTATGCGGGGCCGCGCTGCAGCCACGAGTATCATGATCGTGACGTAACACGAGGTCGCAGGAGAGCGTGTGGACGAACTGAGAAAAGACCCGACACGAGGACACTGGGTCCTCATCCGTCCGAAGGCGAAGCCTCCGCGGCAAGCGGACTGCGCGTACTGTCCAGGCGCCGAGCACCTCACCGAACCGGAGATCGCCGCGTACCGTCCGGAAGGCTCGACGCCGAACGGCCCGGGATGGACCGTCCGAGTGGTGCCCGAGCCGGATGGGTATTTCCGGATCGAATGGGAGCTCGTCCGCGAGGGCGTCGGCATGTTCGACATGATCAACCCCCGCGGCGCGAGCGAGCTCGTCGTCGAGTCGCCCCGACACGACGACACGCTGGCGACGATGGAGCCCGGCGTGATCGAGGCGGTGCTGTGGATGTACCGCGACCGGCTCGTGGACCTGAAGCGCGACGGCCAGATCCGGGACATCCTCGTGTCGCGCCACCATAAGAAGCCCGGCGTGGCGAGCCACCATCCGTACTCCCGCGTCACGGCGATCCCCATCGTGTTCGACGAGACGCGGCGCGAGCTCCGCGAGGCCCGCGAGTACTATCAGTACAAGCGTCGCTGCCTCTACTGTGACATCCTGCGCCAGGAGATCGGCGCCGAGGAACGGGTCGTGCGGCTCACCCCGGCATTCGCCGCGGTGGTTCCGTACGCGCCGCGGGTGCCGCTGGAGACGTGGATCGTGCCGCGGCAGCATGGCTGCTCGTTCGAGGAGGCGCTCCGGGCCGAGACCGCCGGGGACCTGGCGCGGCTCCTATCCGAGTACTTCCGCATCCTCGGGCGCCGGTTCGGCGACCCCGGATACGAGATGATGCTGCACACGGCGCCCAACCTACGGTCGCGGATCCTCCAGGGGGATTGGGCGACGATTCGCGACGACTACCACTGGCACATCGAGATCACGCCCGAGCCTGAGCACGCCAATCGAGTCGGCGGCATCTTCGTCAACGAGACACGTCCGGAGGTCTCGGCGGCCGAGCTACGCCAGGCCTGGCCCGATCAGGGGTAGAGCCCTCCTACCTTGTAGCCCTCCCCCCGGGATAGATGCTATATTCCTGACAAATAAAGGTATTCCAGTTTCCAGTGGCATCTGCTGTACGACGATCTACCCCGACTCGAGCCCACATGTCTCAGCCAGCACATGCCTTTCAGGTTGACGCCAGGCGGAACCGGTGTGAAAATGCGACTGAAAAGGTCGCCGATAGAAAAGGTCGGTAATAGGGAGGCTTGATATTGCACGAGGTTAGCCCGGAGGCGAGGGTCGGCTGACGATGCTCCGCTTTACCAAGCGCGCCGATTATGGGCTGATGGCGATTCACTATATCGCAGTCCACGACGAGCCCGGTGCCGTCAGCGCGAAGCGGATCGCGGAAGAGTTCGGCATCCCGCCCGAGCTGCTCGCGAAGATCCTGCAGCGACTGGCAAAGCGCCGGCTGATCGTCAGCCAGAACGGACCCAAGGGAGGGTACGCCTTAACGCGCCACCCGAGCGACATCTCCGTCGGGGAGGTTGTCCGCGCGCTCGAGGGGCCGATCAGCATCGTGAGTTGCCTCGACCACGGAGGTTGCCCGCAGGAGCTTCGTTGCAACCTGAAGCGGCCCGTCCAGAAGCTGCAGGCGGCGATCAGCCAGCTGCTCGATACCATGAGCCTGGCCGAGCTGAGCAACCAGGGCGTCCCCGAACCACTGGCGATCAAGTGAGACAGAGCCAGCGAGAGATGGAGAGATCGAGATGGCGCTGAAGTTCCCCATTTTCATGGATTCGCAGTCCACCACGCCCGCCGATCCGCGGGTCGTGGAGGCGATGATTCCCTACTTCACCGAGAAGTTCGGCCATCCGGCGAGCCGAAACCACTCCTTCGGCTGGGAGGCCGAGACAGCGGTCGACCGCGCCCGTGAGCAGATCGCCAAGGTCATCGGCGCCCGGGATCCGAAGGAAGTGATCTTCACGTCGGGCGGGACCGAGTCGATCAATCTCGCGGTCAAGGGTGTGGCCGAGATGTACCGCGAGAAGGGCAACCACATCGTCACGACGGCCATCGAGCAGCGGGCGAGCCTGGACGTCTGCAAGCGCCTGGAGCGACATGGCTACGAGGTGACCTACATTCCGGTGCGGCCCGACGGCCTGGTGGACCTCGAGACGCTCCGGCAGGCGATCACGGACAAGACGATCCTCATCTCGATCATGCTCGCGAACAACGAGATCGGCACGATCCAGGACATCGCCGCGATCGGTCGCCTCGCCAAGGAGAAGGGGATCATCCTGCACGCGGACGCCACCCAGGCCGTCGGCAAGATCCCGGTGAACGTGGAGGCGGCGGGGATCGATCTTCTGTCGTGTACCGCCCACCTGATCTACGGCCCGAAAGGCGTCGGCGCCCTCTACGTTCGGCGCAAGGCGCCGCGTGTGCGCATCGCGCCGTTGATCGACGGGGGCGGGCACGAGCGCGGGATGCGGTCCGGGACCCTGCCGGTGCCGCTCATCGTCGGTTTCGGGCGCGCGGCCGAGATCTGCGGCGAGGTCATGCCGGAGGAAGGCCTTCGTCTCGCGGGGCTGCGCGACCGGTTGCAAGACATGATTCTGTCGAACGTCGACGAGGCCTACCTGAACGGACACCCGGAGCGGCGGCTGCCCCACAACCTGAACATCTCGTTCGCGTACGTCGAGGGCGAATCGGTTCTGATGGGGCTCAACAAGGAGAGCGCGCTCTCCTCGGGCTCGGCCTGCACCTCGTCCACGCTCGAGCCGTCCTACGTGATCGGCGCACTCGGAGCGAGCGCCGAGCTGGCCCATTCCTCGATCCGGTTCAGCCTGCACCGGTTCACCACGGCGGAGGAAGTGGAGCACGTCGGCGCCCGGACGATCGAGGTGGTCAAGCGGCTGCGTGAGATGTCGCCCCTCTACGAGCTGGCGAAAGAGGGCGTGGATCTGAAGTCCATCCACTGGAAGGCCGAGTAAGGGGGTTCGACCATGGCGTATAGCGAGAAAGTCGTCGATCACTACAACAACCCACGCAACGTCGGGTCCTTCGGAAAGGACACGCCGGGGGTGGGGACGGGGCTGGTCGGGGCGCCGGAATGCGGCGACGTGATGAAGCTCCAGATCAAGGTCAACCTCGACACGGGAGTGATCGAGGACGCGAAGTTCAAGACGTTCGGGTGCGGCAGCGCCATTGCGTCGTCGAGCCTGGCCACGGAGTGGCTGAAGGGCAAGACGGTCGACGAGGCGGCGAAGATCAAGAACACGGACATCGTGAACGAGCTGAAGCTGCCGCCCGTAAAGATCCATTGCTCGGTGCTGGCGGAGGACGCGATCAAGGCCGCGCTGGCCGACTACCGGGAAAAGCAGGCGGTCGCGGACGCCCGGGCGTCGTCCACGTAGCGATCGGAGGAAGAGATCTCATGGCGGTCACACTGTCTGAGGCGGCGGCCAAGCAGGTGAAGGAGCTCAAGCGGGCCCAGAACCTGCCCGATACCGTGTTTCTGCGGATGGGCGTGAAGGGGGGCGGCTGCTCCGGGCTCTCGTACGCCCTGGAGTTCGACAGCGAGATCGGGCCGCACGACAAGGAGTTCGAGATCGACGGGATCAAGGTCGTCGTCGACAAGAAGAGCTATCTCTACCTGAATGGCACGACGCTCGACTACGTCCAGCAGGGGCTGACGGGCGGCTTCACGTTCGTCAATCCGCAGGCGAAGTCGAGCTGTGGATGCGGCACGTCCTTCTCGGCGTAGCCGGGTCCGCGACACGCACGGAACGGGCCCGGCGAAGGGCCCGTTCTCATTTTTGAGGGCGGAGAGCATGGATCACTTCGAGGTGTTCGGGTTGCCGCGACGGCTCGGAATCGACATCGCCGAGCTGCAGCGAAAGTTCTACGAGCTCTCGCGGCGCAGTCACCCGGATCTCCACCAGGCGGCGCCGCCGGAGCGGCAGGCGGAGGTGCTGGCGACGTCGGCGCGGCTCAACGCCGCGTACCGGGCCTTACGCGATCCGATCGCGCGGATCGAGTACCTGGTCCACCTCGAGGAGGGCCGCGACACGCGGGAGGGCGCCACCGTGAAGCCGAAGGCGCCACCCGAGCTCCTGGCAGAGATGCTCGAGATCCAGGAAGCCCTGCAGGAAGCGCGGTCATCGGATCAGCCAGGAGGGCTCGCCACGGAAGCGCGAGAGGCGCTCGTTGTCCAGCGCGAGCGGCTGATGGCGCGCTACCGGCGGGAAGAGGTGCGCTTGGTGGGACCCCTCACCGAGGCGTGGGACCGCGGCGGTGCGGCCGAGCGCGTCGGCGTGATCGCCGCCTTCAAGGAAGCGCTGGCGGTGCGGGCGTACCTGCGCACGGTGATCGACGACCTCGACGAGGCGCTCGGGGAGGCACAGGAGGGCCATGTCTCGCATCGTCGGCATTGACCTCGGGACGACCAACAGCCTCGTCGCCTACGTCGACGAGTCGACCGGTCTGCCGAGGGTCATCCCGGATCACGACGGGCAAGCGCTCCTGCCGTCGATCGTCTCGTTCGCCCGCGAGGGCGTGCTGGTCGGGGCCGCCGCCAAGCGACAGCTCGTCAGGCGTCCGGAGTCGACCGTCTATTCGGTGAAGCGTCTGATGGGGCGTGGCTACGAGGACGTCAAGGAGGAGCTCTGCTACTTCCCCTTCAAGGTGCTGCCGTGCGAGGGGATCGTCAAGATCCAGATCGGGAGCCGCGAGATCACGCCGCCGGAGGTGTCGGCGGTCGTGCTCAAGTCCCTCAAGGAGCGCGCCGAGGCCCACTTCGGCGAGCCGGTCGAGAAGGCGGTCATCACGGTCCCCGCGTACTTCAACGACAGCCAGCGCCAGGCGACCAAGGACGCCGGGCGCATCGCGGGGCTCGACGTCGTCCGCATCGTCAACGAACCGACGGCCGCTTCGCTCGCCTACGGGCTCCAGCGCATCCGGGAAGGGGTCGTCGCCGTCTACGACCTCGGCGGTGGGACGTTCGACATCTCGATCCTGAGAGTGAAGGGTGGGATCTTCGAAGTCCTGGCGACCAACGGAAACACCCATCTGGGCGGTGACGACTTCGACCGCGCCATCGTGGTGTGGCTGCTCGACGACATCCGCGAGAAGCACGAGGTGTACCTCGGACGCGACCTCGAGGCGATGCAGGAGCTTCGGCTGGCCGCCGAGGCGGCCAAGATTCGCCTGTCCTCCGACGAGCGGACGGCGTTGACGATCCCGTTCGACGCGTTCACGTACCACCGCGAGGTCACACGGGCCGAGCTCGAGCGGCTCATCGAGCGGCTCGTGGACTCCACCCTGCTCCCGTGCCGGATGGCCCTCGCCGACGCCGGGCTGGCGCCCTCGGACATCGACGAGGTGGTGCTGGTCGGCGGCTCCACGCGCGTTCCCCTCGTGCGGCGACGGGTGAGGGAACTGTTCGGCAAGACACCGCACAGCCAGCTCAACCCGGACGAGGTCGTCGCGCTGGGCGCGGCGGTGCAGGCGCACATCCTCGCGGGTGGCATCACGGACATGCTGCTGCTCGACGTGACCCCGCTGTCGCTCGGGATCGAGACGCTCGGCGGGATCGTGAGCGTTCTGATATCGAGAAACACGACGATTCCCACGAACGCCCGTGAGATGTTCACGACGTCGGTGGACGGCCAGCGGACCGTCGACATGCACGTCGTCCAGGGCGAGCGGGAGCTCGCCAAGGACTGCCGCTCCCTCGCCCGCTTCGAGCTCTCGGGGATCGCGGCGATGCCGGCCGGGATGCCGAAGATCGAGGTGGGGTTTCTCATCGACGCCAACGGGATCCTCCAGGTGACGGCGAAGGAGCTGCGTACGGAGAAGGCCGCCGCGATCGAGGTGAAGCCGACCTACGGCCTCTCGGAGGTCGACGTCGAGCGGATGGTCGAGGAATCGTTCACCCACGCCGAGGCCGACGTGGAAGCCCGCCTCCTCATCGAGGCCCGGAACGAGGCCGACACGGTCATCACGCACGTCGAGCGCGCCCTCGGCCAGGGCGGCCAGCTGATCGGCGCCGGCGAGCGGGAAGCCGTCGCGACCGCGCTGGAGGCCTTGCGTCGCGCGCGCGCGACGGATGACCGCGCGCTGATTCAGACGACGACCACCGAGCTCAACCGCGCCACCGAGCACCTCGCCGAAGTCATGATGGACGCGGCCCTGAAGGGCGCGCTCGCGAGTCGGCGCGCCGACGAGCTCATGGAGAAGTGATGGCCGTCCACAAGGTGACGTTTTTGCCCCTCAACGTGACCGTCGAGGTCGACGATGAGCAGTATCCGCTCGCCGATCACGGTAAGCCGGGCTCGCTCCTGGACATCGCGCTCGCGAACCACATTCACCTCGAACACAACTGCGGCGGGAGCTGCGCCTGCACGACCTGTCACGTCATCGTGAAAGAGGGCGAAGAGAACCTCTCTGACATGCAGCCGGACGAAGAGGACCGGCTCGACACGGCGGAGGGGCTCACCATCCACTCGCGGCTCGGCTGCCAGGCGGTCGTGCGCGGCAACGTCGTCGTGGAGATCCCGAAGTGATCACGTGGCGCGACACCGAGGACATCGCGATCGCCCTCAGCGAGCACCACCCGGAGCACGATCCTCTCACCGTGAGGTTCACGGACCTCCATCGGTGGGTGACGGAGCTCCCAGGCTTCAAAGACGACCCCAAGGCGTCCAACGAGAAGATCCTGGAAGCGATCCAGATGGCCTGGCTGGACGAGTACCGGAATCGATGAGCGTCGGCGGTGGCGCGCGGCGCTTACCAGGTGATGACGTGGTCGGATTCGAAGATGAGATCGAGCAGCTCGGCGTAGGACAGGTCCGCATCGAGGCGTCGAAGGGCGACGCCGGGTGGCAAGTCGGGCGCCACGGCCCCGGGCAGGAGAACCACGGAGACGCAGTCGCCGGCGCGCACGTGCTGGTCGATCACCGCACGGGGGAGCGTGGTGGCCGGGCTCTTGAGCAGGTGGAGGACGGTGCCCATCAGAACACGAGGAAGCGGCGACCCCGCTGGACGAGGCCGGCGATCTCCTCGCGGGTGAGGGGGATCACACGATGCCCGTCGACGTTCCAGGCCGGATCGGTGGACATCGCCTCGACCTCGACGTGGAACGGCACGCCGAGCTCCCTGAGGTTCGTGCGGAACCTGGCGATGTCGTCGCCGTCGACGAGATCGTCGGTGTCCTCGTCGAGGAGATGGACGGCGGGGCCCAGCAGAACGAACGCGACGTCGTTCTCGCCGGCGACGATCCCGAGCCCGATGCGCATCGCCTCGTTCGCCCGATGCGACGCGCGCGGGTCCTCCGAGATCAGGACGACGACCGGTCGGCTGTCGGCCACCGCGTCAGTTGAGCGCGACGAACCGGTCCGTGCCGTTGATCAGGTCGGTCAGCACCACAAGCCCGCAGTAGGTCACGGTGTCCGCGTCGCGCAGGGGAATGCGGCGCTTCTGGCAGCCGTAGGCGCAGACGAACAGCTTCGCGCCACGGGCCGGCAGGGCATGGATGCGCGGGTCGTCGAGCGCCCGGACGCCGTCGTCGATGAGGTAGAGGTAGAGCTCGACGCCGCGGTCGAGCGCAGCCCGCGACAACCCCACGGCCGTCTCGAGATTAGGATGCTCGAGTCCGGTCGACAGCAGCACCCCGAGCTTCTTCTTCGCGAGATCCATCGCGAACCGAGCGTAGCATCGTGAAAAATGGAGAGCAAGCGATGAGCCGGAAAGTCTACCTCGATCACAATGCATCGACACCCGTCCACCCCGAGGTAGTCGCCGAGATGCTTCCGTATTTCGCGGAGATCTATGGAAACCCCTCGAGCATTCACGCCTTCGGGCGTGAGGCGCGGGAGGGCCTGGACCTGGCGCGCGAGCGCGTGGCGCGCTTCCTCACGGTGTCGCCCCAGGAGATCGTCTTCACGTCCGGCGGGACCGAGTCCGATAACTTCGCGGTGAAGGGTCTCGCGTGGGCCCGTGGCAAGGGCCACCTCATCACCTCGCAGGTCGAGCATCACGCGGTGCTCCGCGCTTGCCGCGCGCTCGAGGCTCAAGGCTTCGACCTGACCTGCGTGGGCGTCGACGGGTCCGGGATGGTGGATCCGGACGACGTCCGCCGCGCCATTCGAGGGGACACGATCGCGATCAGCATCATGCACGCGAACAGCGAAGTGGGGACGATCCAGCCCGTCGAGGCGATCGGTCGCATCGCCCGGGAGCGGGGAATTCCGTTCCATGTCGACGCGGTCCAGACCTTCGGCAAGCTGCCGCTCAACGTGGACGCGCTCGGGATCGACGCGCTCTCGTTTTCGGCCCACAAGATCTACGGCCCGAAGGGCGCCGCCGGCGTCTTTATCCGAAAAGGGACCAAGATGGTCGCGGTTCAGCACGGGGGCGAGCACGAGCGCCGCCGGCGGGCTGGCACCGAGAACGTGGCGGGCATCGTCGGCCTCGGGAAGGCGGTCGAAATCCGGGCGCGCGACATGCACATCGAGGCGGAGCGGGTCACGACACTGCGCGACCGGCTGTGGGAGGGCGTGCGCGCGCGGGTGCCCGAGGTGAGGCTCTCCGGCCATCCGGTCCAGCGACTGCCGGGGACGGTGAGCCTCCTGTTCCGACACGTGGAGTCCGAGTCGATTGTGCTGGGCCTCGACCTGAAGGGCATTGGCGTGTCGGCGGGCTCCGCCTGCACGTCGGGGAACGTCGAGCCCTCGCATGTCCTGGTCGCGATGAATGTCCCGCTCGACTGGGCGATGGGCGCCGTGCGGTGCTCGCTCGGGCGGTCGACGAGCGTCGAGGACATCGACTACGTCGTCGACGCCATCGAACCGCTCGTCCGGAAGCTCCGTCAGGCGATGCCTGTCGGCGCGGCATGAGATACAGTCCGACCCTCATCGACCACTTCCTGAATCCTCGGAACGCCGGGATGATGCGGGCGCCCGACGGCGTCGGCGAGAACGAGTACGAGGGGTGCGGCGACCTGACGCGATTCTTCCTGCGTGTCCGCGACGGCCGCGCCGTGGAGATCCGCTTCCAGACCTACGGCTGCGGTCCGACGATCGCGGCGGCGAGCGTCGCGAGCGAGCTCTGCCGCGGGCGGCCCGTCGGTGACCTCTGCCGGCTCGAGGCCGGCGAGATCGAGCGCGCCCTCGAGGGGCTCCCCGAGGATCGCAAGCACGCCGCCGACATCGCCGCCGGCGCGCTTCGGGCGGCGGCCGTCCAGTACCGGGCGCGGCGGGGCTGACGGTGTTCGACACGATCCGTCGCGACGTGCAGGCCGTGCGCGAGCGCGATCCGGCCGCGCGGTCCACCCTCGAGGTGTTGCTGTGCTACCCCGGGGTGCATGCGCTCGCCTTCCACCGGATCGCCCACGCGATCTGGCGGCGCGGCTGGACGATTCCCGCGCGCTTCCTGTCGCACGTGGCCCGGTTCCTCACGGGGATCGAGATCCATCCGGCGGCGCGCCTCGGGCCCGGGCTGTTCATCGACCACGGCATGGGCGTCGTCATCGGCGAGACCGCGGAGGTGGGCGAGAACGTCACGCTGCTGCAGGGCGTGACGCTCGGCGGGACGAGCCTCAAGCGGGAAAAACGCCATCCCACCCTCGGCAACAACGTCGTGGTCGGCGCCGGCGCCAAGATCATCGGCGCCTTCAAGATCGGCGACGGCAGCCGGATCGGCGCCGGCTCCGTGGTCGTGCGCGAGGTGCCGACGAACTCCGTTGTCGTGGGCGTTCCCGGCCGGGTAACATATCGCGACGGGCAGCGGGTGGCGGGTGAGATCGACCTGGATCAGACCGACCTCCCGGACCCCGTGAGCAAGGCGATCGAGCAGCTCGTCGAAAGGATCCGCTCGCTCGAGGGCGAGCTCGAGACGTTGCGCAAGACCATCGAGGAGGAACGCGCGTGAGCCCCAAGGACATGCTGAACCTCAAAGAGGCTTCGAATTACCTCGCCATAGAGGAGGGCAAGCTCGCGTCACTCGCCGACGAGCGCCGCATCCCCTCCGTCCAGCTCAACGGCGCCTGGGTGTTTTCGAAGAAATCGATCGACAAGTGGCGGAGCCAGCAGACGTCACGCCCGTGATCTCTCGCGATCACGCCTGGTCGCTTCTCACCGAGTTCACCAAGAGCGACAGCCTCCGCAAGCACGCCCGCGCCGTCGAAGCCTCCATGCGCGCGTACGCCCGCCGGTATGGCGAGGACCTCGACACGTGGGGCGTGGCCGGCATGCTCCACGACTTCGACTACGAGATGCACCCGCGCGCGCCGCATCATCCGCTGAAGGGCGCCGAGATCCTCCTGGCACGGAGCGTGTCCGAGCCAATCGTGTACGCCATCCTGGCGCACGCGGACTACGCCGGCCTGCCGCGCGTCTCGCGGCTCGACCGCGCCCTCTACGCCTGCGACGAGCTTTCCGGCTTCGTGCACGCCGTCGCCCTCGTCCGGCCGGGCCGCGTGATCGGCGGGCTGGAACCACCGTCGGTCCGGAAAAAGCTCAGGGACAAAGCGTTCGCGCGCACGGTCAACCGCGACGATGTCTACCGGGGCGCCGGGGAGCTCGGGGTGGATCTCGACGAACACATCGCATTCGTCGTCGCAGCGTTGACGGACGTCGCCTCCGAAATTGGTTTGAGCCGCGGGTGACCCGGCGCGGGAGCCCGGTCGAAAATTCCCCGGAGGTCGTGGCGAGCGTGGCCGACAAGGACGCGGAGACCGACTCCGGCGGCGTGAGGCCGCGAGCGATCGCCCACGTCGACATGGACGCGTTCTACGCGTCCATCGAGCAGCGCGATCGTCCCGAGCTGCGGGGACGGCCGGTCATCGTCGGCGCCAGCCCGACCGGGCGCGGGGTGGTCTCGGCGGCCTCCTACGAGGCGCGCCCGTACGGCGTCCGATCGGCCATGCCGATCAGCCGGGCCGCGAGGCTCTGCCCGCACGCCGCCTTCGTGCCCGTCGACATGCGGAAGTACCAGCGAGTGTCGGCCCAGATCATGGGCATCCTCGTCGACTTTTCTCCGCTGGTGGAGCCCGTCTCGGTCGACGAGGCGTTCGTCGACCTCAGCGGGACCGACTCACTCTTCGGCAGCCCGCTCGATGCGGTCCGCCTCATCAAGCGCCGAATCCTGGCCGAGACCGGCTTGACGGCGTCGGCCGGGCTGGCCGCGAACAAGTTCGTCGCCAAGGTGGCCTCCGAGCTGGAGAAGCCAGACGGGCTCGTGGTGGTCGTGGCGGGCGACGAGGCGCGATTCCTCGGCGCGTTGCCCATCGAGCGTCTCTGGGGTGTCGGCCGGGTCATGGCGAAGGCACTCGGCGATCTCGGGTTCACCACGATCGGCCAGCTCCAGCGCGCGCCGCGGTCCATCCTGGGCCGGCGGTTCGGCAAGCACGGCGAGGCCCTCCACGACCTCGCCTTCGGTCGCGACGATCGTCCGGTCGAACCGTACGGCATTCCCAAGTCGATCGGGGCGGAGGAGACGTTCGGCGTCGATTGCACGAACCCGGCGCAGCTCAAAACGACGCTGCGGGCGCACGCCGAGCGGGTCGCCGCCGAGCTGAGGGAGGGTGGGTTCTCGGCCGGCCGGGTCACGCTCAAGCTGCGACTGGCCCCCTTCGAGACGCACACGCGGAGCGTCAGCGGGGAGCCGACTCAGGACGGCCTGGAGCTGTACCGTCGCGCGCTGGCCCTCCTCGAACGCGACCGGGTCACGAGGCCGGTGCGCCTGATCGGACTCTCCGCGTCCCGACTCGGACCCTCTGGGAAGGGTCAGCTCGATCTCCTCGATCCCGCGGCCCTCCGCCGTGAGCGGCTGGCGCGGGTGGTCGACCGGCTCACGGCGCGGTTCGGCGAGGGAACCGTCATTCCGGCGGTGCTGTTGCCCGAGCGAGAGGGTGAATGAGCTATAATCCGGTCCACCGTACGAATGTGTTCGCGATGTCGTCCAGGTCCTCGTACTCCGCGCGATCCGACGAAGGAGACCCACGTATGAAGACCAGGCTCGGGATGTTGCTCGTCGCCGTATCGCTCCTGGCGGCGGCACCCGCGCTCGCTCAGAAGGCGCCGGGCGTGACGGACACCGAAATTGTCATCGGGCTGACGATGCCCCTGTCGGGACCCGCCGCGGCGTGGAGCAACACCGGCGTGGCGATGGAGGCGTGGACGCGGTACTTGAACGACCATGGCGGCATCCACGGCCGGAAGCTGAAGGTCGTCATGAAGGACGACGGCTACAATCCCGGCCGGGCCGTCGCGAATCTCGAGGAGATGAAGGAACAGGTGTTCATGAGCGTCGGGCTCCTCGGCTCGGCGATCCTTCAGGCCTCCAAGGACAAGGTGGCCGAGTTCAAGCTGCCGACGATCAATCCGTACGGCAACCCGGCGATCTGGGCGAAGCAGCCGAAGGACAGGCTCCGGTATGTGTTCGTCGCCTATACCGACTACAACGACGAGGGCGACTTCCTGGTCAGTCACGCCGTCAACAAGCTGGGGGCCAGCAAGGTCGCCGTCTTCTACCAGAACGACGAGTACGGCAAGGGTGGCCTCGAAGGCGTGAACCGTGGCCTCAGGGGCCTGGGCGGGAAGGGCTCACTGGTGACGACTGTCGCCTACGAGCTGACCGACCGTGAGATGGGCACCCACGCGCTCAAGCTGAAGGACTCGGGCGCGGACACCGTGATCCTCTACTCGACCATCACCCACGGCGCCAATATCGTCAAGGAGATGGCCAAGGCCGGCTACCGTCCGAAGATCGTGTCCTCGTTCCCGCTGGGCGACTATTCCATCATGTACCGGCTCCTCGGTGAGCTGTGGGAGGGCGCCCACTTCAGCGCGCTCAACGGGGCGGCGACGGCCGGGGATCCGGCGGCGAAGCCGATCCTCGAGATCCTGACCAAGTACGAGCCCAAGCTGGTCGGGCGGGAAAACACCGCGCTCGCCGGGGCCGCCGCCATCATCCTGGCCGTGGAAGGTCTGAAGAAAGCCGGGCGGAACCTGACGCGTGAGTCCTACGTCGAGGCCATGGAGCAGATCAAGGGCTTCGACTCGATGGGGCTGACGCCGGCGGTGACGTTCGGGCCGGGACGTCGCCACGGGCTCAACGCCGTCCGGATGCTGCGAGCCGTGAAGGCGGCGGACAACTCGTACGTCGAGGTCGTGCCGACTCAGGTCTTCCAGCCGCATTTCTAGGGCACGACCGGCGTGGTGAGCGCGCGTCCTCACCCGCGCCGCACCCCATGGGCGATCTGCTCGAGGTCCGGAACCTCTCGCTGAGCTTCGGCGGAATCAAGGCGCTCGAGGACATCGACGTCGCGATCGCCGAAGGCGAGACACGCGCCGTCATCGGCCCGAACGGCTCGGGTAAGACGTCGCTGTTCAACTGTATCAGCGGGATCTACCGCCCCACGGCGGGGTCGATCGCCTTCCGCGGCGAGCCGCTCCTCGGGCAGTCGCCCGACGCCGTGACAAAGCGCGGGATCGCCCGAACGTTCCAGAACCTCCGCCTCTTCCACAGCATGACCGTCCTCGACAACCTCATGGTTGGACGGCACCTCCACTTCCAGAAGAACTTCCTGGCCGTGGTGTTACGCCGGCGGGGCGAAGAGATCCGTCATCGGCGCCGCTGTGAAGAGATCGTCGAGCTGCTGAACCTGGAGCCCGTGCGCACGAGTCGTGTGGCGGACTGCCCCTACGGCGTCCAGAAGCGCGTGGAGCTGGGGCGCGCGCTCGCCACCGAGCCGAAGCTGCTCCTGCTCGATGAGCCGGTCTCCGGGCTGACGCAGGAGGAAAAAGAGGAGTTCGCTTACTGGATCCACGAGATCCGCGGGCGCTTCCGGATCACGATCCTCCTGGTCGAGCACGACCTCCGAGTCGCCTCACGGCTGGCCAGCCGCATGGTCGCGCTGGACCACGGCGTGAAGATCGCCGAGGGAACCCCGGCGGAGGTCCAACGCCATCCCGAGGTCGTGAAGGCCTACCTCGGTGACTAGCCTGCTAAGAATCTCCTCCATCGAGACGCTCTACTTCGACCGGATCTACGCGCTGTTCGGGGTGTCGATCGAGATCGAGGAGGGCGAGATCTTCACGGTCCTCGGGCCCAACGGCGCCGGCAAGACGACGCTGCTCCGGACGATCGCCGGCCTGCTCAAGGACCAGCCGAAGAAAGGTGAGATCCTGTTCCGCGGGCGGCGGATCGACGGCTGGCCGCCCGAGGCGGTGGCGCGCCTCGGGGTCGTCTACGTTCCGGAGGACCGGGGCCTCTTCAAGGAGCTGACCGTGGAGGAGAACCTCAGACTGGGGCTCTGGGGGCGGCACGACGACGGCGTCGCGGCCGACCGCGATTTCGTCTACGGCATGTTTCCGATTCTCCGGGAGCGCGCGCGGCAACAGGCGGAGACGCTGTCGGGCGGCGAGCAGCAGATGCTGGCCCTCGGACGGGCCATGCTGCGGCGGCCGCGCCTGCTGATGCTCGACGAGCCGTCGCTGGGCCTCGCCCCCCGCGTTGCCAAGAGCGTGTACGAGGCGCTCCGGACGATCTCGCGGACCGGGACGACCATCCTGCTGGTCGAGCAAAACGCGCGGCTGGCCCTCGGCGTGGCTCGCCGGGGGGCGATTCTCGAAGCGGGGCGCGTCGTGCTCGAAGGGACAACGACGGAGCTCACCGAGGACGAGAACGTCCGGGAAATCTACCTGGGCGTCGGCGGGTCGGACGCCAGCCCCACGGGGTGGCGGCTCTACCGCAAGCGGAGGAGATGGTGATGGGCGCCACGGTCCGGAGTGCCCCACGGAGCGTGCCGGCGCTCTTCGCGGAGCAGGCCGAGCAGCAAGGCGACCGGCTCGCGATCCGCTTCAAGGAGTACGGTATCTGGCACCGCGTAACGTGGCGCCAATATGGCGACGAAGTGCGCCGTGTCGCGGCCGCGCTGCTGGCCTTCGGACTCCGGCACCAGGAGAACGTCGCCGTCCTCGCCGAGAACCGGCCGGAGTGGCTCTATTGCCACCTCGGGATCCAGACGATCGGGGGTGCGACGTGCGGTGTCTATCCGACGTCGAGCCCGGAGCAGATCCGATATCTCCTGAATCACTCCGAGGCGCGGATCGTGTTCGTGGAGAACGCGGAGCAGCTCGACAAGGTGCTCGCGATCGTCGCGGAGACCCGGATCGAGCGGATCGTGGTCTGGGACGCGAAGGGCCTCTGGGGGTTCAGCGACGAGCGGGTCAGCTTCCTCGAGGACTTCCTGAAGCAGGGAAAGACCTTCTGCGAGATGCAGCCGGGCGTGGTCGACCAGCGCCTCGCGGCCGTGGGGCCCGAGGACACGGCGATGATCATCTACACCTCCGGGACCACCGGACCCCCGAAGGGGGCGATGCTCGCGCACGGCGGGATCCTGTGGGTGACCCGGGCGTTTCTGTCGATCAACCCCGTGGACCGGAATGACGAGGTCGTGTCGTACCTGCCGTTCGCCCACATCTACGAAAACCTGATATCGGTCTTCGGCCCCCTCCGCGCCGGCTATGTCGTCAACTTCGTCGAGAGCCTGGACACGCTGTTCCAGAACCTGCGCGAGATCTCGCCGACCTATTTCGCGAGCGTGCCGCGGATCTGGGAAAAGCTCGCCTCGACCGTCGAGCTGCGCATGGCCGACTCGACGCGAGTCAAGCGCTCGTTGTACCGGCTGGCCGTCGCGATCGGGCGGCGTCATACCCGCGCCAGGCTCGGGCCGACGGGCGCCTCGGTCGGGCTTGCGCTGGCGTATCGCCTCGCCTCGTGGGCGGCGCTGGCGCCTCTCAAGCGGCGGCTTGGCTTCGACCGCGCCCGGATCGCCGTATGCGGGGCGGCGCCCGCCTCGCCCGAGCTGTTCGAGTACTACCACGCGCTTGGGGTGCCGCTCATCGAGGGATACGGACTGACCGAGTCGACGGGCGTGATCTCCGTCAACCGCGTCGACCGACCACGTGCCGGCACCGTCGGGCAGCCGATCCTCGGTATCGAGGTGATCCTGGCCGCCGACGGGGAGATCCTCACGCGCGGCCCGCATGTCTTCAAGGGCTACTTCAAGGATCCAGAGCTCACCGCGCAGACCGTCGATCGTGAGGGCTGGCTCCACACGGGTGATGTCGGCGCCTGGGAGGATGGATACCTGAAGATCACGGACCGCAAGAAGGACATCATGATCACGGCCGGCGGGAAGAACATCACGCCGGCGTACATCGAGAACAAGCTGAAATTCAGCCCGTTCATCCAGGACGCGGTGGTCGTCGGGGACGCCCGGAAATACCTCGTGGCGCTCGTTCTCATCGACGAAGACAACGTCACCAAGTACGCCCAGGACCGGCGGATCCCCTTCACGACCTTCCAAGACCTCACGCAGAGCGCCGAGGTCGTTCGATTGATCGACCGGGAAGTGGAGGCCGTCAACAAGACCCTCTCGCAGGTCGAGACGATCAAGAAGTTCGCGCTCCTGCCGCGACGGTTCTATGCGGAGGAGGGCGACGTGACGCCCACCATGAAGGTGAAGCGCCGGGCGCTCGAGCAGCGCTACGCCGACCTGATCAAGGGCCTGTACCGAGACTAGCTCAGGCGACGCGAATGGACCTGATCGAGTCCTACGCCCAAGACCTCCGCTTCGCGCGGCGGCGCATCTCGCGGGCGCTCCTCGGCCTGCTCCTGGCGGCGCTCGCCGCGGTGCCGTGGGTCGCGCCCGATCACGTTGTGTTCCTCGGCACCCTGATCGCGCTCTACGCGATCGGGGTGATGGGCCAGAACCTCCTGATCGGTTACACGGGTCAGATCTCGTTCGGTCAGGCCGGGTTTCTCGCGATCGGCGCCTTCGCGTTCGGCCACGTGCGCGCCTGGGGCGCGCCGTTCCCGGTGGCCCTGGCGGGAGCCGGCGCCGTCGCGGCCCTGGCCGGCGTGGTCGTCGGCTTCCCGTCGCTCAGGCTCAAGGGACCCTACCTGTCGATCGCGACGCTCGGCTTCGGCGTCGCCGTCTACCAGATCTTCGTGAACTGGGAGGTGCTCTCGGGCGGGCGTTCGGGCCTCTCGATCGCCAAGCTCAGGCCGATGCTGGGTCTCACGGGCACGCAGACCGTTTACTACGTCTACCTCCTGCTGCTCGCCGCATTCACGTTCGCGACCTACAACATCGTCTCGTCCTATGTCGGCCGGGCCTTCGTGGCGATTCGCGACTCGGACATCGCCGCGGAGGTCAACGGCGTGAATTTGACGCGCTACAAGCTCCTGGCGTTCGCGATCTCGTCCTTCTACACGGGGGTCCACGGCGCACTGTACGCCCAGGTGCTCGGCCACATCGAGCCGCAGATCTTCAACCTCGGCGAGTCGCTCACGCTCTTCGTCGCGGTGATCATCGGGGGGGTCGCGTCGATCGAAGGGTCGATCCTGGGCGCCGCCTTCGTCCTGCTCGTCCCCAGGGTGTTGTCGGAATTCCGGGAGATGGTCCCCCTCGTCTACGGCGTGACGATCCTCATCGTGCTCATCTTCGAACCGCTCGGCCTGTTCGGGCGGTGGCTGAAGACGCGGCTGTACTTCCAGCTCTGGCCCTTCCGATGATGACGCCTGCGGGAGATGGGTCGGCCCGGCGCCGGCGCCGCGGGGACTGAGCACCATGGAGAAGCTCCTCCAGTACGCGCTGACGGGGCTCGCGGCCGGGAGCCTCTATGCGCTCGTAGCCCTTGGTGTCGTGCTGATCTACCGCTCCACGCGCGTGCTGAACTTCGCCCACGGCGACATCGCCACGCTCGCCACGTTCGTGTCCTTCTCGCTTCTCAGCAAGGGCTACTCCTTTCCCCTCGCGCTGACGGTGAGCCTGATCGTCGGCGCCGCCGTCGGCGTCGCGTTCTACTTCGGCGTGCTCGTGAAGGCGCAGCGCGAGGGGGCGAACCTGTTGGGCATGGTGATTCTGACGCTGGGGCTCGCGCTGATCATCCAGGGCGCGGTCGTATGGTGGTGGGGTGCCGAGCCCGTCTCGTTACCCTTTCCCATCTCCGACACCAAGACGTACAGGCTCGGCCCGGTGGTGGTGAGCCAGCTCGCGATCGCGACGATGGCGGCCGGACTCGTCGGGAGCGTCCTCCTCTACCTCCTCGTCCAGAGGACGCGCCTCGGGCTTGCGATGCGGGCGACGTCGGAGAACGTGATGGCCGCCCAGACTCTCGGGATCCCCACGCGCATGGTGTTGAGCGTCTCCTGGGGGGTCGCCTCGGCGCTGGGCGTCGTCGCCGGGATCTTCCTGGCGCCGGCGCTGCTGCTCGACCCGTTCTTCATGCTGGACCCGTTTCTCAAGGGCTTCGCCGCCGCCGTGCTCGGCGGCCTGAACAGCCTGCCCGGCGCGGTAGTGGGCGCGGTCATCCTCGGGGTTGCCGAGAGCCTGACCGGCGCCTATCTGAGCATCCAGTTCAAGAACACGCTCGCCTTCCTGATCATCATCGTCGTCCTGCTGCTCAGGCCCGAAGGACTCCTCGGAAAAGAGTTCAAAGAGCGCGTCTAGCGGGCGGCGAGACGCCTTCCGGCGTCGCCGCCGCCACATCGCGTGTTTGCCGCCGGGCCGGCGTTCGTTTACACTTCACTGAACAGTCGTTCAGTCCTCAGGGAGGAGACTCGATGGATCGCCCCATCGCATATGACAAGCTCGCGCGGGAGGATCGATTCGTCAGGATGCGCGCGCGCGAAGTCGCAGAGCTCAAAGTCGCCCAGGGCCTTCCACCGTTCCCCGACTTGTCGAGCCCGGAGTCCATCAAAGAACGGGTCCACGGGATCATGGTCGGCGAGCTGCAGGCGATGGAGGGTGCCGGCCGGACCGTGTGCGACTTCCCGGATGCGCCATGGGAATTCACGATGGACATGGCACGGCAGGTCTGGGACGAGTCGCGGCACGTCGAGATCTACCTGCGGCTGCTCGAGCACCTCAACGGATACGCCGGGGAATTCCCGGAGACGACCATCCTCTGGCGCTGCGCCTGCGCCGAGGACGCGGCGGCCCGCGTCGCGGGCGTCAACCGCGGCCTCGAGGGCCTGGCGTGCGACGTCTTCAACCAGCTCGTGCACATCGCGCGGAAGATTGGCGACCCGATCCTCGAACGCGCCGTCGACTTCGTGCTGGCCGACGAGATCACCCACGTGCGCATGGGCTCAAAATGGCTGACGAAGCTGACCGAAGGCGATGCCGAGCGGCGGCGGCGGGCAATCGAGTTCCAGGAAAACATCGACGAGCGTTTCAACCTGGGCGGGGTCCGGCGCGACGGCGACCATGATGCCGTGTCCATCTCCATCGCGACCGATGTGCGACGGATGGCGGGGTTCACCGAAGAGGAGATCGAGCGTCTGATCAAGACGACCCAGCGGTCTCAAGTCTACTGACGCGCGTGCCGCAGCCCCTGGAAGGAACCTTCAGCGCAGACCACTCCGCCCGCCTGCTGCGTAACTATCGGTACGTGGTCGAACGCACGATGCGGGCCCTCGGCGGCTGGATCGCGCTCACGCCCGAGCTCTCCGCAAAGCTTCTCATGGGTCGCCACGTCTGGGACCTGGCCCAGCAGTGTGACGCGTTCGGTCGCCGCCTTCCCGAGCTTCGTGCCCATGCTCACGTCTCCGAAGCCGCGAATCCGGCCGTCGCAACCTTCATGGATTGCCTCGAGGAACCCGAGGGACCGGATCAGACGGTGGAGCGATTGGTCGGCGTCTATTCGGTTCTGAAGCCGCACCTCCTGGCGACGTATCGCGACCATCTGGCCCGCGCCAACCCGGTCTACGAGCCGCCGACCCGGCGAATCCTGGCGCGGTGCATCGACGACGAGGAGCGGCACATCGCCGCAGGCGAGACGGCCCTGGGCCATCTTGCCGGCGCACCGTCGGTGAAGGAGCGTGCGGTGTCGCGGCAAAGACGACTGCAAGGGTTGCTGGCGGCCGCCGGCGGGGTGACGGGAGAAGGGCTGGCCTCGGCCCAAGAGCCGGCCGCCGAACCGCTCCGGGCCGATCTGTCTGACGATGTGCGGGAGCTCATCCGCCTGGAGACGGCTACGACCACGTGGCCCGTGCCCGAGGGCCTGGGCGATGCGCTCCGATCGCTCGCGGAGGCGCTTGTGGCCGGCGACGAGGAAGGGCTGGGGCGTTGGCTCGCGCCCGGCCTGGCCATCGGGGCGACGCCGTGGGCGCAGCTACGCGGTGCCCGCTACTCGGGCTATCGGATCGTCGCGTTCGCGCGGCTCGGCGACCAGCGCCTCGTGAAGACGAGGCTCGACGGCGCCGCGAGCTCGGCGGTCGTGCTGGCCCGCTGGGCGTCCTTCCAAGGAAGCTGGCATGTGGCTGCTCTCGACGTCGTCGGGCGCGAAGGCGTCCGCCCGGCCTGATCGACGTTGATCCGCACGGTCCTGGTCGCCAATCGGGGAGAAATCGCGCGGCGGGTCTTCCGGGCCTGCCGTCTGCTCGGTCTCAAGACCGTCGCGGTGTACTCGGAGGCCGATCGCGAAGCGCCCCATGTGCGTGACGCCGACGAGGCCGTCGCGATCGGTGGCGCCCCGGCCCGCGAGAGCTATCTCAACGCCGATCGCATTCTCGAAGCGGCGGGGCATGCCGGGGCCGACGCGATCCACCCCGGCTACGGCTTTCTTTCCGAGAACTGGCGCTTCGCCGACGCCGTCGAGCGGGCGAGGATTGTGTTCATCGGTCCCCGACCGGAGGCGATCAGGAAGATGGGGGACAAGATCGAAGCGCGGCGGTTGATGGCGGCTGCCGGGGTCCCCGTGTTACCCGGCAGCTTCGAGCCGGTAGCAGATGTCGGCGCGGCCGAGGCCGTGGCCCGCGAGGTCGGCTTCCCGGTCTTCCTCAAGGCAGCGGCCGGTGGTGGCGGCATCGGGATGGCGCGCGTCGACAAGCCCGCGGATCTCGCGAGCGCGTTCGCCACGGCGACTCGCCGCGCCCAGGCGGCGTTCGGCACCGCTGAGCTCTACATCGAGCGCTGTCTCGAGCGCCCTCGGCACGTCGAGGTCCAGGTCTTCGGGGACGGCACTGGACAAGTCGTGCACCTCCACGAGCGCGAGTGCTCGATCCAGCGCCGTCATCAGAAGCTCGTGGAGGAATCGCCCGCGCCGAACTTGCCCGGGCCCAGCAAGGCGGGGCTGACGGCCGCGGCGGTCGCCGGCGCTCGCGCGATCAGCTATACGAACGCGGGCACGATGGAGTTTCTCGTGGACGAGGGCGGCGGCTTCTACTTCCTCGAAATGAACGCTCGACTCCAGGTGGAGCACCCCGTCACCGAGGAGGTGACGGGCCTCGATCTCGTCGTCGCTCAGATCCGGGTCGCGGCGGGGGAGCCGCTACCCTGGCGCCAGAGCGAGGTCGTCCAGCACAGAGCGGCGATCGAATGCCGAGTGTATGCCGAGGACCCGTCGAAGGGCTTCCTGCCCTCCCCCGGCACGGTGCAGAAGCTCGAGCTGCCGTCCGGGGAAGGAATCCGGATCGAGTCCGGAGTCGAGGTCGGGAGCACAGTGTCCGTGCACTACGACCCGTTGCTCCTCAAGCTGATCGCCCACGGGGCCACGCGACAGCGGGCAGTGGAGCGGATGGCGGATGCCCTCGACCAGTGCGTGGTCGAGGGCGTGCGGACCACCATTCCGTTCCTTCGCCGGGTCATCGCGAGCGGCGAGTTCCGGGGAGGCCGCGTGCACACGCAGCTGCTCGAACAAGGAGCCTTCAATGCCTGAGGAGATCAAGGCGCACATCACCGGGGTCGTGTTTCAGGTCACCACGAAGCCCGGCGACCGCGTCGCGGCCGGTGACGCGGTGATCGTCCTCGAGTCGATGAAGATGGAGATCCCGGTGGAAGCGCCGCGGGCCGGGGCGGTGAAGGAGATCAAGGTCCAGGAGGGACAGACCGTCCAGGAGGGCGACGTCGTCGCCGTGCTGGAGTAGGGGGGCCATCAGGGCCCCCCTACCCAATCAGTTCTCGATGAAGGCGCGGAGGTTGCGGCCGCGCAGGGGGTGACGAAGCTTCCTGAGCGCCTTGGCCTCGATCTGCCGGATACGCTCGCGCGTCACGTCAAAGCGCTTGCCGACCTCTTCGAGCGTGTGTTCGCCCTCCTCCCCGATGCCGAATCGGAGGCGAAGAATCTCCTTTTCCTTCGGCGAGAGCATCGACAGCGCCCGCTCAACCTGCGTGGTGAGGTCCTGGTTGAGCAGCGACTCATTGGGCGAGCCGGCCGACTTGTCCTCGAGGAAATCGCCCAGCTCGGAGTCCTCCCCGATCGGCGTCTCGAGCGAGAGCGGCTTCCGCGACGACTCGAGGATGAGCCGGACTTTCTTCGCCGGCACCCCGGTGCGCTGAGCGAGCTCCTCGGGGGTCGGCTCGCGTCCGATCTCGTTGACCAGGTTGCGGTTCACGCGCGAGATCCGGTTGAGGGTCTCGACCATGTGAACCGGGATCCGGATCGTTCGCGAGTGGTCCGCGATCGCCCGGGTGATCGCCTGACGGATCCACCATGTCGCGTACGTCGAGAACTTGAAGCCGCGACGGTACTGGAACCGGTCGACGGCCTTCATGAGCCCGATGTTCCCTTCCTGGACGAGGTCCAGCAGCGAAAGGTCGCTCCCCAGGTACCGCTTGGCGACCGAGACGACCAGACGCAGGTTTGCCTCCATCAGCTCGCGCTTCGCCTGGCGCACGGTACGGTCGCTCCGCTCGATCTGCTCGAGGAGTGGGCCGAGCTGCTTGCGGGGGAGCCCCGTATGCTTCTCGAGCGCGCGCAGCTCGCGTGCGGCCGCCGGGGTGTGCCCGCGGCGGCTGGCGCGGTCGAGCACGCTGATCTGCTCCCAGCGGCGTCGCACCTGCGCGACCAGCTCGTCGATCAGCGCGGGCTTGAGCGGCATCTCCGCGACGGTCTTCTGGATCGCCTGCCGAGCGGCGTCGATCGCTGTGCCGGTGACCTTGCGATAGGCCTTCGACCGTCGCTTCGCGGTGAGCGACGCCTGGAGCCTGGCGATCTTGCGCTCGAGGCGGCGCATCCGTTCAAAGGCCAGGATCACGGGCCGGATCGCCTTCGCCTCGAGCTCACCACCCTCCGGCAAGACGATCACGTCGTCAGCGGGAGTCTCGCCGCGCCGCAGCTTGTCGCCGACGGCAAGCAGAACCTCGACCGCCATCGGAATGCCGGCGAGGGTACGCCGGAGGGCGATCTGGCCGACTTCGATGCGCCGCCCGATCTGGACCTCCTGGGCTGCGGTAAGCAGAGAGACTTTGCCGATTTCCTTGAGGTAGAGGCGGACCGGGTCTTCGCCCTTCGTCGGGTAAGACCCGTGCGTGTCCTCGGCGGTCGCCCGGGGGGTCTCCTCGGCCTCGTCGTCGACAAGGATCGGCGCCTCCCGCTCGTCCGTCGGTGCCAGCCCAACCGAGGCCGCCGAGCTGCCCTCCTCGGCGGCATCGCGAGTTTCCCTGAATGTCATGGTGTCACCGACTTTCTTTCTTTGAGTTTCCTGTTGGTTCAGATGCGAAATCGGTCCCGAACGTTTCAGCCAACCGGACTTTCATCCCACGAGCATCCGGAGTAGGGTTTATCCCGCCATGACTTTACGGTGATTCCCTGAGCGCCAGCCGGTGCCTGGCCCCGCTTGCGCTCCGCCAGGCTTCTGACCGGGGGACTCGGCCGCCTATTCACGACGGGTGGGCCCTCGGTTCTTAAACCGCGACGACCCTTGCGTGAGCTCCAAGTAAACGGGGAGACCCCCTGCCCGGAGCAGCGACTCCACGACCCGACGAGGTCCGCGACCCGACGAGGTCCGCCTGGAGAGGGTAGAATCGACCGCGTGATCCCCCCGAGCGCGAGCTACAGCTTTATCGTCCGGCTACAGATCGCCAGCCGCCCGGGGATGCTCGGTCGCGTGGCGTCGGCGATCGGCGACGCCGGGGGCGACATTGGCGCCGTCGACCTCGTCGAGACGACACGCGAGCGGACCGAGCGCGACATCACCGTCAAGGCGCGCGACAGCCTCCATGCGCAGCAGATTGTCAGGCGGCTGAGGCGGTTGGCCGGTGTCCGCATCGGCGCTATCTCCGACCGCACGTTCCTCATGCACATGGGCGGCAAGATCGAGATCCGCAACAAGGTCCCGATTCGTACCCGGGATGATCTCTCGATGGCGTACACACCCGGCGTGGCGCGCGTCTGCCTTGCGATCCGGGACGACCGCCAGCGCGCCTTCTCGCTGACGATCAAACACAATATGGTCGCCGTGGTGACCGATGGCACGGCCGTGCTGGGGCTGGGCGACATCGGCCCGGAGGCGGCGCTGCCGGTGATGGAAGGCAAGGCGATGCTCTTCAAGGAGTTCGCCGGAGTCGACGCGTTTCCCATCTGCCTCGGCACGAAGGACGTCGACAAGATCGTGGAGACCGTGAAGCTCGTGGCGCCCGCGTTCGGTGGCATCAACCTGGAGGACATCGCGGCGCCTCGCTGTTTCGAGATCGAGGAGCGGCTCCGGAAGGAGCTCGATATTCCCGTGTTCCACGACGACCAGCACGGGACGGCGGTCGTGGTGCTGGCGGCCCTGGTCAACGCGCTGAAGATCGTCCGCAAGGACGTGCGGCGGATCCGGGTCGTCGTGACGGGCGTGGGCGCGGCCGGCACTGCCACCATCAAGATTCTTCAGTCGAGCGGCGTGCGCGACATCATCGGCGTCGACGAGCACGGCACCATCCATCGCGGCCGGACACAGGGTATGGACTTCATGAAGCGGTGGGTCGGCGCCGCGACCAACCCCCGTCAGGTCACGGGGGGCCTCGGCGCCGCGCTCGAGAGCGCGGATGTTTTCATCGGCCTCTCGGTTCCCGGGATCTTGAGGCCGCGCGACCTGAAGCGGATGGCGCGCGATCCGATCGTATTCGCCATGGCCAATCCGGAACCCGAGATACGTCCGGAAGAGGCGCACAGGCACGTTCGCATCATGGCGACCGGCCGCTCGGACTACCCGAACCAGATCAACAACGTGCTCTGCTTCCCCGGGTTCTTCCGGGGCCTCCTCGACGCCCGTGCCCGAGCGGTCAACGACGAGATGAAGCTCGCGGCCGCGCGGGCGCTGGCCGCGTGCGTGAGCCGGAGCGAGCTCGGAGAGGAGTACATCATCCCCAGCGTCTTCAACCGGGGCGTGGCGCCCGCCGTGGCCGAAGGGGTGGCGCGCGCCGCGCACGAGACCGCTGCTGCGCGTCGCGGCCGGCGTCTGGACCTTTCCGGAATCCGGTGACGCCTCCTCGCTGGTCGGTCGTCATCCCGGCGTTCAACGAAGCTCGCCGTCTCCCTGCGTTCCTGGACACCGTGGTCGCCTGTTTGGAGGGGCGCGATGAGCCATACGAGGTGATCGTCGTTGATGACGGGTCGACCGACGGGACGTCCGCGATCGTGGAGACCCACCGGCTCGCGATGGTGAGAGTCCTCAGCTTTCAGCGGAACGCTGGCAAGGGCGCCGCGGTGCGAGCGGGGATGCTGGCGGCCAGGGGGGCCTACCGGCTCTTCGCCGACGCCGACGGCGCCACGCCGATCGCAGAACTGAAGCGGCTCGAGTCGGCGCTGATGGCGGGCGCCGATGTCGCCATCGGCTCGCGCGCGCTCCGGGATCCCGGGGTCTCCGTGGCGGCGCGCCGGCATCGCGTGGCCGCCGGGTTTGTGTTCAACCGGCTCGTCGGGTGGATGGGCCTCGAGGGCATCGCCGACTCGCAGTGCGGCTTCAAGGCGTTCACGGCGGCGGCCGCCGATCGCCTGTTCCAGGCGCTCGCCACTCGCGGCTTCGGTTTCGACGTCGAGCTGCTTCTCCTGGCCCGGGCCGCCGGCTGTCGTATCGTCGAGGTGCCGGTGAACTGGGCCGATCAGCCAGGTAGCAAGGTCGGGGTCCTTCGGCACGGGCCGGGAATGCTGTGGGAGATCGTGCGGGCCCGGCTACGGATGGGGAGGCGGCGTTGAGACTTGCGCGGAGAGTCCTGGAAATCGAGCCCTTCCTGGCGGTCGAGGTGGCGGAGCGGGCACAGGAGCTCGAGCGAGCTGGTATCGACGTGGTGCACCTCGAGTTCGGCGAGCCGGACTTCGAGGCCCCTGCGGTCGTCCGTGAGGCGCTGGAACGTGCGATCAAGGACGGCCGCACCCGCTACACGCACAGCCTTGGAATCCTGCCGCTCCGGGAGGCGATCGCCCAGCACTACGCCACGGCGTACGGGGTGAGCGTCTCCCCCGATCAGGTTCTCGTGACGGCGGGCACCTCCCCGGCGATGCTGCTCCTCTTCGGCCACCTTCTGGATCCCGGTGACGAGGTCGTGCTGAGCGATCCGTACTACGCGTGCTATCCGAACTTCATCCGCTACGCCGACGGCCGGCCGGTCTACGTCGGCGTGACCGAGGAGGACGGCTTCCAATACCGCCCCGAGGCGATCCGGGCGCGGCTCGGCCCGCGCACCCGAGCGATCGTGATCAACTCGCCCGCCAATCCAACCGGCGCCGTCCTGTCCCCGGAGCGTATGGCCGCGATCGCCGAGCTGAGCCGAGAGGACGGCCCCCTCGTCGTGTCCGACGAGATCTATCATGGGCTCAGCTACGTGGGGCGCGACCGGACGATCCTCGAGTTCACCGACCGAGCCTTCGTGCTCAATGGCTTTTCGAAGGCCTACGCCATGACGGGCTGGCGGCTCGGCTGGGTGATCGCGCCGCGCGAGCACATCCGCACGCTGCAGAAGCTCTACGGCAACTTCTTCATCTCGACGAACGAGTTCGTGCAGTGGGCCGGCGTCGCCGCCCTGCGCGAGGCGGGCGACGAGAGCCGTCGCTTCCGCGCCATCTTCGACGACCGGCGGCGGGCGATGATCGCCGGCTTGCGGGCGATCGGTTTCGGCGTCGGCACCGAGCCGACCGGCGCGTTCTACGTCCTGGCGAACGCGCGACACCTCGCCGCGGATTCGGTGAGGCTCGCCCGCGAGCTCCTCGAGTCGAGCCACGTGGCCGTCACGCCGGGCGCAGCCTTCGGCGCCAACGCCGAGGGTTATCTACGGTTCTCGTACGCTTCGTCACTCGAGCGCATCCAGGAGGGCCTCGATCGCCTCCGCCGTTTCCTCGCCACACGGCGTCGAGCCGAAGGCCGTCAGGGTCTCCCCGCCACCCCCTAGTCTAGGGAGCGTCTCATGAGAGAGTCACGAGAGGCCAAGCGGGCGCGCGCCCGCAAGATTGTTCGCGCGCTCAAGAAGGCCTATCCCGACGCCAAGATCGCTCTCGATTTCGAGAATCCGCTCGAACTCCTGGTGGCCACGATTCTTTCCGCCCAGTGCACCGACGAGCGTGTGAACATGGTGACGCCGGCGCTCTTCGAGAAGTACCGGAGCGCCGGCGACTATGCGCGCGCCGAGGCCGCCACGCTGGAGCAGGAAGTCCGCTCGACCGGGTTCTACCGTGCGAAGTCCCGCGCGATCATCGGGATGGCGAAGGCCCTCGTCGACAAGCACGGCGGCGAGGTGCCACGGCTTCGAGAAGCCCTGAGGGAGCTCCCCGGCGTGGGCCTCAAGACAGCGAACGTGATCCTCGGGAACGCGTTCGGGGAGCAGGCGATCGCGGTCGACACGCACGTGTTCCGTGTCTCCCAGCGACTGGGCCTGGCGCGCGCCGAAGATCCCGACGAGATCCACGATCAGCTCGTGGAGGTGCTGCCACCAGGCGAGTGGACGCTGGCAAGCCACCTCTTCCAGAGCCACGGACGCCGATGCTGCTCCGCGAAGAAGCCTCTGTGCCCGGCGTGTCCGGTGCGGACACTGTGTCCATGGCCCGGCAAGACCAAGATTCGTTGACAGGCCCTATCTTCTCCTTTAGAGTAGGCGTCACAAATTTTTCTATCCGGACGCCTACTTAGAGCCGTCAAGTTAGAGCCGTCA
>Ga0066665_10000013_pt1 | contig 42291 bp, 38 predicted proteins | sample GraSoiAngelo_114_FD_75175 | JGI IMG/M metagenome (GOLD analysis project Ga0066665, IMG submission 75175) | Grasslands soil microbial communities from the Angelo Coastal Reserve, California, USA - 14_0903_13_40cm | ecosystem: Environmental > Terrestrial > Soil > Grasslands | place: USA...
GCGTCCAACCGTTGCCGGAGGCGGAAAGCGGGTGAACGGAGGGGGCAGGCGGTGAACCCGTCCACCCTCGTGATCGACCATGACGAGCACGTCGGGGCCGAGTCGTCGCGCCGCCGCCGTGAGCGCCAGCACGGTCTCGAGGCTCGGGCAGTTGCGCGCGAACAGGATGACGCCCCCGAGCCCGGACTGCTCGGCCAGCGCGACGAGGTCGTCGGGAATCGCCGTCCCCTCGAAGCCGACGGCCAGCGCGTGGCCGGGCCCGATCTTCATACTGCGATCCTACGGCACGGGTCTTCCTATAGAAAACTCGCGGCGAAGGGGCTATTCTCACGGCTCGTCAGCTCGAGGGGAGAGCGTACGTGCCCAGGGTGAACATCTCCGTCCCCGGCATCCCGAGGCCGCTCGCCAACTACACCGCGGCGGCCCGCGCCGGCAGTCTCGTCTTTGCGGCCGGACAGCTCGCGAGCGACTTCAAAGGAGGCGTCGCCGCCGAGGCGCGTCTCGATCCCGCGTTTCCGTATTACGGCTCGGCGATCAAGAAGCAGACGCGCTATGTCCTGGAAAACCTCGCGCAGACATTCAAGGCGGCGGGCACGTCGCTGAGCCACGTGGTGAAGGCGCAGGTGTTCCAGACGGATCTCGCGAACTTCAGCGGCTTCGACGAGGTCTGGAAGGAATTCTTCCCGGCACCGCCACCGCGGACGACGATCGGCACGACCGGGCTCCTCGTCCCCGGTACCCTGGTCGAGATCGACCTGATCGCCACCATGCCCACGGCCGCCGGCCGCGCGGTCCAGTCGGACACCCCGCGGCCTCTGGCGAATTACTCGGAGGCGGTCGTGGTGGGCGATCTCGTCTTCGCCGCCGGTCAGCTCGCCAGCGACTTCAAGACGGGCGTGCCACGCGAGGCGCGCGTGGATCTGGCGTTCCCCTACTACGGCTCGGACATCAAGCGTCAGACGCGGTACGTGCTCGAGAACCTCGCGCGGACGTTCAAGGCCGCCGGCACGTCGCTGGACCGCGTGGTGAAGGCGCAGGTCTTCCACACCGATCTGAGCAACTTCTTCGCCTTCGACGAGGTCTGGCGAGAGTTCTTCCCCACGCCGCCCCCGCGCACGACGGTCGGCACGACCGGCCTGCTCGTGAAGGACACGCTGGTGGAGATCGACCTGATCGCGGCGCTGCCCTCGGCCCGAGTAGAGCAGATCGCGGTGCCCGACATTCCGAAGCCGCTGGCGCACTACACGCCCGCGACGCGGGTAGGGGAGCTCGTGTTCGCCGCCGGGCAGATCGCCAGCGACTACGCGACCGGCGTGCCCCGAGGGGTCCGCGTCGACCCGGCGTTCCCCTACTACGGCTCGGACATCAAGCGCCAGACGCGCTACGTGCTCGAGAATCTGGCGAAGACTCTCACCGCGGCCGGCACCTCGCTGGACCACGTGGTCAAGGCGCAGGTATTCCACACGGATCTCGCGAACTTCGCCGGCTTCGACGAGGTGTGGAAGGAGTTTTTCGCCGCGCCGCCGCCGCGGACCACCGTGGGCACGACCGGTCTCCTGGTGCCGGGCACCCTGGTCGAGATCGACCTGATCGCGGCCATGCCCTGAGCGGGCGGGCGGCACGCTCGCGGCCCGAGCCCGTCAGCGCCCTTTGAACGCCGCCGGACGCTTCTCGACGAACGCGCGGATGCCCTCGCGCGCGTCCTCCGTCTCGGAGGCGATGTTCTGGGCGAACGTCTCGAACTCGAGCGCGGCGCGGAGATCGACGTCCTGGCTGTGATAAAGCGCGCGCTTCGCGAGCCTGATGGCGATCGGTGGGCCGGCGGAGATCTTCCGCGCCAGCTCGTAGGTGGCCGGCAGCAGCTCCTCGGGCGGATAGACGGCGCTCACCAGCCCGAGCCGGAGCGCCTCGCCGGCGTCGATGATGTCGCCGGTGAAGATGAGCTCGCATGCCTTGGCCATGCCGACGAGCCGCGGCAGGAAATACGTCCCGCCCCAGTCCGGATGGAGACCCCGCTTGACGAACGCCTGGGTGAACTTCGCGGCCGTCGAGGCCAGCCGGATATCGCAGCCGAGCGCCAGGTTCATGCCGGCGCCGGCCGCGGCTCCGTTCACCGCGGCGATGACCGGCTGGGGCGCGTCGCGCATCGCGAGCAGGACGCGGTCACGCAGGGGCGCTACCTTGTCGATCAGCGGACGCTCGGCCCGGCCCTCCTTGAGCTCGTTCATGGCCTTCACGTCGCCGCCGGAACAGAACCCCTTGCCGGCCCCGGTCACCACGATCACGCGGACGGCGGCGTCCTGGCTGGCCCGGAGCACGGCGGCGTAGAAATCGTCGCGCAGCGTGTCGCCGAGCGCGTTGAGACGCTCGGGGCGGTTCAGCGTCAGCGTCGCGATGGCGTCCTTCACCTCGTAGAGCAGGCACTTGTAGTCGGTCATGGATCTCTCCTATATAGGGCCTTGAATATACCCTGGAGGGCCCATGGACTTCTTCGACGTTGTGACCACGCAGCGGGCGATTCGGCGCCTCAAGCCCGATCCGATCCCTGGCGCCTTGCTCCGGCAGATCCTGGACGCCGCCATCTGCGCGCCGAGCGGCGGCAATCGGCAGGGCTGGAGCTTCCTGGTCATCCGCGACGCGGCCAGACGGAAGCGGCTCGGCGAGCTGTACCGCGAGGCATGGGGCGAGCTGATGAAGGTCCCGTACTACGCGGGCGCGGCGAAGGAGCCGCCGGACAGCCCGGCGGCGAAGATGCTGGCATCGGCACGGCATCTCGCCGAGCACCTCGGCGAGGCGCCCGTGCTCGTCATGGCGTGCATCGCGCTCGAGCCCGGCGTCACCCCGACGTTGACGACCGGCGCATCCATCTATCCGGCCGTCCAGAACATCATGCTGGCCGCCCGCGCGCTCGGCATCGGGAGCTGCCTCACGACCATTCACCGGTTCCGCGACGCGCAGGTGAAGGAGCTGCTCGGCATCCCGTCGGACGTCGAGACGGCCGCGTTGATCCCGCTGGGCTATCCGCTCGGGAAGTTCGGGCGCCCGCCGCGCCGGCCGCTGCGCGAGGTGGCCTTCGGGGAACGCTGGGCCCAGGCCTTCTAAGACGTATTCCCGATTGGACATTCTCTCCTCGGTTGTCTCTGCCATATGGTGGCCGGCGGGCAGAGCATGCCGGAGATCTCTCGCTTCCTTGGTGTCGTTGTCGCGATGTTCTACGGGGATCGCCCTCCGCCTCACTTCCATGTGAGGTACGGTGAGCATCGGGCGATAATGGATGTCGAGATCCTGAGAATCTTGAACGGTTGGCTCCCGCCCAGGGTGCTGGGACTCGTCACCGAGTGGGGCGTCCTGCACAGAGAAGAGTTGCGCGAGGATTGGCGCCGCAGCCGACGGCAAGCGCCTCTGGCGCCTATACCGCCGCTGGAGTGAGACGATGATGGTTGACGTAGTTGAAGTTCGCCCCCTCGAGGGGTACCGCCTCTACCTCAGATTCGAAGACGGGGCCGAGGGGGAAGTGGACGTGAGCGGCCTCGTCCCCTTCGAAGGCGTATTTGCGCTGCTACGCGATCCGGTCCGATTTGCTGAGGTCCGCGTGCTTCCAGATCTAGGGACCGTGGGATGGCCCAACGGCGCCGACCTCGATCCCGACGTGCTTTACGCCAAGATCACCGGCAAGCGCATCGCTCAAAGGTAGGGCGACCGGTGGGCGAGACGAGGGTCGATCTGCTCCACCTTCTCGAGGACCTCCGCGATGCCTATCCCGGGTCCACCGAGGAGACCATTCTCACCGAGATCGTCGCCAACTCCCTGGACTCCGGCGCCACGACCATCGCGATTGCGACGGACCCGACCGCGCCTGCGTTGACGATCGTGGACGATGGTGACGGCATGAAGCGGCGTGAGCTCGCGCGGTACCACGACATCGCCGCCAGCGCCAAGGCTCGCGGCGCCGGCATCGGATTCGCCGGCGTCGGCATCAAGATCGCACTCCTGGTCTGCTCGGAGGTCATCACCGAGACGCGGCGCGGCAAGCTGCATGTCGCCTCGTCGTGGCGGCTGGCCTCACCTCACAAGGCGCCTTGGCGCTGGGTCCCTCCAGCGGGTCTCGTAGCGACACGGGGCACGGCGGTGCGCCTCTCGCCCACGAACGCCCTCTCGTCCCTGCTCGACCCGGGGTTTGTCGAGGCCGCGGTCCGCCAGGGCTTCCAGCCGCTCTTCGAGCCCGCGCTCGCCGAGATCTTGCGCGCCCACTATCCGCGGGGCGTCGCGTTCGTCCTCAATGGGAGGAGGCTCGAGCACCAGAGCGCGGGTGCGTCCGAGGTCGCGCCTCTCGCCATCCGGGTTGGGCGCAAGCGGAAGCCGGCGGGCGCGGGCTATCTTCTGCGCGCGGGCGAGTCGATATCCGATGAGCTACGCGGCGTGGCCATCAGCACTTTCGGCAAGGTTATCCGGCGAGGGTGGGATTGGGTCGCCCTCACGCCCGCCGCGCCCGAGCGCATGGCCGGCCTGATCGAGGTGCCGGCGCTGGCCGAGTGCCTCACGCTGAACAAGGCCGACTTCATCCGTGCCGGAACACGCGGTGCGACGTACCTCGCGTACCGCAAGGCGATCCAGGAAGCGGTCTCGCGCCAGCTCGAGCTGTGGGGCGACGCCGGTGAGCCGGGCGAGCGCGCGCGGCGGCGGGCCGCGCGTCCTGTGGAGCGGGATCTCGAGGCCGTGTTGGCCGATCTCGCGGACGAGTTCCCACTGCTGGCGCCACTCGTGGAGCAGCGGGCTGGGGGCCAGCGACGATTGCCGACGACCGGATCGGGTTCCGACGCGGATGACCATCGCGCGACGTTGTCGGCGGTCCACGAGACGGCCCCGGTGACTGCGGAGTGTGCGCAACCGGGCCAAGCGCCATCTGAGGAACCGGCCACGGCAACGGCGATGAGTGTCGCGCCCGTGCCGCCCGCTCAACCCGATCCTCCGCCGGCTACCGGCCGTCTCGCTGGTGGACTCCGGACGCGCCGGCCGGCGCGCTATGGCCTGAGCATTCAGTTCGAAGTCGGTCCTGGCGAGGACGAGCTCGCGCGTCTGGTGGAGTCGACCGTTTGGGTCAACGAGACCCACCCCGCCTATCGTCGGGCGGTCGCCTCACGTTCGGAGGGTTACCACCTCGCGCTTGCCGTCGCGCTGGCGCTCGCGCCGCTCGCCGTCGATCCTGCCAAGGAGCACGCGTTCATCACGGCCTTTCTCGCGCGCTGGGGCGCAGCGATCGAGCGCCGTGGAGGCAGCCGTCGCCGCTGACCGGAGCGCCGGCCATCGCCCAGCTCGCGCCGCAGGGATCGGCGACGCCGCCGCGATTGCGGATCTGGTACGGCGAGCCTTCTCGACTCAGTCGCGACCGACCAATCCACCGTCATCGGCCTTGCACGAGACAGCGAGCACGATCGCCGATCACCTGACCCGCGGCGGCGGAGCCGTCCTGGAAAGCGGCGGGGCAATGGTCGGCGTCGTCTTGTGGATGGAAGAGGACGGCGCGCTCTACATCAGCCGGCTCTCCGTCGATCCGGAGCACCGGAGGCAAGGTATCGCGCGAACGCTCATGGACGAAGCCGAACGCGAGGCTCGACGGCGCGGGCTTTCCCGGATGACTCTGGGCGTCAGGCTCGAGCTCGACGACAACCGCCGGCTGTTCAGGTCCTGCGGCTTCGAGGACGTCTCGCTGCGCAGCCACGAGGGCTTCAGCGAGCCCACGTGGGTGATGATGGAGCGCCGCCTTACAGGTACTTCGTCGGGTAGTTGATCGTCCGCCACATGTGCGCCGAAGGACTGTGATCGAAGCCCAGCCCTTCCTTCGGCTGCTTGAAGTGACGGCCGACGACGTCCGTGAACTCCTCGAGCTCCACGTGCACGTTGGGATCGAAGGCGTAGAGGTCGTTCACGGTGATGAGGCGTGACGTCTCGTACCACTTGTGCTCGCGCGCCCGCTTGTAGGCTTCCTGGACGTAGGGATCGGGCGTGTAGTCGGCACCGAACAGCCTGATGTAGGAGTCCGGGTACTTGTAGCCGTACGACTCATCCGCGAAGAACCGCAGCACCTGGTGATGACGGATGGCCCAGCTCACTTCCTCGTCGACGTAGGGCTCGACGAGCTGAGCACCCCAGTAGCCGTGGTCGCCGCGAATGAATCCGTTCACCGAGATGTCGTGCAGCAGGCACGCGAGGACGATCTTCTCGTTGACGCCGTTCTTCCTCGCCAGGCGCGCGCTCTGCAGCACGTGCGTGGAGGGCCCGAAGCGGTACTTGTAGAAGTCGAAGAGCGTCGGCTTCTCGGGCATGCGGGGCAGGCGCGGATCGTGCCCCATCATGTAGAGCTTGCCCTGGTCCGGCTGCCGCGGAAGCGGCTCCCTCGGATCGCGCTCGCCCGACGTGTAAATCACTGACTTCACGACGATTCGATCGAGCTCCTGGCTCATCGCGTGCTCGGCGGCCTCGGCCCGTTCCAGCGACGTCATCGCCATCGTGTCCCTCCGGGAAATCGAACGTTGTACAGATGATCGGCCGCCGGGCCACTGACTGTCAAGCTGCGCGCACGCGGTCCACCCGCGCCACCGCGGAACGCTCAGGGACGGCGTCAGTGACCTTTCGGCTCACCCCATGACCCAGCCGCCGTTGGGCTGGAGCACCTGGCCCGTCAGCTAGTGCGCGCGTGAAACTCTCGATGGCGCCCTTGGTCGCGGCGTAGGCGGCGAAGCCGCCGGTGCCGACCGAGGCGCGCAGGAACTGGGTGGAAAAATTGATGATGCGTCCGTAGCGCGCGGCCACCGTCGGGCGAAGCGCGTGCTGGGTGCACAGGAGCGTGCCGGTCACGTTGATGGCGAGCATCGCGCGGACCTGGTCCGCGCGCGCGACGTCGGCCTGCACCGCCTCGGCCCGCCGGCCCAGCCGCTCGAGCTCGGCGACGACGTCCTTGGCCGCGGGGCCGCTCGCGTTGTAGCTCACCGCGAGGTCGGCGCCCTCGCGTCCGCAAGCGAGCGCGATCGCGCGGCCGAGGCCGCGGCCCGCTCCCGTCACCAGCGCGACGCGACCGTCCAGGCGTCCCATGCCCGTGGATGGTAGCATCAGAGCGATGCACGAGCCTCGCGACGTGCTGACCAGTGTCCGGCTCGAGCTGGCGCGGTTTCCCACGGTGCTCGACGCGCTGCTGAAGGACCTCGACGCGGCGACCTGGTGTGCCCGCCCGGCACCGGCGGAATGGGCGCCGGTCGAGATCGTCTGCCACCTTCGCGACGAGGAGGTCGAGGACTTCGGGGCGCGAGTCCGCGTGATCCTCGACGGCGGCGCGAGCTTCGCGCCGATCGACCCGGAGCGCTGGGCGACGGAGCGGCGCTACCTGGCCGACGATGGACCTCGCGCGCTGGCCGCCTTCCGCGGGCGCCGGGTCGCGAGTCTCGGCTCGCTCGTCGCGATCGCCCCCGCGCGGCTCGCCGCGGCCGTCGCGCACGCCCGCACGGGCCAGCTCTCCGGGCTCGATCTCCTCGCCGCCTGGGTCGCGCACGATCGTCTGCACTTGGCACAGCTCGGAGCCGTGCTGGCGCGCACCTGGGCCACGCGTTGGGCTCCACTGCACACGGAGTACGCCGGGCCTATCCCTTACGCGAGCGCGTAGCCGCGCGAGCGCGAACGAGAAGCAGCACGGATCACCCGCAGCGCCCCGAACCGCCCTGGATCGGTCGAGCGCCGGCTTTGCCAGCGCAATCGATACCGAGGAGAAACCGCAGCGGGTGACCGTTTGTTATTTACGAGGCCGGAGAAATCCGGGACCCGGAGTCCTCGTGCTCGACAAGGACCCGATTGGAGAGGATAGGGATCATCGCGACGAGCTCTCGGGGACGAAGCGCACGGGGCCATCGTCCCGGGGGAGCTTGATCAAGTGAAAGGGCTGGGTCAGCGCCTGGGTGAGCATGGCGCCCTGATCGGGACCTTTGCTGCGATAGTGGACGGCGAGGCCGGAGTCGGCCCGCTCGACCCGCGTGATCTCGATCGCATAGCCCCCCGTCGGGCGTTCCCCCATGAAGAGCGCGACGACCATTTCACGGGAGAAATCAACCGGTGGAGCCGAAGGCGGCCCGGCCTGTATCCGCGCATGCCGCCCCCAGAAGACGAGCCAGTCGTCCCGGCTCCGAATGACGACCTGCGTCGGCTCACGGACCCCGCTCTGGGCTCCTTTCGCCAGGGTCGAAAACGGCACGGGCCCTCCGACTGTCGCAGAAGCGATGCAAGAGGCGAGCAAGATCAGGAGGCTGACGGCGAGTGCCGCCGGACTCCCCGTATGCCTTCTATCGTTCAGCTGCTGCACGTTTAGCGACGCGATCTCCCCCCGGTTCAGGACGCGGGCCCTGTGACTCCGTCGAGCTGAGCGCCTGGCGATCGACGTCCTGATGGCGCGTGACGTCCCGAGTCGAGACGAGCCGGCCTGAAGGTCCGGCTTTGCGACGGCGGTGGGATCCGTCGCGACCGCTTGTGGGGCGTTCGGCTAGCGCGCGACACGCCGTCTCCACGCCGATGGGGCGCTTAGCCGGTTGCGCTCCGCCGCCGAAGCCGCCCGGCTCGCATGCGACTCGGCGGGCCTTCCGCCTCTCCCCTTATGGCCGTATGAGCCAGAAGTCATAGCTACCGCTCCCGGAGTAGGAGTAGATCCGCCAGCGGTAATAGCCCGAGGTCCCGGTGTAGGCGATCTGTTCGTCGGAGGCTAGTCCCGTCGACCCAGCCACAGTCGACCAGAAGAACCCGTTCCACTTCAGGAGATACAGGTCGAAGTCCGTCCCCGACGGTCCCCGGAGCCAGCCGCGGTGCGTCCCTGCCCCGCTGAAGTAGTAGCTCCCGTTGGGCTGATAGCTGGACGCCCCGGTCCCCGACAGCGACCCGGTGTAGTGCTGGCAGGCGGTGCATGGGGCGCCGACGGTCACAGACTGGGATTGGCTTCCGGTCTGGCCCTGGGTGTCGGTCACGGTCAGGGTGACCGTGTAGGTTCCGTCCGCCGCATAGGTGTGCTCGGTGGTCACACCCAAGCCGCCCGAGGTGTCGCCGAAGCTCCAGTCATACTCGATGATCCCGACGTCGTCGGAAGATTTGGTGCCGTTGAAGCTGCACGTCAGGCCGCTGCAGGAGTAAGTGAATCTCGCCGTGGGAGGGTTGTCCTCGGTCGAGAACAGGGCGTAGAGCAGCAGGTTCGGCGAGCCGCTGCCGGTTCCCGTCAAGCGTCCCGTGGTGGCGTTGCCGACGATGGCGCCCGCCACGGCGGAAGGTGATGCGGTCGGGTTCTTCTCGAGGTAGAGGGCCGCCACCCCAGCCACATGAGGCGATGCCATGGAGGTGCCGCTGATCGTGTTGGTCGCGTCGTCGCTCGTGTTCCAGGCGGAGGTGATGCTAGAGCCCGGGGCGAACAGGTCGAGGCAGGATCCCCAGTTGGAGAAGGAGGACCTGGCGTCGGAGGAGGTGGAGGAGCCCACGGTGACCGCCTCGAGGACCCGCGACGGCGAGTAGCTGCAAGCGTTGGCGTTGCTGTTGCCGGCCGCCACTGCGTAAGTCACCCCTGCGGCGATGGAGTTCCGGACTGCGGTGTCCAGCGAGGAAGAGGCTCCGCCCCCCAGGCTCATGTTGGCCACCGCCGGCGGGACGAAGTTTGCCGTGACCCAGTTCACCCCGGCGATGACCCCTGAAGTGCTCCCCGAGCCCTGGCAGTTCAGGACGCGGACGGCGACCAGCGTCACCTGCTTGGCGACACCCCAGGTGGCGCCCCCGACGGTGCCGGCCACGTGCGTCCCATGCCCGTTGCAGTCGTCGCTATCCAACCCGTCATTGATCACCGTGTAGCCGTGGACGGCCCTTCCTTCGAAGTCGCTGTGGGTTGTCCGGATGCCAGTGTCGATGATATAGGCGTTCACGCCGGCGCCCGTGAAGTCGTAGGTGTACCTGGCATCAACGGGGCGGTCGCGCTGGTTGATCCGGTCAAGGCCCCAGGGCGGATCGAGCTCGGTGCCCACCGCCCAGACGACGCTGTCTTGCTCGACGTACTTCACCCGCGGGTCCCGGGCGAGAGCCCGCGCCCGGGCCTTGTTCATCCGCGTGGCGAACCCGCGGAGGGCGTGCTCGTAGACGTCGGTCACCTGACCGCCGTGGCGGCGGGCCAGTTCGTCGGCGATCTGCGAGACCGCAGGTCGTGAAATCTTTGCCGCGCCGAAGGCCGCATCGTCGAGAACGACGATGTAACTGTCGGGCAAGGCCTGCGCACCTTTGGGTACCCGGATCTCCTCCTCCCCCGCCGAGGCCACGGTCGCCACGGCGAGGAAGGCCAGGGTCAGCAGTGTCTTTCGCATTCTTGGGGTTCTCCTTGCGTACCTTCTCCCTGCTGGGAACGCGGGCGTGCCCACACGGATGCGTGGATCTTTCCAGGGCCAGAGGATAAGAGTATATACGATTCGAGGAGGGGCCGGATGTATCCCGTGAAGGGAACGCTCAAGGCATCAGAGACGGTCACCTGCCGAGCGGCGTCGCTCCCCCCGATCTTCAACTAAAACACGGCGAGCGGATTCGCCGGCGACCCGGTGCCCCCGACCACCCGCAGCGGCGCGATCACCAGCATGAACTCGTCGCGCTGCTCTTCCGCGCAGGCGCGCGCGAGCGGCTCGAGGAGCGCGTTGTCCAGGAGCGCCACGCCGTACGCGAAGATCGCGGCATGGACCGCCCAGGGGATGTCGTAGCCGATCGGAAGGTGATCGAGCATGTCCCACACCAGGACGCTCACGTCGTGGTCGCGCAGGAACGGCAGGCAGGACACGTGGAGCCCCGGCCGCTGCTGCTGCATGGGGTTGAAGGGGCGGCCGTAGGGTCGCTCGGGGTCCTGCGCCTGCCAGGCCTCGCGCCCGGAGTAGACGCAGACGGCGTCGCCGGGCTCGAGCCGGATCCCGCGCTTGGTGAGGATGTCGTCGAGCTCCCAGCCGTGCACCGGCCGGTCGTGCGTCACGCAGGGCACGCCGCGGTGCCGGGGGACGTCGAGCATGACGGCGCGGGTCATGATGCCCTCGGCCCAGTGCTCGACGGACCCGAACCGCGCGCCCTCGAACGTGATCTCTTTCTTCGGATCGCGCCCGTTCCACATCGACTCCTCGTCCCACGTGTGGCAGAGCGCGTCGATGTGGGTGGAGGCGATGCCGTGGTAGTAGATGCCGTAGTAGTCGGCCGAGAAGCCGCCCTTGCCGCGCAGGTGGGTCTTCATGAAATGGTGAGCCGGCAGCGGGTTGTTCGGCCCCGGCTCCTTCGGGAACGGCCGGCTCAGCGACACGCTGCGCCCGCTGCGGACGAGCCGGGCCGCCGCCGCGCGCTTGGCCGGCGTGATGAGGTTGATGGCGCCGAGCTGGTCGTCCTTGCCCCAGCGGCCCCAGTTGCGGCGCTGCCGGATCCAGCCGAGCACTTCCTGCTCCGTGGGTAGCGGGCGTTCGGGCATCGTGGCCTCCCGGGGTGAATGTTTCCTGACGGCGCGCTTTTCCTGACGGCGCGCTATGGTATCAGGCGTGGCCGGGGAACCCGCTGCGACGTTTTTCGCGCTCACGCCCGACCGCGTGCTCGACGCGGTCGAGGTGGGGGGTCTTCGCTGCACCGGCCGCTGCCTGCCGCTGCGCGCCTTCGAAAACCGCGTCTACGAGGTCGAGCTGGAGGACGAGCGGCGGCTGGTCGTCAAGTTCTACCGTCCCGGCCGCTGGTCGCGCGAGACGATCCTCGACGAGCACGCCTTCCTCGCCGACCTGGCGGCGGCCGAGGTCCCGGCCGTCGCGCCGCTCGATCTCGGCACCGGCGCGACGCTGAGCGAGATCGAGGGGATCTACTATGCAGCGTTTCCGAGGGTGCGCGGACGCTCGCTCGACGAGCTCGACGCGGAGAACCGTCGCCGGATCGGCCGGACGATCGGCCGCATGCACGCGGTCGGTGCCTCGCGCGATGCTCCGAACCGGCCGCGGCTGGACGTGAGGCGCTATATCGTCGAGCCCCTGGAGGTCCTCATGGCCAGCGGCGTCATCCCGGAGGGGCTGGCGCCCCGCTACCGGGAGGTCGCCGTCCGCATCGCCGACGCCGCCGCCAAGCCGCTGGCGGCCGCGCGCATCCAGCGGATCCACGGCGACCTGCACTGGGGCAACATCCTCTGGACGCCCGACCCACTCCTCGTCGACTTCGACGACTGCATGGTGGGCCCGCCGGTACAGGACCTCTGGCTCCTGGCGAGGGGCAACTCCGAGGAAGCGCGCAAGCTACGGGAGGATCTCCTGGAGGGCTACGAGCTCTTCCGAGAGTTCGATCGCTCGACGCTCGCGCTCTGCGAGCCGCTGCGCGCCATGCGCATCATCTATATGTCGGGCTGGATCGCGCGGCGCTGGGCCGATCCGTCCTTTCCCCCGGCCTTCCCGATGTTCCACAATCACAACTACTGGAACCAGGAGTACGAGGAGCTCGTGCAGATCGCGGAGGGGCTCGGCTAGAGCGAGCTGAGCACCGCGCGCGCGAGACGCGGCAGGTCGGGATCGCGCGCGCCCATGATGAGGACGGTGTCGCCGGGCCGCGCCTCGCTGACGACCCATTGCCGCGCGGCCTCGTGGTCGCGCGCATAGCCGCACTTGAGCGCCGCCGGAAGATCGTCCGCGAGCACGCGGCTCGAGATGTCCTTCGCGACGGTCCCGCCGGCATAGAAGATCTCGGCGTAGCAGAAGCGATCTTGAGGCCGGAGCAGCGTCGGGATGAGCTCCCGGAGCTCCCCGCGCAGGAACCGCGCCGGGCCGTAACCGTGGGGCTGGAAGACGGCGACCACGCGGGCGGCGCCCGCCTGGGCCGTGGTGATGGCCGCGCGGAGCTTCTCGCCGTTGTGCGCGTAGTCGTCCACGACGTGGATGTCGCGCGCCGTCGTGCCCACCGCCTCGAAGCGGCGCGCGACGCCGGGGAAGCGGGCGAGCAGGGTCGAGACGGCCGTGGCCCCGAGGCCGAGCTCGAGCGCCACCAGCGCGGCGGCGGTGGCGTTCTGGAGGTTGTGCAGACCGGGCTGCGGAATGTCCAGCGTCAGGTCGCGGCCCGCGTGCCGCAGCACGCCCCTGGCGCGCCTCGGCCCCACGCTCGTCACCCGGAGCCGCGCGTCGGCGTCGGGCGATACTCCATAGGCCGCCCCCTTGAAGCGGCGCCCGAGCGCCGCCGCCTCCGGGCAGTCCGCGCCGACGAGCAGTCGGCCGCAGTTTCTCGCGAACGCCGTGAACTGAGGGCGAAGCGCGCCCAGCTCGTCGTGATCGCGGCTCACGTTGTGGATGACACCGATCGCCGGATGGTAGCCGACCAGCGTGCCGTCGGACTCGCAGGCCTCGGCGATCGCGGGGGCCTCGGCCGGACCGGCCACGAAGCAGCCGCCCGCGCCCTCGCCCGCGAAGTCGGCGCCGCCCAGCACGGTGGCGGGCAAGCCGCCCTCACGCAGGAGCCAGCCGATCATGCCGACGATCGTGCTCTTGCCGCTCGTGCCCGCGATGGCGACGCCGGTCGAGGCGGTGTTGATCACCTCGGCGAGCAGTTGCGGTCGCGGCAGACACGCGATGCCGAGCGCGCGCGCCGCTCGCAGCTCGGGCGTATCGGCCTCGACGGCCGCCGAGTAGACGAATCGATCGATCGCGGCGGTGACGGCCGTGCCGTCCTGGGGGGCGAGCGCGATGCCCAGCCGGCGCAGCGGCTCCGCGATCTCCTGCTTCTTGCCCAGATCGAACGCGCGATCCGAACCCTGGACGGCGTGGCCGCGCGCCCGCATCAGGCACGCGAGCGGGCCCATGCCGGCGCCGGCCACGCCGGAGAAGTGATACCGCAACGCGGTCACAGGCTGACCTGCTTGCGCGGCTCCAGCTGTATCGTCGTCTCCATGTCGCGCGTCTCCGTCACCTCCTTGAGGCTCCTGAACGGAAGGTTGAAGACGGGTCGCGACGCGGTCAGGATCATGGCGAAGTTCAACGCAGCCCCCAGCAGGTGGACCACCGGCAGCGCCAGGATCTCGAGCATCTCATCGCTCTTGATGTGCAGCCAGTCGAGGTCGCGCCTGAAGTCGTCCATCGCCGGGCGCCAGAACGGCTCCGACCGCAGGGCGGACGAGCGGGGCGCGTCCATCTCCGTCAGCGGCTGCCGCGCGATGAGGGCCAGCAGCGGCGGTGTTCCGTACTGACCGAAGAGGAACCAGGTGAGGCCACGGACACCGAGCCAGCCGAGCGCGGCCGTAGCCACCAGGGCGGCGTTGTTCCGAGCAACCCACGGCATCGTCACCTCAACTACACCACGATACAGGAACATCACCTCGAAGAACATCGCGAAAAGCTCGATGCCGATGATCTGAGCGAGAAACTTGCTGTCCCGCTTGCGGACGGCGTCGACCAGCGCCTGCACGCACGCGAAGCTCGCCATGATCAGCGTGAGCACCAGGAGGTAGAGCACCGGGACCGTGAACCGCGAGTCGTCCGTCCCCGTGAGGTCGGCCACCAGCATGGCGACCCGCGGCTCGAGCGTGTACGTGAACACGGCCGCCTCGAGCCCGCACCAGAAGAGCAGCATCAGGAAGGCGAGCCACGGCACGCCCGGCTGGAGGTAACTGCGCATCAGCGTGCTCGACATGGTGAACGGCGTCCCGACGATGTCCCGAACGAATCCGACGACCAGCCGGACGGCCAGTCGCGAGAGGCCGAGCGCCCAACCGAGCATCATGCCGACGACACGGACCATGCCCACCCAGTAGAGCCACACCGACAGCGCGGCGTCCCACCACGCGAGGAGAATCAGCGAGACGAAGCGCGTACGTCCCGAGCGGAACGGCAGCGTGTAGACGGACAGCCCGGTGCACCAGACGGCGACGATGCCGAGGAACACCGGGAACAGGAGGAAAATGTACTTCATGGCGGCGATCCAGCCGGACTGAGACTCGAAGAAAAAGCCGATCAGCATCTGCTGCAGTACCGGAACCCAGGCGATCGGGCCCGCGACCAGCTCGGCCGGTCCGCGCCACGCCTCGGGAAGCTTGGCAATGATCCGATCAATCATCTCAGCCCTCCTGACAACCAATCGCCATAGAGCTCGTTCGAGACAGAACTCGCCTGAAAGCTCGTCCTAGGGGCCCTCGCCGTTGCTGCGCGTGGGCCGGGCGTATTCGGCCACCGCCCTCGGCGCGGGCACGACGCCATGGTCCATCGCCGGCGCCGGCACCTGTCGTTCCAGGAACTGGCGTTCGGCCCAGGCCGAGCGGGTCGGGTTCGCGACCGCGTATGTGATCGCCGGCTCCGACCGGCTCGTGCTCACTGGAACGACCGCGTGGCTCACGCCGCTCACTCGTGGCAGCAGCTCCGGGCGTCCGATGCGGCGCAGAATTCGCGAGATGTACCGGCGGGTTTCGCGGTAGGGCGGGACGCCGCGGTAGACCGTGACCGCCTGCTCCCCGGCGTTATAGGCGGCGAGCACGAGGGGCAGGTTGCCGTGATACCGATCCATCAGCTGGCGCAGGTGGCGCACGCCGCCCTCGATGTTCTCGTACGGGTCGAAGGTGTCCGACACCTTGAGGCTCGAGGCGGTTCCCGGCATGAGCTGCATCAGCCCGCGAGCGCCGCGCCGCGAAACGGCCCGCGGGTTGAACTCGGATTCGGCCTCCACGATCGCGGCGACCAGGATGGGCGGAATGTCGTACCGGACGGCGACCTCTCTGATGTGGGCCTCGATCTCGACGATCTCGGAGACCTCCACGCTCGAGTCCGCGGAGTCGACGCCCTCGCGCGCCATCCTGATGATCTCGGAATCCGGCTGCGAGAGGCTCGACACCGACACGAGGTACGCGGGGCCGATCGTGAGTAGCAGGACTCCGAGCCCCAGCGCGTGACGCGCGAGCGGCGAGATCGCGTCTCGCTGCGTGAGGCTACGAAGGATCGCTCCCTTTTCGTCCAAGAAGTCCTCCGGGTTTGGTCTATGACAGACGGCATTGTAGGGATGTGGCGTAGCACACCCCTGCGAACGCAACCGCGGTGCCAGCCGCCAGGAATGACAAAGAAACCTATTATCGCTACGTTACAGGCCACCCACTGGCGGGGGGCATTGACGAATGGCGTCCATGACTCGACACGCGCGTGCCATCCGGTCCCCCGTGCTCGACGGAGCCCACCGGGCCTGTGCCACCACGGACGATTCGGCGCCGGGCGCTAGACGCGGCTACGGATCGCGCCGGGAACCAACGCCGTCGAGCTCCGCGCGCTTCCTCCCCAGCTACGGAGCCCCAGGTTCGCGCACTCGATGAAGCAATCCAGGGCCGTTGAGAGCTCGGGCAGGCTCTGCGGTTTCGCAAGCTCGAGGAAGATGTCGTTGCCGTTGAACACGGCGTTGTCCGCCCGGAGCACGCTCGAGGTCGCGTGCCCCTTGAAGGTGTTGATCCAGGTCTGGTCGGGCAGGTGGTTCACCCGGAAGCGAACGAGGACCCGGTTGCCGGGCCGACGCTCATCGATCGTGGGTTCGCTGACGCGCATGATCAGCATGACGACTCCACCGTGGGCTCGCCTCGCACGATGGGGCCCCAGCCCCATGACGTGCTGCGGCTCGCACAACGACCGTGATGCCCGAGCCCTTCGCCCGGCAGGCCCAGCACGAGAGGCCGATGGCGTCCGGTGCCGCGCCTGGATCGAAGACTGGTGTTGCGATCGACCGATGGCCCTACCGGGGTGGTAGGTGACGAGATCTATGGGCAACCGTATGACAGCACAAGTCGGTCGGTGTGTCCAGCGGCGCTTTCCTGATAGGCTAGGGCCCGCCGTTCAAGGTGAGCTCACGACGGAGGTGTTCGCATGAAGCACCGCATCGCGGCGATCCCCGGCGATGGGATCGGCAAGGAAGTCGTGCCCGAGGGCATGCGCGTCCTCGACGCCGCCGGCCGGCGGTTCGGCTTCGACATCGAGTGGACGACGTTCGACTGGAGCTGCGAGCGCTTCACGGAGACCGGCCGCATGATGCCCGAGGACGGTCTGGACCGGCTCCGGCAGTTCGAGTCGATCTTCCTCGGCGCCGTCGGATTCCCCGGCGTGCCCGACCACGTCTCGCTCTGGGGACTTCTCATCCCGATTCGCCGCGGGTTCCACCAGTACGTCAACCTGCGCCCCGTGCGTCTCCTCAAAGGCGCCAGGTCACCGCTCGCCGGCCGCGGCCCCGCGGACATCGACATGCTGATCGTGCGCGAGAACAACGAGGGCGAGTACTCGGAGATCGGCGGGCGGCTCTACCGGGGAACGCCGGAGGAGCTGGCCGTCCAGCAATCGGTCTTCACACGCCGGGGCTGTGACCGCATCATGCGGTACGCGTTCGAGCTGGCCATGAAGCGACCGCGCCGCCAGGTGACGTCGGCGACCAAGTCGAATGGGATCATCCACAGCATGCCGTACTGGGACGAGCGCTTCGCCGCCGTCGCGAAGGAGTATCCGAGCGTCAAGACCTCCCAGTACCACATCGACATCCTGACGGCCCACTTCGTCCAGCATCCTGACTGGTTCGACGTCGTCGTCGGCTCGAACCTTTTCGGTGACATCCTCTCCGACCTCGGCCCCGCGATCGCCGGCTCCATCGGGCTGGCGCCAGGCGGCAACATCAACCCGGAGAAGGAGCATCCGTCGATGTTCGAGCCCGTTCACGGCTCGGCCCCCGACATCGCTGGCAAGGGGATCGCCAATCCCGTCGCCCAGATCTGGACCGGCGCGATGATGCTCGAGCACCTCGGCCACGCGGATGCGGCGCGCGCCGTCGTCGCGGCGATCGAGCGATTGGTGGAGGAAGGCAAGACGCTCACGCGCGATCTCGGCGGCCGCGCCTCGACCACCGAGGTCGGTCAGGCGATCGCGGCGCTCCTGTAGCGACCCCCGACGGATGAACTACTTCGGGCACACGGTCCTGGCGGTCCGGCGGGGCGGGGACCGCGCCTTCGTGCTGGGCTCCATGCTGCCGGACTTCGCCACGATGATCGGCGCGCGCCCGCCGCGCACGGAACACGTCGACATCGATTCCGGCATGCGGTTTCACTGGAAGACGGACGAAGCCTTCCACCGGTCCCCGACGTTTCAGCAGCTGACTCGTCAGGCGGTCGCCTGGCTGTCCACGCGCGGTGTCCGGAGCGGCAGCGCGCTCGCGGTGGCGCACATCGGCGTCGAGCTCTTGCTCGACGCCTCGCTGTCCGGCGACGAAGGGGCGCAGCGAGCCTATCTCTCCGCGCTCGATGGCGCCGCTCACGAAGAGCTCGGGCGGTACCTGACCTGGGCGTCCGGCGAGCAGCGCGTGCGGTTCGATCAGCTCCGGGCGCGCCTGCTCGAGCGCGGCGCCATCGCCGGCGATATCGCCCCCGAGACCGTGGCCGAGCGTCTCAGACGAGCGCTCGCCGCCCGCCCGCGGCTCGCGCTGGACGACGCGGCGGTGCTCGCCGCACGCGACTGGGCGCTCGCCGCCCGCCCGGGCATCTCGGCTTGCGCGGCGCCGCTCGTGTGCGAGCTCGCGTCGCAGCTCCCCTGAGCCGGCGCGGCTAGCGCTCGTTCGCCAGGACGAGCGTGCCGGCGGCGGAGAGCATGCCACCCATGCCGTTCACGAGCGAGAGCTTCGCGTTCGGCACCTGGCGCGCGCCGCACTCGCCGCGGAGCTGGCGGGTGGCTTCGATGATGGGGAAGATGCCGTACATCCCGCTGTGGGTGTAGGAAAGCCCCCCGCCGTTGGTGTTGATCGGGAGCTTGCCGCCGGGGGTCGAGCGGCCCTCGGCGAAGTGGTGCACTCCCTCGCCCCGCTTGGCGATGCCGAGCGACTCCAGCATGATCGGCGGCCCCGACGTGAAGGCGTCGTACAGCATGATGTGATCGAAGTCCGCGCCCTTCACGCCCGCCATCGCGAACGCCTTTTCGCCGGACAGACGCGTGGCCTCGCTGAAGGTGAGGTTCCGCATCTGCGTGAGCATGACGTGCTCGCTGCCCTCGCCCGCGCCCCGCACGTAGACCGGTTTCTTCGCGCAGTCCTTCGCCCGGTCGGCCCGGGTGAGGACGACGGCGCCGCCGGCGTCGGTGACGAGGCAGATGTTCAGGATATTGAAGGGCCAGACGACGGGGCGTGAATCGAGTACGTCCTTCACGGTGAGGGACTCGCGATTGCGCGCCTTCGGGTTGAGCGCGGCCCACTTGCGGGTGGAGACCGCGACCTGCGCCCATTGCTCGAGCGTGGTGCCGTGCTCGTGCATGTGGCGCGTGGTGATCAGGCCGAAGTAGGTCGGCGCGCCGCCGAAGCCGTAGGGGAACTCGAACTGGCCCGACAGCGCCGTGTCGCGCCGCGGGGAGACGCCGACGCCCGAGCGCCCCGACTCGCCGTGGCAGACGACGGCGACGTCGCAGAGGCCGTGGTGAAGCGCCAGCACCGCGTGGCCCACCATGATGATGAACGAGCAGCCGCCGACGGTCGTCCCGTCCACGTAGCGTGGCACGACGCCGATCGCCTCGCCGATGGTCGCCGGCGAGTGCTGGCCGGCGGTGAAGATGCCGTCGATGTCGGACACCTTGACCCCGGCGTCGCGCGCGGCGTTGGTGATCGCCTCGACGTGCAGCGTGAGCTGGCTCTTCCCCGGCAGCGTGCCGATCTCGTCGCTCTCGTCCACCCCGACGATGCAGACCGAGTTGCTGAGCTCCCGCATCCGCGCGAGATCGCTCATCGGGCACCTCCCGCGACGGGCCGGAACATCGGCAGGCTGACCTCGTCGGTGAGCTTCTCGAAGCAGACCTCCACCGGCATGTCGCAGCGGATCTGCTTCGGGTCGGGCTCGATGCCGACCAGGTTCGTCAGCAGGCGCGGGCCCTCGTCCAGCTCGACCATGGCCAGCACGACGGGCGTCTTCACCTTGAAGGCCTTGTTCAGGATCTGGTGGGCGATCTCGAAGGAGAAGAGCCGGCCGCGGCCGGTCGCCTGCACCCAGCCGATGTCGCGCGAGGCGCAGAACGGGCACGCGACCCGCGGGTACATGAAGGGCTTCCCGCAGGCGCGGCACTTGGGGATCATGAGCTTGCCGGCCCGCGCACCCTCCCAGTAGGGGCGGGTCTCGGGCGTGATCGGAGTCGGGAGTGGGCGTTCGAGGTCCATGGGCGAGGATTCTAACGCAAGCTGAGGTAAAGTACCGCCCCGAGGAGACACCCATGGCCCGGAAGCAGGACGCGCCCAAGCCCCGGCCCGTGACCCCCGACGACGTGGACCCCCGCCATCGCTGGGACCGGCCGCTCCAGGCTCCCGGACACACGCAGGTGGACTTCGAGGAGCGCGTGGATTTCCGTCGCCTGCACGCCTATCGCCTGGGGCGCGCGCGGCAGGCCCTGGCCCGCTCGGGGCTCGGCGCGCTCCTCATGTTCGACCAGTACAACATCCGGTATCTGTCGGGCACCGTCATCGGCGAATGGGCGCGCGACAAGCTCACGCGCTGGTGCCTTTTGACCGGCAACGGTGAGCCGTGGGTGTGGGACTTCGGCTCGGCCGCGCGCCACCACCGTCTCTACACGCCGCAGATCCCGGCCCGGCAGTCCCTCGCGGGCATGGTCGGCATGCGCGGCGCCGTCTCCCCCAAGGCGGGGCTCTTCCAGAAGGCGGCCGAGGAGATCCGGGACATCCTGCGCGCCGAGGGCGTGGCCGGGATGCCGCTCGGCATCGATCTCGTGGAGCCGCCGTTTCTGTTCGCGCTTCAGGAGTTGGGCGTCGAGGTGCGCGACGGTCAGCAGGTGATGCTCGAGGCGCGGATGCTGAAGAGCCAGGACGAGCTGACGCTCCTCAACATGGCGGCGGCGATGGTGGACGGCGTCTACCAGGACATCTTCGAGGCGCTCAAGCCCGGCGCCCGCGAGAACGAGATCGTCGGCCTCGCCACCAAGCGCCTCTACGAGATGGGCTCGGACTGTGTCGAGGCGATCAACGCGATCTCCGGCGAGCGGTGCAGCCCGCACCCCCACAACTTCACCGACCGGATCATCCGGCCCGGTGACCAGGCGTTCTTCGACATCATCATGTCGTTCGTCGGCTACCGCACGTGCTACTACCGCACCTTCAGCGTGGGCCGCGCGACGAAGGCTCAGATTTCGGCCTACAAGAAAGCCCGCGAGTGGATGGACGAGGCGATCGCGCTCATCAAGCCGGGCGTCGCCACCGACAAGATCGCGCGCGCCTTCCCGAAGGCGCAGGAGATCGGCTTCGACAGCGAGATGGCGGCCTTCGGGCTCAACTTCTGCCACGGCATCGGTCTCGGGCTCCACGAGCGGCCGATCATCAGCCGGCTCAACTCCTTCGACGATCCGATGGAGCTGCAGGCGGGCATGATGTTCGCCGTCGAGACCTACTGCCCGGCTACGGACGGCGTGTCCGCCGCGCGGATCGAGGAGGAGGTCATCGTGACGCCGAGCGGCGCCCAGATCATCACGCTCTTCCCCGCCGAGGAGCTACCGATTGCGAACCGGTACTGAACCCTCGCGGTGAGAACCGTGGCCAGGGCAAAGCTCAACGGAATCGAGATCGACTACGAGGTGACCGGGCGCGGACGTCCCCTGATCCTGGGCCATGGCTACGGGGCGAAGGGTTACCCTCGCGGCAGCCCGAGCACGCGCTCGCCGATGATGTTGCGCTGGATCTCGCTCGTTCCCGCCGAGATCGTGTACTGCCGCGCGGCGAGCACGCGGTTGAACCAGCGCGGCGCGTCCGGCACGGCCGCGGAGGCCTGGTTCACCAGGACGTGCATGCCCAGGAGCTCGCCGGCGGCGTCCGCGATCCGCACCCCGAGCTCCGAGCCGCTGAGCTTCAGGACGGATCCCTCGGCTCCCGGTGGCTCGCCGCGGAGCTGACGCGTGAGGCTCCTGAGCCGTGTGTACTTGAGCGCCTCGGAGTCGATGGCGAGCTGTGCCAGTCGCTGCCGGACCCACGGGTGGTCCCACGCCGGCCGCCCGTCGATCGGCACCTGCCGCGCCAGCGCGATCAGCCGCGCGATCTGCGCCGTGTGACTCCGGCCACCGGCGGAGTGACGCTCGTACATGAGCGTGGTCGTCGAGACCTTCCAGCCCTGATTGACGGGCCCGAGCAGGTTCGCCTTCGAGACCACCACATCGGTGAAGAAGACCTCGTTGAAGTGGTGGTGGCCCGTCATCAGGACGAGCGGCCGAACGGAGATTCCGGCCGTCGTCATCGGAACGAGCAGGCAGCTGATTCCCTGGTGCTTCGGCGCATCCGGGTTCGTGCGGACCAGCAGGATGATCCAGTGCGCGAAGTGCGCGCCCGACGTCCACACCTTCTGGCCGTTGACGACGAAATGGTCGCCCTGATCGACGGCGCGCGTCCGGAGGCTGGCCAGATCGGAGCCGGCGCCGGGTTCGGAGAATCCCTGGCACCAGATCTCGTCGGCGTTGAGGATTGCGGGGAGGTGGCGGCGCTTCTGCTCTTCGGTGCCCCAGTGGATGAGCGTCGGGCCCACCAGGTTCAGGCCCATGTTGCCTGGTAAGACGGGCGCGCGCGCCGCCGTGTACTCCTCGTCCCAGATGACCCGCTCGATCAGCGCGGCGTCACGTCCCCCGTACTCCTTGGGCCATGTGATGCCGACCCAGCCCGCCGCGTGCATCGCCTTCTGCCAGACGCGCCGGCGCTCGAACGTCTCCCGATCGGACGCCACACGGTCGTCGGAGGCGTCGTCGAGGCACAGGTCGGCCGGGAGGTTCGTCACGAGCCAGTCGCGGAACTCCTTGCGAAAGCTCTCGTGCGCGGCGGCGAATTCGAAGTCCATGGCGAATGCGAGCCGAGGCTAGTCGGCCCGCCCACCGGTGTCAAGCGCTTGGGTATGATTCGGCGATGGCGCACGGACCCGGGACGCGAGACGCCGGTGGGTCCGCCCCTGGAGCGGCGCATCCCGCCGGAGGCGTGTGTGCGCGACGCTCGGCGCGCCGGTCTGGCGCTGATGGACGAGCGGAGCCTTCTGCCGCACCAATATTTTCTCGTGCTCGGACGCCGTTCGCCTCGCGCGCGACGCCGGAATCGAATTCGCGCTTGAATCTTCGTAAGCGGGAGTGTACAGTCCGCTTCGTTCGGACGCAGTCGAAACACGGGAGAGCGTGGCGATACGGCAATGCACCTCTTGCTCCTCCGCTCGCTGTTCCGGGAGTTGATCGCGGACCTCGCCGGACCCGCGTCCACGGGGGACGAACCGACCCGAGGGGTCATGACGCGCTACCTGATCGTCGTCGCACGGACCGAGCCTGCAGTCTACGAGCATCTCCGCAATCGCCACTTGGGCGACCCGAAGGTCCGGGTGATGCTGGACCGGCGCGGCGCCAGCGATGCGGAGACCATGGACGACCCGCTACCGGTCGAGCGCCGGCGCCGCCGGTCGTCGCTCACGTCCGGAGGGTCCCACGAGCTCGTCGCCCTCGCTCACGAGAACGCGGTCGAACCCTCGACTCCTAACCCGCAACCCCGCGCTTCCTACGAGGAGGCACCACCTCAGATGAGTCAGATCGAGACGGTCGACGACGCGCAGCGGACTACCCGCTGGCTAGCTGAAAGTCAGTACCAGATCAGCCACGTGATCCCATCCCTGATCGATGAGCGCGATCGCCTGCGGCGCGCGCTGGAAGCGAGAGAGCAGGAGTCCGAGCGCCTCGGCGGAGAGCTGGGCGAGCTTCGCCGGACCCACGGTGCGCTCCAGGGCGAGCTCGATGCGTTGCGCGGCGAGCGGACGGCGATGGCTGAGGCCTTCGGGGGCGTTGTGGGCCTGCTGGGGCAACTCCACCGACCGCTGGCCGACATCGCGAACCGCCTGCAGACCGCCCAGCCCGTCGGCGTCGGCGCGTCGCAGCCGGACTGATCGCTCCCGCCGCCTCGCGCCGCCCGGCGCGAGACGGCCGTCGTCGGGCCTGAGGTCCGTCGTCGCCGGACCGCGCTGGTGGTGTCTCGGTTCAGAAGCTCGCCGGGCGCCCCTCTGTCCCGTATGATGCGGGCATGGAACGAATGACGACCAGGCGCCCTCGCCGAGGCGGCGGCGAGAAAGCGAGCCCTGCCGCTGAAGTCACCCCCGCTCGCACGGAACTGACGGTCGCCCCCGCTGCCGAGGTGAAGCTCCTCGTGCCCGTCGAGACGCCGGAGCCCGTGTTTGCCGCCCGCGTCCCGCCGCCGGCGCCGGAGCGTCGCCGGCCGACGACCCGGCACGCGATCTTCTTCGACGTCGAGAACACGAGCCACCCCGCGCACATCGAGCGCGTGATCGAGCGACTCGCCATCGACCATCTGGGCCGGAGCACCGAGTTCGTCGCCGTCGGCAACTGGCGCGTGATCGGCCACGAGACGGCGCGCCTGCTCGCCCGCCACGGAGCCCAGCTCGTCCACAGCGCACCGTCGACCGGCGTGCGCGACTGGAGTGACCTCCGCATCGCGGTCAGTGCCGGAGTGTGGCTCGCCGGCGCGCACCCGGGCGACGTGCTCGAGGTCGTCTCGGATGACCGAGCCTTCGACGCCGTGGGTGACGTCGCGACGGCGCTGGGCATTACCTTCCACCGCCTGACCGCTCGCACGCTCGGTGGCGCGGCGTCGGCCGAGCCCAGCCGTGCTGCACCGGCGGCCGAGAGGGGCCCGCGTCGCGGTCGCCGAGGGCGGCGCCGCGGCCGGGCGCCCGCGGCGGGCGCCGAGCCGCGGCGGGCCGAGCCGGTGCGCCAGGAGCCGGAGCGTGACCACGTCGAAGAGGCGCACACCGCACCGCACGACGAGCTTGTCCTGGTTGTCCGCGAGCTCGCCTCGCGCACGCCGAACGGCGCCGTTCTCATCGACAACGTGGCGCGAACGCTCAAGGCGCGCGGCTTCAGCCGACCGCCTGGCTCGCCAAGGCTGGTGACGCGGCTCCGACGCATCAAGGAACTGTCGGTGAGCCCGACGGGAATGATCACGCTGGCGCCGGGCGCGCCTGCCGTCGAGCTCGCGCCGCCGGCGGCGGTCGACGAGCCGGTCGAGGCCGCGGCACCGGCGCCGAAACGGAGCCGCCGTCGATCGCGGCGCGGCGGCCGTGGCCGCCGCCGCACGACCCCGGCCGCCGGTTCGTAGCCCGCAGAGCGGGCCCGCCCGAGACGCGCGACCTGCCCGACCCACGAAGGGGGTGGGGGGCCATTTCGGAGCCCCCCACGCTCACACCACGAGGATCTCCTTGGCCCGATCGCGGAACGCCTCGGGCAGCGGCGTGGGCCGCCGAGCGTCCATGTCGAGGTGGACGCCGAGCTGCTCGAGCGTCGCGACGCGCTCGGCGGTGCGCTCGTTCGTCATCACGTGGAGGAAGCGCATCGAAGAGCTGCCGACGTGGACGAGCGCCGAGCGCACGCAAACAGGATCGCCGGGGCGGAGCACGCCCCCGAGCTCGAGCTGGAACTCGAACGTCGAAAAGCCACGGCGCTCGGCGCGCATGTAGCCCGGCGTGATCCCCAGGGCGGCGGTCGCGTGACCGTTGGCCGCCGAGAAGCGGTGGATGTAGTGCAGGGGCGCGATCTCGCCGAGGACGTCCACTTCGTCTGGCTTCACCGTGTCGCGCGCGCTTTCGCGGAAGCCCTCGAGCCCGCGAGGCCGCGGGCGGCGCTCACGCGGGGGGCCGTCCCACTCGACGCGCCGACGCTCGGCGGCTTGCCGCTGCCCCGGCGTCAACGCCCGAGCGGTGCGGCGCTTCGTGTCCACGTGGTGGACGCGCTGCTCGACCGTGGTGCAGACGTCGCCGGTCTCGGAGTTGAAGAGCTTGTGGCCCAGCACCAGGGCGTCCCGCTCGACGGCGAGGACGCCACTGGCGACATGCATGATGTCGCCGACGCGTAGCTCGTGGAGGTAGCGCACGTAGCAGCCGGCGGTCACGCACACACGCCCCCGGCGCCGCGTGTAGTCGGCGCCGAGACCGAGCGCGTCGAGTAGCCCGAGCGCGGCGTCGGCGAAGCGCGCGAAGTAGTACGCGACCGTGAGGTGATCGTTGTGGTCCACCTCCCAGCGATAGACGATGCCGCGATACGTTTCGAGCCAGCCGCTCACGATGTCCTCCTTCGCTCCCCAGAACACGGCCGACCGTGGGTCCGCGACGGCCGACCGCCGGTCGCCCGCCGCGGGCGACCGCGAATCGACTGGAGACAGGCGACCGCGGCTAGCCTACACGAGTCGGAGAGGCCTGGAGGGGGTGTAGGCTGGAGTTCTCGGAGATTCACGCCCGGGCCACAAGGGCCCGATGAGCGGGCGGCGTATCGGGGTCGACGATGACAGAACCTCGAAAGCCCCTGGTGTTCTGGTGGTGGTCCTGCTGACGATCTTCTACGTCGTCGCGGGCAAGTTCGGGCTCAGCCTGGCATTCGTCCACGCCAGCGCCTCTCCGGTGTGGCCGCCCACCGGCATCGCGTTCACCGCGTTCCTGGTGCTGGGACGACGCGTGTGGCCCGCCATCCTGGTCGGCGCGTTCCTCGTGAACGTCACGACCGCCGGGTCGGTCGCCGCGTCGATCGGTATCGCCATCGGCAACACCCTCGAAGGGCGCCTGCGCGCGGATCTGGTGAGGCTGTTCGCGAATGGCCGAAACGTCTTCGACCGGCTCGATCTAGTTCACGTGGTGGCTCGGTGACGCGGTGGGCGCGCTGGTCGCCGGACCAATCCTGGTCCTCTGGTGATCGCCTCCGACGGGACGTGATGTCAGATGTGCACGCCCTTCAACTGCGCTTCGGGATAGCGCGTGCCGGCGGCGGCGCCTGTCGGAATCGCCGCCGCGATCCGTTCCGCGTCGCGCGCGTCGAGCCGCACGTCCAGCGCCTTCACGTTCTCCTCGAGGCGGTCCTTCCGCTTGGTACCCGGGATCGGCACGATGTCGGGCCCCTGCGCCAGGAGCCAGGCGAGCGCGAGCTGCGCCGGCGTGCAGCGCTTCTCCTTCGCGATCGCCTCGATTCGGCGCACGAGCTCGAGATTCTTGGCGAAGTTGGACTCGTGGAAGCGCGGATGGTCCCGCCGCCGGTCGTCCGCCGGGATGTCATCGAGCCGTTGCACGCGGCCCGAGAGCCAGCTGCGACCGAGCGGTGCGTAGGCGACGAACGAGATGCCGAGCTCGCGCAGCGTGGGCAACGTCGCCTCCGCCTCGACGCGATAGAGCAGCGAGAACTCGCTCTGGAGCGCGCTGATCGGGTGGACGCCGTGCGCGCGGCGGATGGTCGCGGGCGCGGCCTCGCAGAGGCCGAGGTAGCGGACCTTTCCCTGCTCGATCAGCCGCTTCATGGCGCCGACGGTGTCCTCGATCGGCACGCCCGGGTCGACGCGGTGCTGATAGTAGAGGTCGATGACGTCGACCCCGAGACGCTTGAGGCTCGCGTCGCAGGCCTGGGCCACGTACTCCGGCCGACCATTGACGATCGCGCGCCCCTCGGGCGTCCGCGCCTGACCGAATTTGGTGGTGAGCACCACCTGATCCCGCCGCCCCCGAACGGCACGGCCGAGGAGCTCTTCGTTGTGGCCGAATCCGTACATGTCCGAGGAGTCGAGAAGATTGACGCCCAGGTCCAGGGCGCGATGGACGACCTCGATGGATTGCGCGTCGTCGCCCTTGCCGTATGTTCCCGACATGGACATGCAGCCCAGGCCGAGCGCCGGCACCGAGAGCGAGCTGTGACCGAGCGTGCGATGTTCCATGGACGTCTCCCTTTTCGAATACCGCGCGATTCTACACCACCCGACCTCGGGTTCGGCTGGCCGGGCTTGCTACAATAACGCCATGCTCAGCTTGAGCCAGAGCTTCCAGCCAGGGTCGGCCGACCTCCAGGCGGCGCTCCACGGCGATCCCAACGGCTTTCCCTTCAAGAGCGAGCTGAGCCTGGCGCCGCTGCTCGCGTTCTGGGCCAAGAAGTTCGGTGACGACACCTCGGCCAAGGGGACGTTCGAGCGGATGGTCCGCGAGCAGGTCAAGCAAGTGCCCGAGCTGATGGCCCCGATCACGGACCTCGGCGTGATCGATCGCCACCGCCAGCTCGTGGAGCTGCTCATGGCCGGGATCTTTGCGCCGGCGTTCTTCGAGCAGGAGTTCTCCGCCGTCCTGGTCCCGTTCCAGCTGAAGAGCTTCTACGCCACGCCGCCCTTCAACCATCTCCTCCGCGGCGAGGACGGCACGCTGCGCGGCCGCGTGAACCTGGACCCGTCGATGGTAGGCGCGATGCGGCGGTTCTTCGCCTACGCGCTCGTCCTGGAGCGGGTGTACGGCGTCGATCTCATCGTGGACTATCCGCTGATCCTCACCGTCCCGGATCCCGAGACCGGGCTCGACCGACACTTCAAGATGGAGTTCGACTGGCGATTCGTCGAGGTCAAGCCGGTCGGGGCCATTCCGACTCTGCCCGACGAGATGCGGCGCCGCCTGCGCCGCGATCTCCTGGATCCCGACCTGCTCCGCGAAGTCCTGCCGCCCGAGCGGTTCGTCTTCCAGGGATTCACGATCTTCAGGGGCATCGAGGTGACGGATCAGGAAGTGCTGTCCTCGCTCGAGCGGGACCTGATCGACAAGGAGTCGATCGTGTCCAGCACGCGGTTCCGGGCGCTCCAGGCGAAGCTCCGGACGCTCTTCCGGCGGCCGGAGCTGCGCTTCGGCCTCGCCGCCCTCGACGGCGACCAGGTGCTCGTCCTCAACTACGGCGCCGAGGGCGAGCAGGCCTGCATCTTCGCCGACTCGCGGCACCACACCGTCGCCGAGTTCCGTGGGTCGGTCTACGAGCGCGCGGTCGTCCAGGGGCGCCCGCTGATCGTCGAGGACCTGGCCGAAATGCCCGACCGAAAGCCGGCGGACGAAGACCTCTTGCAGTTCGGGCTCCGCAACATCATCGTGGCGCCGCTCCTCTACCAGGGCCGCGTGATCGGTACGCTCGAGCTCGGCTCGCCGCTGCCCGGGGACCTGGACGCGACGCACCTGCCGAAGCTCCTGCAGATCCTGCCGCTCTTCTCCATGGCCGTCCAGCGCAGCATGGAGGAGTTGAACGCCCGCATCCAGGCGTTCATCAAGGAGAAATGCACGGCGATCCACCCGGTGGTCGAGTGGCGATTTCGCAAGGCCGTTCTCAAGAGCATCGAGCACCGTGCCGAGGACGCCGCCGACGCGGGCGTCGAGATCGAGCCGATCGTGTTCGAGCGGATCCATCCGCTCTACGCGCTGTCGGACATCCGCGGCTCATCGACTCAGCGGAGCCTCGCGATCCAGGCCGATCTCTTGACGCAGCTCGGGCTGGCCCGTGACGTGATCCGCGTGGCGCACGACGCCAAGCGGCTCCCCGGGCTTCACGAATTGCTCTACCGTGTGGACAAGCACGCCGGGAACATCCAGGACCACCTGCACTCGGGCGACGAGGTGTCCATCATCGCGTTTCTCCGGTCCGACGTCGAGGCGCTGTTTGATCACATCCAGACGTTCGGCGTCCCCGTGCGCGAGCGGATCGAGGCGTACCGCGCCGCGCTCGACCCCAGGATCGGCACGGTATACGACCGGCGCCGGCTGTTCGAGGAGAGCGTGACGCGTGTCGCCGACGGGATCTCGTCCTACCTCGACCTCGAGGAGCAGACCGCCCAGACGATGTTCCCGCACTATTTCGAGAAGCAGAAGACCGACGGCGTGGACCATCAAATCTACGTCGGCGCCGCGTTGCTCGAGGACGGGCGCTTCGACCCGCTCTACCTCAAGAGCCTCCGGCTCTGGCAGCTCATGGTGACGTGCGGCATCGCGCTCCGCGCCCACCGGCTCACGGAGCGCCTGCCCCTTCCGCTCGAGGTGACGCACCTCGTGCTCGTCCAGCATGCCCCGCTGGCGATCCGCTTCCGCTTCGACGAGAAGCGGTTCGACGTGGACGGCGCGTACGACATACGGTACGAGATCGTCAAGAAGCGGATCGACAAGGCCCTCGTCAAGGGCACCGACGAGCGGATCACCCAGCCCGGGAAGATCGCGATCGTCTACACGCAGTCCAGCGAGGCCCACGAGTACCGCGGATTCATCGAGTACTTGCAGTCCCTCGGGTACTTCACGGGCGCGGTCGAGGACATCGAGCTGGACGATCTCCAGGGCGTGCACGGCCTTCGCGCGCTGCGGGTCACCATCGACCTCGGCAATCCTCGGATCGCGCGGCGCATCGCGCTCGGCGATCTTCAGGCCGCGACCAGCGGCTCCTCGCGTAACTGACCGGTCGCAAGCCCGGCACGGGCCGCGCGCTCAGCCGCGCGGCTTCAGTCCTTCGCGCGTCACGCCCTCGGACAGGAGCGACTCGACCTCCGCGCCCGAAAAGCCCAGGTCGCCGAGGATCGCGCGCGTCTCCGACCCGAACGGCGAGGTCGCCGGCGCCGGGACGAAGCCGCCCCCGTCCATCGAGACGGGCGACGCCAGGACGCGGATGCGACCGAGGACCGGGTGGGTCAGGTCGTGGACCATCGCGTTGGCCAGCGGCTGCTCGTCGTCGAGGAGCTCGAGCGGCAGCTTGACCCCTGCGGCCGGGACGCCCACGGCTTCGAAGCTCGCCTGCCACTCGGCGGTGGTGCGTGAGGCCAGGATCGGCTCGGCGCGCCCCCGAAGCGCCGCGTAGTGCTGGAGCTCTTTCTCGCGGTCGGCGATCGGGCGGTCGAGCGCCGGGTCGGCGAGCCCCACCGTCTGCATGAAGGCGCGCCGGAGCGCGGGACTCCCGCACGCCACGGCGATGGCGGCGTCCCGGGTCGCATAGGTGCGGTAGTAGACATTGACCGTGCCGGGCGGTCGGATCTGGGGCGTGAGCGCCGCCTGCTCCGCGTACGGCCGTCCGGTGGCTCGCAGCTCATCGAGCCGGGCGCGGATCGCGCTGTGGGCAACACCGTCCGCGGACTCGATGCGCACCATGTTGTTGTTCTGGATCATGAGCGCCGCCATCAAGAGCGACACGTCGACCTCGCCGCCGCGCCCCGTGTTGGCCCGGCGCAGCAGCGCCGTGGCGATGCCGAACGCGAGCGTCATCGCGCACATGTAGTCGACGACCGGGTTCTCGCCTCCGGTCGGCACGCCGTCGCGAACGCCGCCGCTCGCCGCCAGGAGCCCGCTGCGCGCCTGCACGACCAGATCCATGCCCGCCAGCCGCGCGGCGGGCCCCCGGCGGCCGAAGGCGCTGACGTTGCCCACCACGAGCCGCGGGTAGCGCGGCGCGAGGCTCGCCCAGTCCAGGCCCAGCTCGGCGGCCAGGCCGGGGCGGAAGTTGGTGAGCACGACGTCGGCGCGGGCCAGGAGGCGCTCGACGACGGGCGCGGCGGACGGATGGCGGAGGTCGAGAGGCAGCGAGTGCTTGCCCCGGTTGCGGGAGATGAAGTGCCGCGTCTCGCCGGGGGCCAGTGGCGCCAGCTGGCGCACGGGGTCGCCCTCGAGCGACTCCACCTTGACCACGTGAGCGCCGCCCTCGGAGAGGACCTGCGCGCAGAAGGGAACCGCGATGAACTGACCGAACTCGACGACCTCGATGCCGGCGAACGGGCGCGTGTTGTCCATGGCTACGCGCGGCGCGCTGCTTCGATCTCCTCGACGGTGTAGCGTAGGGCGCGGAAGACCCAGTTGTTCAAGCCGGGCGCGCCGGGCTCGATGGCGAAGTGCGGGCTCACGTATTCCCACACGACCTCGCGGTCGCGCGTCACCTCGAAGATCCGCCCGTGACACCCTTCGCAGACGAGCGTGTTGCCGTTCGCGAGCCGCTGCGCTCCCGAGATGTAGGGGCTGAAGAACTCGAAGAGCGACGGGTCGGTGTACTCCCACACGATCGCGCTCGTGCGCGGGTCGACCTCGATCACGCGCGAGAACGTCGCCGGGTGATCGCGCCGGTGGGTGCCGTTGTCGAAGATCAGGAGATTGCCGTTGGGCAGCGGGCGAGGATCGTGCTGCTGGGCGAGCGGCGGGCTGCCGAGCGTCCACACGACTTTTCCGGAGGCGCGCTCGATCATGACGACGGTCGAGATGTTGCGGAAGCTCACCACGATGTAGCCCTCGGCCGTCTCGGCGACCGTGTTGCCGTGGGTCCACTCGGCGCGGCGATCTTGTGGCGTGACGGGATAGGCCGCGGGGTCCAGGTGGTCCCAGCTTCGCCATTCCCACACGACCTCGCCCCCGGTGGTCATCTCGACGAGGTAGTCGGCGTAGATCTTGCCGTCGGCCTCGGTGCCGGGCAGGCCGCCGCGGACGCGGCTGGCGAGCTCGGGGGCCAGCGGCGCCAGGCACAGCAGGAGGACGTGTCCGTTGCGGAGCCGGCGCGCGTCGTGGTGGTGGTCGGGGTGCCGGACTTCCCACAGGGTCCGCCCGCGCCAGTCGACCTCGAGCACCGCGCCGCCCTTGAAGCGTGGCCACGCCTCGAAGCGCGCGAGGTCCTGCATGACCTTGCCGGCATAGAAGAGGTGGCCGTTGTCGAGCAGCTGGCCGTAGAGGCCGGGCCGGTAGGGCAGGCGCCACGTGTGGGCGGTCTTGCCGTCCATGTCCACCAGAAAGACGGTGCCGTCGCCGAACATCGGCGCGAAGAGCGTGAAGCCCGGCTGGGCCCGCGCGGGGTCGTGAGCGATGAGGCCGGTCCGCGTTCGCCTGATCTTCTGCTGGTCCACGGTAGTCACGGTACCCTGACCTCCGGCGTCACGACGTGTCAGAAGCGCAAGCGCAGGCCGGCGCGCGCCATCCGCGGCTCACCGATCGAGATGACGCCCTCGCTGGTCCGGCCGGTGGTGTAGATCCGGTCGAGGAGATTTTCGACGGCGATGTAGACCTCGGCCCTCTTGCCGAACGCATGTGACAGAAAGAGATCCACGGTGATGTAGCTCCCGAGCGGTAGCGTGTTGAGGTCGTCCTCGTACTGATCGCCCACGTAGCGGGCCGTCAGCGTCGCGTTGAGCCAGGCCGGGTGCGTGAAGCGGACACCGGCCGTAGCGCCGTTCTCGGGCACCTGCGCGAGCCGCTTGCCCTCGAGACCCGGCTGTTGCGGCGCGTCGACGACCCGCGCGTCGGCGAAGAGGTAGCTCGCGAAGAGGCGCCAGTGCCGGGCGAGCCGCAGCTCCAGCTCGGTCTCGAATCCGCGGATCCGCGCGAGGTCGAGGTTCTGGCGCTGCCGGCACGTCGTACCCGCCGGGCAGTCGGGCAGCGGCGAGGTGAGGGTCACGTTGGCGACGAGATCCTTCACGTCGTTCCAGTACCCGGTGACGCGTCCCGCGAAGAGTCCCCACCGCTGCTGCACGCCGAGCTCGCCCCCCGTGAGGCGCTCCGGGCGCAGCGACGGGTTGGCCACGGTCACGTCGTTCCGCACGCGGAAGACCCGGTACTGCTCGTTGAGGGTCGGCACGCGGAAGCCCTGGTAGGCGGAGGCGCGCAGGTCCGTGGTGGGCGTGGCGTGGAAGAGCGCGGCGGCGCGCGGGCTCGCGATGATCCTTTCGATGTCGTCGAACGTCTGCCGGGCAGGGACGCCGGCCGCGGGCGGCGTGTCGCGGCGCGTGCCGTTGAAGTTGAGCCAGTAGTCGCCGCGGATCCCGCCAACCAGCTCCAGCGCCGGATGCGGCGTGTACACGTCCTGCAGGAAGAGGCCGCCGACGAGCTGTTCGCCTCCGGCGACGCGGTGACGGGCGAAGACGCCGGCGTTGTAGACCTTCTCGTCGGTTTCGCCCTGCACCCAGCGGACGTCGCCGCCGGCGGCGACGAGGTGGGCACCGAGCCGCCGGCTCCACTGGAGCCAGCCCCCCGCCGAGACCGTCGGCACCTGCTGATCGAGCGCCAGCGTCTCCGAGTTCCGGTTGAGGGCCTGGGTGGAGAAGGTGCTGCGGAAGCTCTGGTTGTCGGCGAAGATCGACAGCCGCCACTCGCCGGTGTCCAGCGTTCCGAGCCGGCCGCCGACCGCCCCGGCGCCGGACCTCGTCGTGTTGAACTGGAGCGGCGTGCCGTTACGGCGCTCTTCGTCGAAGTACGTGCCGGAGACGAACAGCGACGCCTCCGGCGAGACCACCAGCTCGGCCCGGCCGTTGAAGGTCGCATGGCGCGACTCGGCCTCGATGTCGATCGAGCCACGCCGCGACTCCTTCACGACCATGTAGCCCTCGGTATCGAAGTAGCTGCCCTCCAGTGAGAGCCGGAACGGTCCCTGTACCTCGTGCAACAGGAGATCGAAGTTCATGGTGTCGCGGGTACCGTAGCTTCCATCGAAGAACAACGCGCGCTCGGTGGGCCGACGCGTGAGCACGTGGACGACGCCCCCGAGCGCGTAGTTGCCCCAGACGCTCGAGCCGCCGCCCCGGACGACCTCGATCTGCTCGATGCTCTGCAACGGGATGCGGTCCCAGTAGACCCAGCCGCCGAACGCGTCGTTGACCGGCACCCCGTCCACCAGCACGAGCGCCCGGCTGGTACCGCTCGGGCCGATGCCGCGCAGCGAGAGCCCCTGCGTCGTCGGGTGCGTGACGAGGCTCGACGAGCGGCGGAACAGGCTGAAGCCCGGCACCTGCCGGAGGAGATCGTCGAGAGTCTGGCTCGGCGAGAGGCGGATGTCGTCGCGCGTCAGGACCGTCACGCTGGCGGGCGCCTCGCCGGCCTTCTGCTCGATGCGCGTCACCGTGACCACGACAGGCTCGAGGGGCGTCGGCTCGTCGGGTTGCTGCGCCGCCGCCGGCGAGACGGCGAGGAGGCCGACGAGCAGCGCCGGGAGGCGGCGCCGAGTCATAGGGCGAGCATGCTACACACGCGACCGAGCCTTGACAAGCCGGAGGCCCAGACGTATCGTCCGGCCGCGAAGCAGGATCCGACCGGATCGTTCTCGACCCGATCCTCAAAGGGGAGGCCCGTCATGCTGCGCATTGCCCTGACCTCGGTCGTGGTCGCTCTGACCGTTGTGTTCACGCTCGGGCCGCTCGTCCAGGCCCAGCAGCCTCCGCAGTCCCCGCCGACCTGGCAGCAGGGGCGTCCACCGGAGCTGTCCAATTCGCCGCTGGCGCCCGTGGCGGCGCCGCCGACGCCCACGCCGGCCGCGCAGATTCCGGTGAACAAGATCAAGCTTCCGCCCGGATTCAAGATCAGCGTGTGGGCCGACGGGATCCTCAACGCCCGCCAGATGGCCTGGGGCGACAAGGGCACGCTGTTCGTCGGCAGCCGCGTCGCCGGTAACGTGTACGCCGTGGTCGACCGTGGCGGCCGGCGCGAGATCAAGGTGATCGCCAAGGGTCTCGTCATGCCCAACGGCGTCGCGTTCAAGGACGGGGCGCTCTGGGTCGCGGACATCCCCCGTCTCCTCAAGCTCGAGAACATCGAGGCCGATCTCGACAACCCGCCGGCCCCGAAAGAGATCTACACGTTCCCCAAGGAAGCGCATCACAACTGGCGGTTCCTCATCTGGGGTCCTGACGGCAAGCTCTACTTCAACATGGGCGCGCCTTGCAATATCTGCATGCCACCCGACACCCACGCCAACATCTCGCGCATCAACGCTGACGGCACCGGCTTCGAGTACGTCGCGCTGGGCGTGCGCAACAGCGTCGGCGCGGACTTCCACCCGGTGACGAAGGAACTCTACTTCACCAGCCATGGCCGGGACTGGGCGGGCGACGACTTTCCGAACGACACGCTCCATCACGCGCCGCGAAAAGGCCTCCACTTCGGCTGGCCGTACTGCCATCAGGGCGACACGGTGGATCCCGACTTCGGCCAGGGGCGCTCCTGCAGCGAGTTCGCGCCGCCGCTCCTGAAGCTCGGGCCTCACATCGCGCCGGTCGGCACCCGGTTCTACACCGGGAGCCTGTTCCCGCCGGAGTACAGGAATCGGCTCTTCATCGCGCAGAAGGGCTCGTGGAATCGCTCGCAGAAACTCGGCTATCGGGTGATGACCGTCCAGCTGAAACCTGGGCAGCCGCCGAAGTACGAGGTCTTCGCCGAGGGCTTCCACGAAGGCAACAACGTGCTGGGCCGGCCGACCTACATCGAGTGGATGAAGGACGGCTCGATGCTGCTGTCCGACGACTACCACGGGGCCATCTACCACATCACCTACCAGCGCTGAGAGCGGCCTCGACGGCCGTTGATTGACGTCGGAGGGGGCGCGACGCCCCTTCCGACACCTTACCGGGGCGCGCCGAGGGCGCTCGCCGCGCGTAATATCATCGAGCCTGGCGTCCATGCCCCCATCACTCCTCATCCTCTCGGTGCTCATGCTGACAGTGGTTGGCGCGCTTCCGGTGCGGGCGGCGGATCTCGAGGCCGGCCGGCGCAAGGCGGAGCCGTGCGGGGCTTGCCACGGCGCTGACGGCAACGCGACCATCGTCGGCATGCCCTCGCTCGCGGGGCAGCCGGCGTGGTTCACGCACTGGGCGCTCATCAAATTTCGGGATGGACGGCGAAAGGATCCGGTGATGTCGCCGTTCGCGGCAAACCTGAGCGACGCGGACATGGCGGATCTCTCCGTGTACTACGCGGCCCAACCCCCGCGGCGCCGGCCGCAGGTCGTCGACGCGGCGAAGGCCGCGGCCGGCAAGGAGCTGGCGACCCTTCATCACTGCACCTCCTGTCACCGAGGGGACCTGAGCGGCCAGAATCAGGTGCCGCGCGTCGCCGGCCAGGACCTCGAATATCTCCGCAAGCTCCTCCGCGCCTACAAGGCGCAGACGGCGGGCGATCTCGAGGGGCTGATGACGCAGGCGGCGCAGCCGTTGAGCGAGGCGGATATCGAGAACCTCGCGCACTTCATGGCGTCGCTGGCCCCGGCGCCGGCGCCGTAGCGGCGGATTGGCTTTGTTGGCGCTGAGGCCAATGGCTCTTTCCCCGGTCGCCGATAACGTGTACACAGAAATGGTACGACCCGCGATGAGCGAGGCGCCGACGGGAGAGACCAGATGAGAGCCGAGCACCCCAGCGTCTGCCCCCTCGATTGTCCCGACACCTGCAGCCTCACCGTCACCGTCGAGGACGAGCGGATCGTCGCGATCCGCGGCTCGCGCGCGAACCCCTACACGGCGGGCGTCCTCTGCGCCAAGGTGCCGGAAGCGTATCCCGGCTTCGTCCACGGCGAGGGACGCCTCACGACACCGCTCCGTCGCGTCGGCGCCAAGGGTGAAGGGCGCTTCGAGCGCATCTCGTGGCCCCAGGCGCTCGACATCGTCCACGAGCGATTCGCCGCCGTGATCGCCGCCCACGGCCCCCAGGCGATTCTGCCGCTCAACTATGCCGGGCCGCACGGGCTGCTCGCCGGCGGCTCGATGGACCTCCGGTTCTTCCACCGGCTCGGCGCGAGCCTGCTCGACCGACGGCCGCTCTGCGGCGGCATCCGCACCGAGGCCTGGGTCGGGACGTTCGGTCCCGTGCCCGGCATCCGGCCCGAGCAGGCCGAGCATTCGAAGCTCATCGTCGCCTGGGGCAGCAACGTGACGTGGTCGAACCTCCACTTCGTACCGATCATCAACCGCGCGCGGCGCGCCGGCGGCAAGCTCGTCATCGTCGACACGCGGCGGACGAAGATCGCCGAGCAGGCCGATCTCCACGTGGCACTCCGCCCGGGGACGGACGTCGTGCTCGCGTGGGCGGTGGCGGCCGAGCTGGAACGACAGGGAGGACTCGACCGCGCGTTCATCGAGCGTCACGTGGCCGGCTTCGAGGAGTACATGGCGCTGGCGCGCCGCTACACGCCGGCGGACGCCGCGCGGATCTGCGGCGTGGACGAGAGCACGGTACGACAGCTCGCCGAGTGGTACCGGACCCTGTCACCGGCGGTGATCACCGTCGGCAACGGGCTCGAGCGCAACCGGAACGGCGGCAGCGGCATTCGCGCGGTCTTCGCGCTGCCGGCGCTGGCCGGAAAGTTCGGCGTGGTGGGCGGCGGCCTCATCAACGGCGCGTCGTTCGCGTTCCCGAAGACGCCCGCGCGCCTGGCGCGTCCCGACCTCGTCCCCAAGGGCACGCGGACGCTCAACATCGTCGACGTCGGGCGCCACCTGACCGACCCGTCGCTGACGCCCCCCGTCAAGGCGGTCTTCATCTATAACCACAATCCCGTCGTCGTGCACCCCGACCAGAACCGCCTGCGGCGCGGCCTCGGGCGCGAGGATCTCTTCGTGGTCGGGTCCGACGTGGTGATGACCGACAGCCTCGCGTACGCGGACGTCGTGCTGCCGGCCTGCAGCCACTTCGAGCACGCCGACCTCTTCGCGGCGTACGGGACGCACTGGCTCCAGCGGGCGGAGCCCGTGATCCCGCCGCAGGGCGAGGCGTTGCCCAACACCGAGATCTTCCGCCGCCTGGCGGCGCGCTTCGGCTTCACCGACCCGGCGTTCCGGGCGAGCGACGCCGAGCTGATGGACGACGCGCTCGACGGCGGCGACGCGCGTCTCGGGGGCAAGCGACCGAGCGCCGTACCCCTCGACCGGGCGCTCGCGATGACCGTCGGCGGCGAGGACGCGATGCTCTTCACGAACGTCTTCCCGAAGACGGCCTCGGGCAAGGTCGAGCTCGCGTCGCCCTACCTCGAGGGGAAATACGGCGCGCGCCTGCCGAGCTGGCGGCCGGTCGCGTCGTCGTATCCGCTGACGCTGATCTCGCCGGCCTCGGACCAGCGCATCACGTCGACCTTCGGCGGGCTCCACGTCGCGCAGGGGCCGCCGCCCCTCGAGATGCACCCCGACGACGCCCGCGCGCGGGGCCTGCGCGACGGCATGCGGGTCCGCGTGTGGAATGACCTCGGCGAGGTTCGGCTGGCGCTCCGGATCAGCGACGTGATCCCCCGCGGTGTCGTCTGCACGCTCAAGGGCGCGTGGCTCGGCACCAGCGACAACGGCCAGACCATCTCGGCGCTCTGCCCGGCCGACCACGCCGACATCTCCGAGGGCGCCTGCTACAACGACGCGCGCGTCGACGTGGCGGCTCTCTAGGCCGCGCCCTTCAAGGAGAGGACATGACTCCACCCGTCGATCCCAACGCGGTCCTGATGACCGGAGAGAACTCGTTCATCCGCCTGAGTCACGACGGCGGGAAGACCCAGTCCGACCGCTTCAGCCACTGGCGCGTCCTGTGGTGCCCCGCCGGCGCCGGCCACGCCTTGTTCGCCCAGAGCGAGCTGGGCGGCGGCCAGACCCGTGTCTACAGCGACAACGCCGCCGTGGCGAGATGGCTCCAGCGCACGATCGAGACGCTGCTGTTCCCCGCGTTCGCCGACACGAGCGTGCCGGTGATCACCGCCGAGTTCGACCGCGCCGGCGATCCGCGCTCGACCGCCGTCGAGATCGTGAACTCGGGCCCCGATCGGATCCGCCTGACCTGGTACGACTGCATCGAGCCCTTCGTGCTCAACGCCCCACCCGGCTTCAACCACCGCCCCATTGGCGTGTTCAGCACGTTCTTCCCCGCGCGTTCGGCGCAGATCGAGTGGAACGGCCGCTTCGCGACCGGCCAGCCGTGGGCGGAGATGCGCGGTGATCGGCAGGCCTCCAGCGCCTGCCTCGCCTGGTCGGAGACCTGGGTCAAACCGCGCTGATCACGGCTTCACCCACGCACCCTGGCCGACGATTTCCCCTTGACAGATTTCCGCAGGTGCAGGGGGCGCGTTTCGCCAACCCCTTATCGATACGCGCTCAGCGCGTCACAGATGCCGCAGGATTCCGAATCGAGCGCGCTCGCCGAAAAATGCCGATCGGGTCGCGATCGCCGCCCGTCGCGCCTCCCAGGTAGGTCCGAAACGCGGGCGTACAGTTGTTCCAGCAGAAGGGAGACTCTCCATGTACACGTCCTCACTGGACCAACTGGGCGACGAGATCGCGGAGCTATCGGCGCACCTCGACGCCGCGACCGCGCGACTGCTCGACCTGATCCGCGAGTTCGACGCCCGCGAAGGCTGGAACACCGGATTCCGCTCGTGCGCCGCCTGGCTGAGCTGGCGTGTCGGACTCGACCTGGGCGCGGCCCGTGAACGCGTTCGAGTGGCGCGAGCTCTGGGAACGCTGCCGCTGCTCGCGCAGGCCCTGGCGCGTGGAGAGCTCTCATACGCCAAGGTCCGTGCTCTGACCCGCGTGGCCACGCCGGAGACCCAGGAGCGGCTGTTGGCGGTAGGACGCGGCGGTACCGCGGACCACGTCGAACGCATCGTGCGCGGCTGGCGCCGGGTGGACCGGAAGGCCGAAGCTCGCGAGACCTCCCGGCGGCACGCGAGCCGGGCGCTGCACGTGTATCAGGATGATGACGGTATGGTGACCATACGAGGGCGGCTGGCGCCCGAGATTGGTGCCGTGCTCGTGCAAGCGCTGACCGCTGCCCGTGAGGCGCTGTATCAGCGGAGTCGTGTGAGCGATGCGAACGCCTGGGGTGCACCCCACGCCAGCCCGACGGACGTTCCCGCGGAAACGCCGACGATGGCCCAGCAGCAGGCCGACGCGCTGGCCCTCGTCGCGGAGACGGCGCTCCATCACGGCGTCGATCCCGGCGCTCCGGGCGAACGATATCAGGTGGTCGTCCACGTCGATTCGCCAGTGCTGGCCGACTCGACGCGCCAGGCCAGTCCGTGCTCGAGGACGGCACGCACGTCTCCGCGGAAACGTCGCGGCGCCTGGCGTGCGATGCGAGTCGCGTGGTGATGCAGCACGGCCGGGACGGCCATGGAAGTCGCGGCCCGGACTCGTACGATCCCCCCGGCGGTCCGGCGCGCGCTCCATTACCGAGACCGCGGCTGTCGCTTCCCAGGATGCGGAGTGCGTTTCGGCCAGGGCCATCACATCCGTCACTGGGCGCAGGGCGGCCCCACCACGCTCTCGAATCTCGCCCTGCTCTGCCGCCGGCACCACCGCGCTGTCCATGAAGAGGGCTATCAGATCGATCGACACCCGGGTGGCGAGCTTCAATTCCGCCGCCCGGACGGAAGGCTCCTACCCGTGATCCCGCCTCCTCCCGAGGTGCCCGACGATTCCGTAAGCGACCTCCGAGCACGGCACGATGCGCAGGGCCTTCGCCTGCACGCGCGGACGGCGATGTCGAGTTGGTTGGGGGAGCACCTGGACGTGGCTTACGCGATCGACGTCTTGCATCCCTCGGCGACGAGCTGAAGGCCACCGCCGAAAAAGCGCTCGGCGCCCTCCGCCGCCGAGCGCTATCGTGGTTGTATGGCGACCTGCGAAGAGCGCCGCTAGCGTTTACTTGTCGGCCGTCCGGATCGCCGCCGGGCCTCCCTTGACCGCGAGGCGCACGCCGGTGTCCCGTAACGTGCTGCCGTCCAGGCTGAACACCTGAAGCTCCTTCTCGACCATGTTGCCGACGAAGATGCGTTTGCCGTCGGGTGAGAAGGCCGCGCCCTGCGACCAGTGGCCGATGGGCGCCTCCGCGAGGCGCGAGAGGTCCGTGCCGCTGACCCGCAGGAGGACCAGCTTGCCCGCGTCGTTGAAGAAGGGCGAGTCCTTGGGCTTGTTGCTGCCGTTCATGACGACGACCGCGACCAGCGCGCCATCGGGCGAGAGCTTGATGCCCTCCGGCGTCTGGCCGACGGTGGCGGTGCTCACAACGCGCGGGGGCGTGGCTTTGAGATCGATGATGCTGACGGTGTCGGCGTCGCCGCCGCCCCGGCCTATGTTCGCGACGGCCGCGATGGCGCCGTTGGACGCGATGTCGATGCCGTAAGGCCGAATGCCGGCGGAGATGTCGCGCTTGGTGTATTCCACCTTCGTGCCGTCGATGGACAGAACGGAGATCCGGTCGTCGCCGTCGCGGGTGACGAGCGCCAGCTTGCCGTCGGGCGAGATCGCGGCGTGGCTCGTGCCGGATTTCTCGTCGGCGACGGTCACCTTACCGGCGGGCGTCACCGTCTTGCCCTGGATCGTGTAGATCGACACGGTGCCCTCGGCGCGGTTGGCCACGAGCGCGAGCGTGCCCTGGCGGTTGATCGAGACGCCGGCCGGCGCCTTGCCGGTCTCGAGCGTGGCGATGATGCGCGGCGGCGTCGCCTTCAGATCGACCACCGACATGGTGTTGTTGGGTATCCGCTTGGTCGGGTCGTTCGGATCGAGCTTCTCGTTGGCCGTCACGAGGGCCAGCGACTCGTCGGGCGCCACCGCGACGCTGAACGGCGGCCCCACCACGCTGCCGGGAACGTCGACCTCGGCGACGACCTTCGGCGGCCAGGCCTTGAGGTCGATGACCGTCAGCGTGTCGGGCGGCGGGCTCTTCACGACCGTCGTGACGCCGTTGACGAGGGCGACCTTGTTGTCGTTGGTCGACAGGAGCAGCTGCCCGTGGGCCAC
>Ga0066665_10000016_pt1 | contig 41103 bp, 41 predicted proteins | sample GraSoiAngelo_114_FD_75175 | JGI IMG/M metagenome (GOLD analysis project Ga0066665, IMG submission 75175) | Grasslands soil microbial communities from the Angelo Coastal Reserve, California, USA - 14_0903_13_40cm | ecosystem: Environmental > Terrestrial > Soil > Grasslands | place: USA...
ATGATCGTCGACAATCCGGGTCGCCTGCTGAACCTGATCTAATCAGATCCGCGCGCCGCGCGCGGGGGCCCGGGCGAATCGGGGATCAGAGGGCGGTCGGGGGAGCGGGTCCGGTCGGCCTGACGAGCCGGGTCTTCGCGGTGGGTGAGGCCGACCCGCTCGCCCGTCGCGCGGCCTTCCGGTAGCGGTTCGGCCCTCGCCGGGGAGACTCGGGTGACGGCCTCAGCGGTCGAGCCAGGCGGCCATGAGTCGCCCGCCGTAGTCGTGGCCGAAATTCGGCCCGAAGTTCCTGACGTGCCCCTCCCACGCCGCGACCGCGACCGGCGAGGGGCCGTACAGGTAATAGACCTGCTGGGAGAGGTAACGCTGGATGTCCCAGAGGATCGCCCGCCGCCTGCCGACGTCGAAGGTCCGGCGCTCGAGCCGGATCATGTCGGTGAGCCGCGGGTCGTTCACCCCGCCGGCGTTAGTGGGCTGGCTGGGCAGGTAATAGCGGGCCAGGTAGCTGTCGGGATCGGTCCACGCACCGAAGAGCCCGGCAGCCATCCCCTCGAACTTGCCGTGGACCGTGCTTGCGAGGTACGCGCCGTACTCCTTGAGCTTCAGTTCGGTCTCGATCCCGACCGCCTTGAGTTGGCGGAGGCCGATCTGGACCGCGTCGATCCAGTCGGGGCCGTAGCCGGGCGTGGTCTCGAGCGAGGTCTTGAAGCCGCCGCCGTACCCGGCCTCCGCCAGCAGGCGCCTGGCCTCGGGCAGGTTCTGCTCGTGGAGCCGCCGGCCTTCGGGAGGGAGCTCGTCGATCGGGATGGACCATTCCCTGAAGGCGGCGGGGACCGCCGGGTTCGGGACGCCGTGGCCCTGGGACCATGCGTTGCTCTCGAGCACTTCCCTCCAGTTGCTCGCGAGTGCCATCGCCCGGCGGACGCGGGTGTCGTGGAACGGCGCTCGGTCGAGCCGCATCCAGCTGATTCCGCCCAGCGCCACCGTGAGCTCCGCCGTCCGGAGCCCGGGCTTCCGCCGCCGGGCGAGGTCTAGATCGAGCCGGCGCACGATCATGTTGTACTCGGGGGCGAAGTCGTAGCGGCCGGCGAGCCAGTTCGCGAAGCGGGAGGCCGGGTCGTTGTCGATCGTCACCTCGACACCGTCGGCGTACGGGAAGTCCGTGGCGAAGTAGTGGGGGTGCCGGACAAAGACGAGGCGGACGTTGGGCTCGTGGCGTTCGAGCATCCACGGGCCGGTACCGATACAGGCCTCGGCCCGCCTGAGATCCCCGAACTGTTCCACGGCTTCGCGCGGGATGAGCCAGGCCGAGGTCGACGCCAGCGCGTCGAGGAACCAGGCGAACGGCTCCTTGAGGCCGAACCTGACAGTGTATGGATCGAGCACCTCGATCTTCGCGATCTGATCGAGGGTTCCCCGGTTCGGATTGCCCGGCACGGAGAGAAACCGCTCGTAGGTGAACTTGACATCGTCGGCGGTCAACTCGCGCCCGTTGACGGGGGGCTTCGGATGCCAGCGGATCCCTCGGCGAAGCTTGAAGATGTAGGTGACGTCGTCGGGCCGGGTCCAGGACTCGGCGACGTCCGGCTCGAGCGGAAGGGTGCCTGGCCTGACCGACGGGCCCGCCTTCACCTTCACGAGCCGGCTGTGGGTGAAGGAGAGATTCGTCATGGTCCTGAAGGAGACGCTCAGCTGCGGGTCAAAGCCGAGCGGATCCTCGCCGCGCAGCCGAAAGACGCCGCCGCGCTTGGGCGTGTCGGCGCCGGCCGGCCGCGGGCCAAGGTCGACGGCTCCGGAGGCGGCGGCCACCGCCGCACCGCCGAGCTTGAGCACGTCGCGTCGCTTCATGCTGATCGTCCTCCTCGGGCCGGAGCACGTCGCCGGCGTGAGCGTAGCGCCGCCACCAATAACGGTCAAGGCGATCCGTCGAGTTGCGGCGGTGGGGGCGCGGCCCGACGCGACGCGACGGCCGCGAGGAAGCGAGGTGAGACGTTTCGTTGTAAGATGACCAAGTTGTGAGCGAACCGCTCAGGCGCACGCCGCTCTACGCCGCGCACGTCGCCGCCGGCGCCCGGATGGTGCCCTTCGGCGGCTGGGAGATGCCCGTGCAGTACGCCGGCATCCTCGAGGAGCATCGCACCGTGCGCCGGGCCGTCGGTCTCTTCGACGTGAGCCACATGGGCGAGTTCGAGGTCACGGGCGCCCGGGCGGTCGCGACGCTCCAGACGCTGACCACGAACGACGTCGCCGCCCTCGAGGTCGGGCAGGTCCAGTACTCCCTCCTCTGCGATCCCGCGGGTGGCATCGTCGACGACCTCACCGTCTACCGGCTCGGCGGTGACCGGTTCATGCTGACCGTGAACGCGTCGAACATCGACACGGACTGGAGGTGGGTGACCGAACACGGCGAGTCCGGCGCCCTCTGGCGGAACATCTCGAGCGAGACCGCCCTGCTCGCCGTGCAGGGGCCGCGGGCGGAGGCGCTCGTGGCGGAGCTCGCCGACGCCGACGTGAAGAGCCTCCGCTACTACCACTTCGCGGCCGGCGCGGTCGCCGGGGCCCGGACGCTCCTGTCCCGCACCGGGTACACGGGCGAGGATGGGTTCGAGCTCTACGTCGCGGCGGGGGAGGCCGAGCGCCTCTGGCGGGAGTTCCTCGATCGGGGCCGGGCGGCCGGCGTCGCCCCCGTTGGTCTCGGCGCCCGCGACACGCTTCGCCTCGAGATGCGCGACGTCCTCTACGGCAACGACATCGACGGGACCACGAACCCGCTCGAGGCAGGCCTCGGCTGGGTCGTCAAGCCCGCCAAGGGCGACTTCATCGGACGCGATGCGATCGAGAAGGTCCGGGCCGCCGGAGTCCGGCGCAAGCTCGTCGGCTTCGAGATGGTGGACCGGGCCGTGCCGCGCCACGGCTACCGGATCCTGGCGGACGGGCGCCCGGTCGGCGTGGTCACCTCGGGCTCCTACGGGCCCTCGATCGACAAGTACATCGGGATCGGGTACGTCGAGACGGCGCTCGCCGGCGTGGGCTCGGAGCTCGCGATCGAGGTGCGGGGCGTGCCACAGGCGGCGCGGGTCGTGAAGACGCCGTTTCATCCCTCACACGTCAAGCAGCGTTAACGGAGACGCGATGGCGAACGTGCCGGCCGAGCTGAGGTATACGCGGGAGCACGAGTGGGCGAAGGCCGAGGGCGGGCGGGTCCGCGTGGGCATCACGGCCTACGCCCAGGAGCAGCTCGGCGACGTCGTATTCGTGGAACTGCCCAAGACGGGCGCGAAGCTGACGCACATGCAGGGCTTCGGCGTGGTGGAGTCCGTCAAGGCGGTCTCCGACCTCTTCGCACCGCTCGACGGCGCCGTCGCCGAGGTCAACGAGGCGCTGCGGCAGGCGCCCGAGCTCGTGAACCAGGATCCCTACGGGAAGGGCTGGATGATCGTCATCACTCCGAGCCAGCCGGCGCAGCTTGACACGCTGATGACCGCGAAGGAGTACGAGGCGTTCGTGGCGGGCGGCGGGCACTAGCCATGCGCTACATCCCGAACACCGCCGCCCAGCAGCGGGAGATGCTGGCCACGATCGGCGTCGACTCCATCGAGGACCTGCTGGCCCGGGTCCCCGCCCGCGCGCGGCTCACGCGGCCGCTCGACCTTCCGGCGGCGTCGGCCGAGCCGGAGCTGATCCGCCACCTGCGCGGGCTCGCGGCCGCCAACGCCGACGCCGACGCCTACGTCTGCTTCCTCGGCGCCGGCTCCTACGACCACGCGATCCCCAGCCCGATCGGTCACCTGATCTCGCGCGGCGAGTTCTTCACCGCCTACACGCCGTACCAGCCCGAGGCGAGCCAGGGCACGCTGCGGAGCATCTACGAGTACCAGACGATCATCGCCGAGCTGACCGGCATGGACGTCGCGAACGCGTCGATCTACGACGGCGCCTCCGCGCTCGCCGAGGCCGTGCTGATGGCCCACTCGGTGACCGAGCGCGACCAGGTTGTCCTCTCCGCCGGCGTCAACCCCCTCTACCGAGCCGTCGTCGAGACCTATGTGGAGGGCCCGGCCCTCCGGCTCCGGACGATCCCCCTCGGCGACGGGGCGAGCGACCTGGCGGCGGCGAGGAAGGCCGTGTCGGCCAAGACCGCGGCGCTCGTGGTCCAGTCGCCGAACTTCTACGGCTGCCTCGAGGACCTGGCGGAGGCCGCGGAGATCGCCCACGCGGCGGGCGCCCTCTTGATCGCGGTCGTCGATCCCGTCAACCTGGGCGTGCTCGAGCCGCCCGGCGCCCTCGGCGCGGACATCGCGGTGGGCGAGGGGCAGGGCCTGGGCGTCCCGATGTCGTTCGGCGGCCCCTCCCTCGGCGTCTTCTCGGCCAAGCAGGACCTCGTGCGGCGCATGCCGGGTCGCCTCGTGGGGGCGACGGTCGATCTCGAGGGCCGCCGCGGCTACGTGCTCACGCTCCAGACGCGCGAGCAGCACATCCGGCGCGAGAAGGCGACGTCGAACATCTGCACGAACGTCGCGCTCTGCGCGCTCATGGCGACGATCTACACGGCCACGCTGGGCAAGCAGGGGTTGGTGCGGGTGGGGGAGCTCGCGGCGGCGAAGGCGCACTACGCCGCGGAGCGGCTCACCCGGATCCCCGGCGTGCGGCTCCGCTTCGGGGCGCCCTACTTCAAGGAGTTCGCGCTCCAGCTGCCGAAGCCGCCCGAGCGGGTCGTCCAGCGGCTCCTGCGCGATCGGATCCTCGCCGGGGTGCCGCTCCGGCAGTTCGACCGGACCCTGAAGGACTCCCTGCTCGTGGCGGTGACCGAGAAGCGGACCCGAGACGAGATCGACGCGTTCGCCGACGCGCTCGGCCGGGCGGTCGCCTGACATGGCAATGCCCCAGTACGACAAGCTGATCTTCGAGATGTCGTCGCCGGGTCGCGTCGCGTTCTCGCTGCCCGAGCCGGACGTCCCCGTCGCCGACGTCCGGGCCCTGATCCCGGCCAGGTACCTCCGGCGCAAGGCCGCCGAGCTGCCCGAGGTGTCCGAGCTCGACGTCGTCCGGCACTACACGCGGCTCAGCCAGCTCAACTACGGCGTCGACACGCACTTCTACCCGCTCGGCTCCTGCACGATGAAGTACAACCCGAAGCTCAACGAGGACATGGCGCGACTGCCGGGCTTCGCGCGGCTGCATCCGCTCCTCCCCGAGAAGGCCGGCCAGGGAGCGCTCGGGCTGATGCACGAGCTGGCCGCCTACCTGGCCGAGATCGCCGCCATGGACGCGGTGACGCTCCAGCCGGCGGCGGGCGCCCAGGGCGAGCTCACGGGCGTGCTGATGATCCGCGCCTACCACCTCGCCCGGGGCGAGCGGCGCACCAAGGTACTCGTGCCGAACTCCGCCCACGGCACGAACCCCGCGTCGACCGCGGTCGCCGGCTACCGCGTCGTCGAGCTCAAGTCGGAGCGGACCGGCGAGGTCGACCTCCTCGACCTCGAGCGTCAGCTCGATGCCGAGACGGCGGCGTTCATGATCACGCTGCCGAACACGCTCGGACTGTTCGAGACGCGCATCGCCGAGATCATCGAGATGTGCCACGCCAAGGGCGTCCAGGTCTACATGGACGGCGCCAACCTGAATGCGATCCTCGGGATCACCCGGCCCGGCGACCTCGGCTTCGACGTCTGCCACTTCAACCTGCACAAGACCTTCACGACGCCCCACGGCGGCGGCGGACCCGGGGCCGGGCCCGTCGGGGTCAAGGCTCACCTCGCGCCGTTTCTGCCCACGCCCGTCGTCACGAGGACTCCCGAGGGCGCGTACACGCTCGACTGGAAGCGGCCGCAGTCGATCGGCAAGCTTCAGGCCTTCTGGGGCAACTTCGGCATGCTCGTGCGGGCCTACACGTACATCCGCACCATGGGCGCGGCGGGGCTCCGGAGCGTGGCCGAGAACGCGGTGCTCAACGCGAACTACGTCATGAGGCGACTCGAGCCCTCCTACGACCTCGGGGCGCCCGGGCCGTGCATGCACGAGTGTGTCCTCTCGGCGCGGCGACAGAAGCAGCAGGCGGGGATCACCGCGACCGACATCGCCAAACGGCTCCTCGACCTCGGCTTCTACGCGCCGTCGACCTACTTCCCGCTGATCGTCGAAGAGGCGCTCATGATCGAGCCCACCGAGACGGAGTCGAAGGAGACGCTCGACGCCTTCTGCGACGCGATGATCCAGATCGCCCAGGAGGCCGAGAAGAGCCCCGAGCTCATTCGCGAGGCGCCCGTCACGACCTCGGTCCGCCGTCTCGACCAGGCGCTGGCCGCGCGCCAGCCGAACCTCCGGTGGCGTCCCGCAGACGAACCGGCCCCGCGATGAGCGGCCCGGCCGCGCCGCCGGCGCCATCCTGGCGGCTGCTCGTGACCGAACCGCTCGACGGCGCCACGAACATGGCGGTGGACGAGGCCCTCTGGCGTGGGCGGCTCGCGGGCGAGGGCTCCCCGACGGTGCGCTTCTTCGGCTGGGCGCCGCCCGCCGTCTCGATCGGCTACGGCCAGCGGCGCGACGCGCGCCTGAACCTGGCCGTCTGCCGGCGGTGGGGTCTCGGCCTCGTGCGTCGCCCCACCGGCGGCAGCGCGATCTACCACGACGGGCCCGAGCGCGAGCTCACCTATAGCGTCGCGGCCGGCGCCGAGGACTTCGCGGGCGCGGGAGACCTGCTCGGGGCCTACCGGTGGGTCGCCCTCGCGTTGCTCGCGGGGCTCCGGCGCCTCGGGGTGCCGGCCGAGATGCGGGCGGTGGGGCCGTCGCCGGCGCGGCAGCCCGCCTTCTGCTTCGCCCGGACGGGCAGCTACGAGATCGAGGTCGCGGGCCGGAAGCTCGTCGGCAGCGCCCAGCGGCGCCGAGCGCGGGGGTTCCTCCAGCACGGGTCCGTGCTGCTCGCGGTCGACGCCGAGCGCGTACGGGTCCTCTTCCCCGGCGAGGGCGATCCCCTCGCGGGCATGACGACGCTCGAGCAGGTATTGGGCCGGCGCCCGGCCTTCGCCGAAGCGGCGGCGGCGCTCGCCGAGGGCTTCACCCGCGCGCACGGGATCGAGCTCCGGCCGGGGGGGCTCACGCGCCCGGAGCAGGAGCTCGTCGACCGGCTCGTGCGCGAAAAGTACGGGACCGCCGACTGGAATGAGCGCGGCCGGCTCGTCACCGACCTCTCGCGAGTATCCTGACCACCCCCGCGTCGGCGTGGGCGCCGTCGTGCTCGACGGCGACCGCGTCCTCCTGGTCCGGCGGGGCCGGAGCCCCGCGGCGGGCAAGTGGAGCATCCCCGGCGGCCTCGTCGACCTCGGGGAGACCACGGCGGAGGCGGCCCGGCGCGAGGTGCGCGAGGAGTGCGGGATCGCGGTGCGGCTCCTTGGCGTCGCCGGCGTGGTGGATCGGGTCGTCCGCGACGACGCCGGACGCGTCCGTTATCATTACGTGCTGGTCGATTTCGCGGCGCGGCCGGAGAGCGGCCCGGTCCAAGCCGGCAGCGACGCGGCCGAGGCGTGCTGGGTCCCGATCTCCGAGGTCGAACGATTCGACACCACCGCCGGCCTCGTGGACATGATTCGCCGAGCGGTGGCCGTCTCTCAGGGAGGGAGCGAATGAGAGTGTCCGTGCTGGCGAAGCCGCTGCCGGCGGCCGACGGCGACGTGCTGATCGTCGGCAGCTACGCAGACGAGAAGCGGCTCCCGGAACCGCTGGCGCGCCTGGACCGCGCGCTGGGCGGCCGGCTCGGCGAGGTGCTCGAGGCGGAGAAATTCCAGGGCAAGCCGGGCCAGCTCTCGCACCTGTACGCGGACGGGCGTCTGGCCGCGAAGCGGGTGGTGGTCGTCGGGCTCGGGGCGCGCGGGCAGCTCACGCTGGAGGCCGTCCGGCGCGCGTCCGCCACCGGGGTGCGGCGGGCGCGCGATCTCGGCGCCCGGGTCGTCTCGATCGAGGTGCTCGGCGACACGCTGCCCCTCGGACCGCGGGCCCGAGCCGTGGTCGGCGGCGCGCTCCTCGGGACCTACGGCTTCGATCGGTACAAGCGGGAGAAGGCGGACAAGGGCGTGGAGGAGCTCCGCCTCGTCGAGCCCGACACGCGCCACGGCCGCGAGCTCAAGGCGGCGATCCACCTCGGCACGACCTTCGCCGAGGCCACCGCGTTCGCCCGCGACCTCGTCAACGCGCCCGCCAACGAGGTCACCCCGACCTACCTGGCGAAGACGGCGACCCAGATCGCCCGCGAGGGCCGGCTCAAGCTCCGGGTCTACGACCGGGCCGAGTGCGAGAAGATGGGGATGGGCGCCTTCCTCGGCGTCGCCGCCGGCAGCGAGCAGCCGCCCAAGTTCATCCACTTGACCTACTCCCCGAGCGGCCGCGCCCGGCGGAAGGTGGCGATCGTCGGCAAGGGCGTCACGTTCGACTCGGGGGGGCTCGACCTCAAGCCCGCCGACGGAATGCTTCGCATGAAGAACGACATGGCGGGCGCCGCCGCCGTCCTCGCGGTCATGCGGGCGCTCCCCCCGCTGCGGCCGCCCGTCGAGGTGCACGCGATCGTCGCCGCGACCGAGAACATGGTGTCGGGCAAGGCGCAGCGCCCCGGCGACATCGTGCGGGCGATGAACGGCGTGACGATCGAGATCGGCAACACCGACGCCGAGGGGCGGCTCACCCTCGCGGACGCGCTCGCCTACACGGTCGCGCGCGTCAAACCGACCGAGATCGTCGACCTGGCGACCCTGACGGGGGCCTGCGTGGTGGCGCTCGGCTCGCTGTGCGCGGGGCTCCTGACGACCAGCCAGCCGCTGGCCGATCGCCTGAAGGCCGCCGCCGACCTTGTGGGCGAGCGCCTCTGGCAGCTCCCGCTGATCGACGAGTACAAGGACGGGCTCAAGAGCGACGTCGCCGACATCAACAACGTGGGGCCGCGGGGCGGCGGCGCGATCAACGCCGCCATCTTCATGCGGGAGTTCACCAGCGACGTCCCGTGGGCCCACCTGGACATCGCGGGCCCGGCCTTCAGCGACCGAGATCTCCCGCTCGGCCCGAAGGGCGCTACCGGCTTCGGCGTGCGCACGCTGCTCGCCTACCTGCTCGAGCTGAAATAGGCGCATGTCAGGGGGCGTCGACCTCCACGCGCACACGACCGCCTCCGACGGGACGCTGAGTCCCCGGGAGCTCGTGCGCCTCGCCGCCCGGCACGGCGTGCGCGTGTTGGCGGTGACGGATCACGACTCGACCGAGGGGCTCGGCGAGGCCCTCGCCGAGGCGGCCCTCCACCCTCCGCTCGAGATCGTGCCCGGACTCGAGATCAACTGCGACGTGGACGGGGGTGAGGTCCACGTGCTCGGCTACTTCGTCGACACGGGCGCCGCGTGGTTCCAGGCGTTCCTCCGGGACCAGCGCGAGGAGCGCGTCGCCCGCGTCCACCGGATGGCGGCCCGGCTCGCCGAGCTCGGCCTGCCGATCGAGCCGGCGGAGGTGTTCGCGATCGCCAAGGACGGCGCGCCGGGGCGCCCGCACGTCGCGCAGGTTCTGGTCAACCGGGGCTACGTCAGGTCGGCCCGGGAAGCCTTCGACAAGTATCTGGGCGCGGGCGGGCCCGCCCACGTGCCGCGCAAGCGGCTCACGCCGGTCGAGGCGGTGCAGATCATCCGGAGGGCCCGCGGCGTCCCCGTGTTCGCCCACCCCGGCCTCGCCGGCAAGGACGAGCTGATCCCGGAACTGGTCGGGGCGGGCCTACTCGGCATCGAGACGTACTACGCCGAGCACTCGGCGGAGCAGACGCGGGCGTACGCGGAGCTGTGCGCCCGACTCGGTCTCGTCGCCACCGGCGGATCGGATTATCACGGGCCGCAGAGCGGCCGCGCCAACCCGCCCGGTACGCCCCGCGTCCCCATGGCGGTCTACGAGCAGCTGAAGGCGAAGGCCGCGGTCGCCGCGCGGGCGTAGGCCTCGGCGCACGATGGCGGCGCCCTCGGTCCAGATCTTCGGCTTCGTGGACTGCCAGGACACGCGCAAGGCCCAGCGCTTCTTCGCCGAGCGCCGCGTCGCCGTCCATTTCGTCGATCTGAAGCGACGGCCGGCCTCGGCCGGGGAGCTCCGGCGCTTTCGGGAAAAGTTCGGGGCCGCGGCGCTCGTCGACCGTCAGGGCAAGCGCTTCGAGGAGCTCGGTCTCCGGATGGGCGGCGACTCGCCCGAGCGGCTCCTGGACCGCGCGCTCACCGAGCCTCGCCTGCTCCGCACCCCGCTCGTCCGCTTCGGCTCAAGGCTCGCCGTGGGCCATCGGGCGGAGGAGTGGCGACGCTGGGTGGAGGAGGGCTGAGCCCCGGCCACCCGGCCCGTCGGGGCCGCGGCCGCCCGACGCGGCCGCGCGCTGGACCGACGAGACCGGCCGGCGGCGGACACCGCGCCGCCGGGGACGCGGGCCCGCCCGGGCGAGAGACGCACGGGAGGTCCCCCGGAGGCGTTCAGATGTAGGCCGGGAACACGCGGCGGACCACGTCCGCCGGGTTCGTCGCGAGCATCCCGGTGGCGAGGCGTTTCGCGACGCCGCGCACGGCGACGAACGTGATCCGGCCCGACGCGATCAGCGCGCCGCGATCGTCGTGGATCGCCGTCTCGGTTTGCCAGTAGCGCGGATCGTCCGCGTGCGGACGCACGCGGGCGCGGAGCCCCGAGACCGTAAGCCGCGTCCCGAACACCGCGGGGCGATGCAGGCTGACCCGCAGGTCCATCGTCATTCCCGCCTCACCCGTCGCCAGCGCGCCGAGCCAGAAGGCGGCCTCGTCGAGTAACGTCGTGAGTCCGGCCGTCGCCACCGTGCCCGCATCGCTCCGGAGCCGTTCGCCGGGGGCCAACTCGCCGGCGACCGCCCGCTCGCCGAACTCGAGCCCGACGCGCAGCCCGATCTCGTTCTTGGTGCCGCAGGCAAAGCAGCGGTCGGAGATGGGGAGGGGGTACGCCGTCTCCACGGGCCGAGCCGCTTCGGTGACGACGTCGGCGGAGCGCTCGACGCGTCCGTCCACCAGCGTCGCGCGCCCGTCCGTGAGCTCGAAACGCGCGCCGCCGGTGTCGCGGCGTACCGCGAGCGCGAGCGGCACCCCGAGCGGCACCCGCCGGCGGTAGACGCCCCGGATCTCACGCGGACCGGTCGCCGCCGCGAGCGCATCGAAGACGGCGAGCACGCTGCCGCCGTGGGCGGTGTCGGGGAGCCCCTGGAAGCGCGGGTCGAGGGTCAGGGTGCGGCGACCGCCGTCCCCGGCCACGCAGCGGCCGAGCAGGTCATCGATCGACGGGAGCACGGTGGCCGGGAGGTCGACGGGCGGCGCCGGGTCGCGTCACGGATGGAGAAGACCGTGCCGGTCGAGGTTGACATCCTGCCGCCGACGATGCGACGCTCGCAGACGTGGAGGATCGCGCGGTGGCGTCCACGCGTCCGTGGACGACCGCACGGGCGCACGTCTGCGACCGCTGCGGCGAGCCGATGGAAGAGCGGCAGTGCAAGATCGTCTGCCGAAACTGCGGGATGACCAGAGACTGCTCCGATCCCTGACGTTGACCGCTCGGATCGGAGCGCCGGCCCGCCGCGCGCGGCCCCGGTCGAACCTCGGTCGGGCCGGGACCGAGATCGGGAAGCGGCCCGGGACCGGCGAGCGCGCCGCCGGCCCGGCCACGCGTCGACAGGCCAGCGCCCTCGCGCCAAGCCGCTCGCCGCCCCCTGACAGGCTCACGACCAAGGGCTCCCGCGGCGCGCCTCGTCCGCGCCGGCGCCGTCGGCATGCGATAATGGCCCTCCGTGCCGGTGATTGTAGACTACCCGCTGTTCATCCGGGTCACGCTCACAAACTTCTTCTTCTTCGCGGGCCTCAACTGCTTCCTGCTCTTGCCGCTCTACATCCAGGGTCTCGGCGGATCCGAGATCGAGATCGGCGTCGTGATGGGGCTCTACAGCGTCGCCGGCATCGTCTGCCAGCCGCTGGTGGGGGCGTGGGTCGACGCCTTCGGGCGCCGGCCGTTCATGCGCTTCGGCACCGCCGCCGTGGTCGTGACCGAGCTCGTCGCGCTCGTGAGCGACTCCGTGGGCGTGTTCGGCGTCCTACGCCTCCTGCAGGGAGTCGGGTATTCGGCCTTCTTCGTCTCGAACTACACGATGGCGATCGACCTCGTGCCGGTCGAGCGCCGGGGCTGGGCCCTCGGGATCTACGGCGTAGCGGGGCTCACCTCGACCGCGCTGGCGCCGCTGGCCGGCGAGTGGACGGTTTCCCGCTACGGCTTTCGGGGGCTCTTCGTGCTCGCCGCCCTGCTGACGAGCGTCGCGGTCGCGCTCGTCTGGCGGATCCCCGAGCGCCGCCGGCACATCGACGCCGCGCCCGGGCGGCTCCCGGCGTTGCGGGGCAGCGTGGACCTCGTGGTCCGGCGGCCGATGCTGATCGCGCTCGTCTTCGGGCTCGGCTCGGGCGCCCTCTTCACCTTCGTGCCGACCTTCGCCGAGTCGCTGGGCGTCAGCTCTCTCGCGCTGTTCTACACCGCCTATGCCGGCGCCGCGATGCTCGTGCGGGTGACGTCCGGGGGGCTGATCGACTCGCGCGGGCGCTGCGCCGTCATCGTCCCCTCGATGCTCATCCAGGGGCTCGCGACCGGCATCCTGGCCGCGCTGGGCCTCCAGCTCGCTCGCGGCCACCAGCTCCCCGTCCTCCCGTTCCTGTTCCTCGGCGGCTTCCTCGCGGGCGGCGCGCACGGTTTCCTCTACCCCGGGCTGGCCGCGCTGGTGACCGACGCGACCACCGCCGCGCGCCGGGGCGCCGTGGTCGGGCTGTTCAGCGCCGCCGTGCTGAGCGGAAACGCGCTCGGCGCCATCGTCTTCGGGTACCTCGCGGCCCGGCTCGGGTACGGGCTCATGTGGACGGCGCTCTCGTTGATCCTGCTCATGGGGTTCGCCTTGAGCGTTAAACTGGAGGAGGCCCGACAGTACTTGAGAAACGAGGTAGCGTCGTCATGAGCACGCTGAGCCGGATGAGCCTCCTGGCCGTGTGTGTCCTGCTCCTCCAGGGCGCCGTCGGTGCCCGCGAGCGCGGCGATCCCGCGGCGCCCAAGGTCACGGGACCCCAGGAGGTCGACGTGGTGGCCGTGATGCTCGATCCGCGCACGCAGCAGCCCGTGGTGATCATGGAGGGACGGCGGGACAAGCGGAGCCTGACGATGGCGATCGGCCTCGCCGAGGCCAACGGCATCGCCGTCCCCCTCCAGGGGGTGAAGCCGCCGCGGCCGCTCACCCACGACCTCATCATGACGCTATTCGACCGCCTGCACGTGTCGCTCAAGCGCGTGGTCATCACCGACCTTCGGGACGACATCTACTACGCGCTCGTGACCCTGGGCGCGACCGGGAGCGAGATGACCCTCGACGCGCGGCCGTCGGACGCGATCGCCCTCGCGATCCGGGCCAAGGTGCCGGTGCTCGTCGAGGATCGCGTGTTCGACAAGGCGGGCGGCGGCGCGGTCGAGCCGGGCAACCGCGAGCGCATCTAAGAGAGGGCGCGGTGCGGCGAGACGGCCCCCCTGTCCGATGGCCCGCGGCGTCGGGCGCGGTCCGCGCCGGGGGCGCGGCGCGCTGATGGTCCAGCCGGTCGAGCAAGAGTGGGCGATCCAGCGGCGGCTGGACGACGTCTTCGCCAAGGTCGGCGAGAAGTACGGCGACCTCAGAGGGCGCGTCGAGGTCAAGCTTCGCCCCGACGTCTCCTTCGACGAGGTGGGAGGGCTCGGCGCCGCCAAGGCGACCCTCCGCGGCTTCGCCGACGGGCTCATGAACCCCGAGCTCTACCACCGGTGGGGGATCACGCCGCCGCGCGGGGTGCTGCTCTACGGCCCGCCCGGCACCGGCAAGTCGATGCTGGCCCGGGCCCTCGCGACGGCGGCGGGCGCGATCTTCTACCACCTGAAGCTCTTGAACCTCACCTCCAAGTTCGGCGCCAACACGGGCGAGCTCCTCCAGGAGATTCTCAACATCGCGACGACCGAGGGCAAGGCGGTGCTGTTCATGGACTCCGCCGACGGGCTCTCGCTCGAGCACCTCCTGCCGCCGCCGCAGGCGCGGGAGGCGAGCGCCCGGCTGGTGGCGGCCCTCTGCGAGAAGTTCGACGCCCTCGACGAGTCCGCCCGCGTGCTCGTGATCGCCTCGACGAGCCGCACCGATGCGATCGACCCCTCCCTGGTCGCCCCGGGCCGGCTCGACCACCTCATCGAGATCGCCCTGCCCGACACGCCCGCGCAGCAGGAAATCCTCGCGCTCGTGCAGCGGCGGGCCGAGCGCGAAGCAGGCCGGCCGCTCTTCGCGCCGATCGACGAGCGGAAGCTCCTGCCCCTCGTGGGGGGCATGAGCGGTGCCGACCTCGCCGAGATCGCCCGGCGCGCGCTCGAGGCGAAGGTGCACCTCGCCGCCGCCGGCAAGGGGGCCCCGCCGGTCACGACCGACGACCTGCTGCTTGCCGTCGAGGACCACAAGCGGGTGCGGGGCGTCGTCGAGAAGATCCGGTACGGGCAGTACCTGTGATCCCGCCCGCCCCCGAGGTCGCCGTCACGCACGTCCGGGTGCGCTACAAGGACACCGACACGATGCAGGTCGTCTACTACGGCAACTACCTGACGTACTTCGAGGTCGCGCGGGTCGAGTTCCTTCGCCAGCACGACCAGCCGATCTCGGAGGTCAACACGAAGCTCCACATGCCCGTCGCCGAGGCGCACGTCAAATACTTCCGACCGGCGCGGCTCGACGACCTCCTCGAGGTGCGCTGCTGGATCAGCGAGAAGAAGCGCGCGAGCTTCCGCTTCGAGTACGAGGTCCGCAACGAAGGCCAGGAGCTGCTCGCCTGCGGGTTCACGCGGCACGCCTGCCTGGACCCCGCCACCGGCCGGATGATCGCCATCCCCGAGTGGTTGCAATCCGTGATGACCGTGTATAATCCAGATTCGGTCAGATGATCGAAGTCCAGAGTTTGACGAAGCACTACGGCACGATCGCCGCGATCCACGACGTCTCGTTCTCGGTCAAGCGCGGCGAGATCGTCGGATTCCTCGGCCCCAACGGCGCCGGCAAGACGACGACCATGCGGATCCTGGCGGGGTTCATGCCGGCCACCCAGGGCACCGCCACCGTCGCCGGCTACGACGTCTTCACCCAGTCGCTCGAGGTGCGCCGGCGGATCGGCTACCTGCCCGAGAACGTGCCGCTCTACCCCGAGATGCGGGTCGCGTCCTACCTCGACTTCGTCGCCGAGGTCAAGGGCGTGGGCCGCGCGGAGCGTCGGCGGCGGGTGGCGGAGGTGATGGACCGCTGCCTGATCGCGGACGTCCAGCACCGGCCGATCGGCAAGCTGTCCAAGGGCTACCGGCAGCGCGTCGGGCTCGCGCAGGCGATCGTGAGCGATCCCGAGGTGCTGATTCTCGACGAGCCGACGATCGGCCTCGACCCGAAGCAGATCGCCGAGATCCGCGCGCTGATCAAGTCGCTCGCGGGCCAGCACACGGTGATCCTCTCGACGCACATCCTGCCCGAGGTCTCGATGCTCTGCCAGGGCGTGATCATCATCAACAAGGGGGCGGTGGTCGCCCAAGGCCCCATCGACCGGCTCGTCGAGCAGGTCTTCCCGCGGGCGCGCGTGCAGCTCCAGCTGGCGGCGCCGCCCGACGCCGTGCCGGCGGAGATCCGACGCATTCCCGGCGTGCTGAGCGTGGAGCGGCAGGCCGTGAGCGACGGCGTCGGCACCTACGTCGTCGAGGCCCCGCGCGATCGGGACGTCCGGTCGGAGCTCTTCCAGCTCGCGGCCGACCAGAAGTGGAGGCTCCTCGAGCTCCGCCGAATCGGGATGACGCTCGAGGAGGTCTTCATCCGCATCGTCGCCGGCGAGGAGGCCTCCGAGTGAAGGTCTGGCCGATCTTCAAGAAGGAGATGCTGCTCTACTTTTCGTCGCCGGTCGCGTACGCGGTGATCACGCTCTTCCTGCTCATCGTCGGCTACTTCTTCTACCTCTACTTCGTGTCCTTCACGCTCATGTCGATGCAGGCCGCCATGAACCCCGGCCTCGCGCGCGATCTGAACGTCACCGACGGGATCGTCCGGCCGCTCTTCGCGAACATCGTCAGCATCATCGTGCTGTTCATGATGCCGATGCTGACGATGCGGCTGTTTGCGGAGGAGCGGAAGTCGGGGACGATCGAGCTGCTGCTGACCTACCCGGTGCGCGACGGCGCCGTCCTCATCGCCAAGTACCTCGCCGCGCTCGCGCTGTACGCAATCATGCTGGCCCTCACGCTGCTCTATCCGGTGACGATCGCGTACTTCGCGCGCCTCGAGTGGGGCCCGCTCTTCAGCGGCTACCTCGGTCTCCTCCTCATGGGCGGGGCGTTCCTCGCCGTCGGCCTCCTGGCGTCGTCCCTGACCGAGAACCAGATCGTGGCCGCGTTCGCGACGTTCGTCGTGCTCCTCATCTTCTGGGTCATCGGCTGGAGCGCCGATTACACGGGCGGCCTCGCGGGGCGGGTGCTGTCCCACCTGTCGCTGGTGGACCACTTCGAGAGCTTCTCCAAGGGCGTGATCGACAGCCGCGACGTCATCTACTACGTCGACTTCATGGTGCTGGCGCTGTGCCTGACGCGCCGGTCGCTCGAGGCCCGGCGGTGGAAGGGCTGATGATGAAGAAGCTCGCGTTCTGGTCGCTCTACGCGGGGGTGGTCGCGCTGGCGGCCGCGGTCGTGGTGCCGTTCGTCCGACCGCAGTGGAGCGACGCGCGCGGCTGGGTGGGGGCGGCCGGCGTCCTCCTCGTCCTCGCCTCGCTGCTCCTGCGCCTGGACTTCGGCCGGCGCGCCACCCGGTACGGCTTGAATTCCGCCGTGCTGGTCCTGCTCGTCCTCGGGGTGCTGACGTTCGTGGAGGCGGTGTCGTATCGCCACAACGCACGCCTCGACCTCACCGAAAACAGCCGCAATACGCTGGCGCCCCAGACGATCCAGCTCCTCCGGACCCTGAAGAGCGACGTGGTCGCCACCGCGTTCTTTCGCGCCGATCAGCAGACCAAGCGGGTGGCCGAGGACTTGCTGAAACAGTATGGGAGCTACTCGAACGGCCGCTTCACCTGGAAGATGAGCGATCCGGATCGCGAGCCCGGCCTCGCCCGCCGATACGGCGTGGAGCAGTACGGGACCATCGTGCTCGAGACCAAGGCGAAGTCCGAAAAGGTGCTCGACGCCGACGAGGAGCGGCTCACGAACGGCCTCGTGAAGGTGACGCGCGAGGGTCGACGCACGGTCTACTTCCTGCAGGGCCACGGCGAGCACGACGTCGGCAGCAACGACCGCTCCGGCTACGGCAACGCGAAGGCGGCCCTCGAGCGGGCGAACTACGACGTGAAGGAGCTCGTGCTGGCGCGGGAGGGGAAGGTGCCCGAGGAGGCGGCGGTCGTGGTGCTCGGGGGGCCGCGCACCGACCCGCTGCCGGCCGAGATCGACGCGCTTGACGCCTACCTCGCCAAAGGCGGAAAGCTCTTCGTGATGACGGACCCGTTCCAGAACGAGGGGGTGAAGAGGCTCCTCGCCAAGTACGGCGTGGGCCTCGACGCCGACCTGGTCATCGAGCTGAACCCGATCGGGCGGCTCTTCGGCTTCGGGCCCGAGCTGCCGATCGTCCAGCAGTACGACGCGCATCCGATCACGCGCGACCTCAGGGGCGTGATGACGCTCTTCCCCTTGACGCGCTCGCTCCGGCTCGCCCGGCCGGCCCCCCCCGGCGTCAGCGTCCAGCCGCTCGCGCAGACGAGCCCGCAGAGCTGGGGCGAGACCGATCGCGCGACGCTCGAACGCGGGCAGGCCAAGCCGGATCCGCAGGATCCGAAGGGCCCGCTCACGGTGGCCGCGGTCGCCACCAAGGACAAGGCCCGGCTCGTCGTGTTTGGCACGTCCAACCTGGCCTCGAACCAGTTCCTGAACATTCAGGGCAACCGCGACTTCTTCCTGAACACGGTGTCCTGGCTCGCCGAGCAGCAGGACCAGATCTCGATCCGGCCTCGAATGGCGAAGCAGACGCCGGTGATGCTGACCGCGCAGCAGGGGCAGGTCGTCTTCCTGTTGCCCGTGATCGTGATGCCCGGTCTCGCCCTCGTCGCCGGCATCGCCGTCTACACGCGGCGTCGCGCCTCCACGTAGCTCCGCCATGCGATGGCAGACAACGGTCGTCGTTGCCATCCTCCTCGTCCTCGTCGGCGGCTACTACGTCGTCGACGTCGAGTACCTCGGCCCCCGGCAGGAGAAGCGCGAGCAGGCCAAGCACCGCGTCTGGGTCGTCGAGGACAAGTCGGTCGAGGAGCTCGTCGTCAAGCGGCCCGCGGACACCCTGCGGCTCCGACGCCTCGGGGACGGCTGGCAGATGCTCGAGCCCGTGTCGGGGACGGGCGCCAAGGGCAGCATCGACAGCGCGGTCGCGGACATCGTCAACGCCCGGATGGACCGCGAAATCACCGCCACGCCCGGCTCGCTGGCCGAGTACGGGCTCGCCAAGCCAGCGGCCGAGATCACGCTCAGGGCGAAGGGCACGGCGGCGCCGCTCGGCCTGAGCCTCGGCGCCAAGAACCCGACCGGCGAGTGGGTGTACGCGAAGAGGCGGGACGCGCCCGGCGTGTTCGTCCTGCCCGAGCTGATCCTCCGCGACGCGACCCAGGCGGCGTCGGAGTTCCGCGACCGGACCGTGCTGGCGTTCGACCGGAAGGACGTCACCGGGCTCGAGCTGGCGACCCGCGAGGACACGATCGACCTCGAGCGCGGGGACCCGCGCCAGTGGCGGATCACGCGGCCGGTCACGCTGCCCGCGGACGCCGACGTCGTGACCGAGTTCGTCGACAAGCTCCAGTTCGGCCGGGTGAGGGAGTTCGTCGCCGAGAAGCCCCCGTCGCTCGCGGCCTACGGACTCGACCGGCCCGTCCGGGTGGAGCTCTGGCTCGGCACCGGTAAGGACCGAACGACCAAGGCGCTCCTGTTCGGCCGCGTCGCCGCGGAGAAGAAGGGCGTGTACGCGCTGCGCCCGGGCGAGACCTCCGTGCTCCTCCTCGACCAGGGGGTGTGGGACCAGCTGCCGAAGAACGTCGCCGCGCTCCGCGACAAGACGGTCGTCGCCTTCGACCGCGACAAGCTCACCCGCCTGGCGCTCGAGAGCCCCAAGGGCACGGTGGCCCTCGCGCGGCAGGGCGACCAGTGGCGCATCACGGCGCCCCAGGCGCTGCCCGCCGACGGGCCCGTGGTGAGTGGCCTCCTCTTCCAGCTCCGCGAGGCGAAGGCCCAGGCGTTCCTGCCCGGCGTCCACTTCACGCCGACGGTCAAGGTGTCGCTCTGGGAAGGGGAGACCAAGACGCCGCGGATCGTCGCGCTGGCGCCGTCGGCGGAGACCCGCGCCGGCCAGCCGAGCGCCTACGCCGAGCTGCTCGGGCAGGGGCCGCCCGTGCTCGTCGAGGCGCGGCTGCTGTCCACGCTGTCAAAGTCCGCGTCGGAGCTGCGCGACCACTCGCTCTTCGGCGGCCTGGAGGCGAAGCAGGTCACGCGGATTCGGGTCAGCCGAGGGGGGCAGACGGCGATGTTCGAACGGTCGAGCCCCCTCGAGTGGAAGATGGTCGAGCCGCGGCGCGGCGCGGCGCGGAGCGGGCGGGTCGAGGATCTCCTCCTGACGGTGGCCGCGCTTCGCTGGAACGACATCATCGGCGACCACGCCGACGCGAAGCGGTACGGGTTCGACGCGCCCTCGCTCGAGGTGACGCTGTTCGGCGACAAGGGCGCGGAGCTCGCCGCGCTCACCATCGGCAAGCGCGAGGGCGGGCAGTTCTACGTGCGCACGAAGGCGGCGACCGTCTATACGGTGGACACCACCCGGCTCGGCGCGCTGCCCAAGATCCCCGATGACCTCCAGGGCTGAGCGGACGGGCGCGTGACGGCCGCGGACGGGGTCTACCTGCGACAGCTGGAACTCGGGCCGATGCAGAACTTCGTCTACCTGGTGGGCGATCCGGTCGTGCGCGAGTGCGTCGTCGTCGACCCCGCCTGGGAGATCGACGCGATCGTCGACGCCGCCGCGGCCGATGGGATGGCGATCATCGGCGCCCTCGTGACCCATACCCACCAGGACCACGTCGGCGGCAGCCTCGAGTCCTGGGGCATGCCCGGGCGGATCCCCGGCGTCGAGGAGCTGCTCGCGCGGGTTCCGGCGAAGGTCTACGTCCACAAGGCCGAGCGCGAGTTCCTGCGGGGGTTGGGCTCCGACCTCGTCCGGGTGGACGGCAACGACACGCTGGCGGTCGGGCGTCTCGCCGTCACCTTCCTGCACACGCCGGGCCACACGCCTGGCTCCCAGTGCTTCCTCGTCGACGGGCGGCTCGTCTCCGGCGACACGCTGTTCATCGGCTCCTGCGGCCGCACGGACCTGCCGGGGAGCGATCCGGAGGCGATGTACTATTCGCTGACCCAGCGGCTGGCCGCGCTGCCCGACGACACCGTGCTGTTCCCGGGGCACAACTACGGCGGTCCTCAATCGACGATCGGCGCGGAGAAGCGCGCCAATCCCTTCCTGCGGTTCTCGTCGCTCGGCGATTTCCTACGCGTCGTGGGCGGCGGCCGGCGCGCGTAGGTCGAGCCTAACCGCCCACCGCCACGACCTGGCCCGTGATCGAGCGCGGGCAGGTGGCGAAGAAGACCACGGCCGCGGCGACCTCCGTGGGACTCGCCGCGTTCCCGCGCCGGAGCCGTGCCCAGCGCGCGCGACGGAAGGTCGGCGGGCGGAGGACCGCGCCCGGCGCCACGCAGTTCACCGCGATCCGCGGCCGGAGGGCGGCCGCGAGGCCGCGTGTCAGGACGGCGATGCCGGCCTTCGACAGCGTGTACGGGATGTGGGCGGGCCAGGCCCGGTCGCTGCCGGCGTCGCCGATGTTGACGATGTGCCCGGCCCCCATCCGGCGCGCCGCCGCCTGGGCACAGAAGAAGGCGCCCCGGAGGTTGAGGCCGAGGAGGTCGTCGAACTCGGCGGGCGTGGTCGCGGCGAACGGCGTCCGGTAGAAGACGGCGGCGCTGTTGACGAGGACGTCGAGGCGACCGAACCGGGCGACCGTCGCCGCGACGAGGCGGGCCGCCGCGCGGGGGGACCTGAGGTCGGCCCGGAGGGCGGCGGCGGCGACGCCCCCCGCGCTGAGCTCCCGGACCGTGCCGCGGGCCGCGCGCGCCGACCGGTGATAGCCGACCGCGACGTCCATGCCCGCGCGCCCGAGCGCGAGCGCGATCGCGCGCCCGAGCCGGACGCCGCCGCCGGTGACGAGCGCGACCCGGCGGGCGGCCTTGACTTGCCGGGGCCGCTGTGGTGTCATCCCTTCACTATGCCCGGAACCGCCCGGAACTGGATCAAGCGCCGGCTCATCGCCGGCTTCTTCGTCACGGTTCCGGTCTTCGCGACCGCCTGGCTGCTCTGGATTTTCTGGGTCAAGATCGACGACCTCTTCGATCCCTTCTACCGGACGCTCTTCGGGCGCCCGATCCCGGGTCTGGGCTTCCTCACCGCCGTCGGCATCATCTTCGTCGTGGGGACGATCGCCACCAACGTCGTCGGGCGCCGCGTGCTCGCCCTGGCCGACAAGCTGCTGATGCGGGTGCCCGTGTACCGTCGGCTGTATCCGTCGGTCAAGCAGCTGATCGAGTCCTTCTCGCCGGAGAAGCGGAGCTCGTTCAAGGAGGTCGTCCTGGCCGAGCATCCGCGGAAGGGGGAGTGGACGTTCGGCTTCGTCACGAGCGAGCTCGTCGTCGATGGACCGGACGGCAAGCGGGACATGGTGACGGTCTTCGTCCCCACCAACAACCTCTACCTCGGCGACGTCATCGTGCTCTCGCGGGACGACCTGATCCAGACCGGCCTGTCGGTCGAGGAGGGGATCCGCATCATCCTCTCCGCGGGAACGGCCGCGCCCCCGCGCCTGCCCCGCCGCGGCCCCTCGACCTTCGGGCCCTGACCGGCCCTACGCCCGCGCGTCACGGAACTGCTCGGCGAAGGCGCGGACGGCCTCCCCCAGCGGGTGGAGCCGACCGAAAAAGAAGTGATCGGCCCCCTCGATGACGCGCGCGCTGGCCCAGGGCAGGCGCGCGACGAGCGCCTGGAAGGCGTCGAGCGGGCAGTAGGGATCGCGCGAGCCCGTCGCCAGCAGCAGCGGGCGCGGCTCGAGTCCGGCAAGCCCTCCGAAGTCATACAGGCCGAGCGGCGGCGCGATGAGGGCGAGGCCCCCCACGGTCCGGTCGCGACCGCCCACCAGGGCGGCCATCCACGCGCCGAAGGAGTAGCCGAGGATCCCGAGCGGTCCGGGCCCCGTCACCCGAGCCAGCACGCCGAGCGCGGCGCGGACGTCGTCCTGCTCCTCCCGGCCTCCACCGTGGCGCCCGCCCGACGCCCCGACCCCCCTGAAATTGAACCGCAGCGTCGCCAGGTTGGCTTCGGCGCAGACCTCCGCGGCGCGCACGATCACGGGGTTGTCCATGTCGCCGCCGTAGAGGGGGTGCGGGTGGCACAGGACGAGAGCGCCGGCGGGCGCCGTCGGAGACGCCAGCCGGGCCTCGAGGACCACGCCGCCACCGACCTCAATCTGGCACTCGTTCTCGCCGATGATCGCCCCCGGACGCCGATCGAGACCCACCGGAGAATACACGCAGGGGGGTGAGCCGTCCAAACAGCGTGCTGGGGTGCTACTTCAGGCGGCGCCGGGTCGGAGCGTACCTGGACGGCGCCCTGCCCGAGCGGCAGGCGCGGGCGATCGCCGCCCACCTCGACGGCTGCGCCGGCTGCCAGGAAGCGGCGCGCACTTTCGGCCGACTCCGTGAGTTGGTCCGGTCAGCGGTGGGGGTCGCCGAGCCCGACTGGGCGGGCTTCTGGCCGGGTATCATCCGCGGCATTGACACGGGCGCCCGGTCCCGAGCCCGCACGCGGCCCGAGCGGGTCCTCCGGTACCCTCGTGCCGCCATCGCGGGCGCCGTCGGCGCGGCACTCCTCGCCGTGACGGTCTGGCAGGGGGACTCGCCGGTCTCGCCCGGGGGGGCGACCACCGTCGCGGTCGCGAACACCGAGCACCCACACGGCAGCGTCATGGTCTACACTCCCCCGGGCGACGACATGACGGTCATCTGGGTCTTCGGGCTCGACGCCTCGCCGGGGGCCAGCTCGATCTGAGGCCCCGCCCGCCTCGACGCAGGCGGGTGGCGAGCTAGGGCTTGAGCGCGGTGAGCCGGTCGCGCGCCAGCGGCGTCTCCTCGGCGCGGGGGAAGTTGTCGATCAGGTACTGCAGGCGCGTCCGCGCCTCGGCCGGCTTCTTGAGGTCCAGCAGCGCGAGGGCTTCCTTGTAGATGGCGGTCGGCACCTTGTCCCCCCGCGGATAATTCGTGATCACCCGCCTGAACTCCCGCACCGCGTCCTCCAGTGCCTGCGTCGCCTTGTCCTCCTGCTGGCCGGCGTTGGCGTAGCTGTGGGCGAGGGCCAGGTAGGACTCGCCGATCCAATACTGGGCGTTGTCGGCGAGCTTGTGGTCGGGGAACCGCCGCAGGAAATCGCGGAAGCCGGTGATGGCGAGCTGGTAGCCGCCCTTGCTGAAGTCGATGTACGCCGCCTGGTAAACGTCCTCGGGCAGGAGGGCGCCCGTCGTCGGGCGCGCCGGCGCGGGAGGCTGCCCACTCGGCGGCGCCGCCGCGACCGGAGCCGGAGGCCCGGGGCGCGCGGCCGCCTTTCGGAGTGCCTCCAGGCGATGGTTCATGTCGTCCGCGCGCGCCGAGAGCGCCGCGACGTCCCCGGAGAGGACCTCGAGGCGCGCCGAGAGCGCGCTCAGTTGCTTGCCGGTCTCCGCCGTCTGCTCGGCGAGCCGCCGGTCCATCTGGGCCAAGGCGGCGTCGAGCTCCGCCCGAGTCCGCTGCAGCGACACGGGGAGGCTGTTGAGGTCGGTGCGGAGCTGCAGCATGTCCTGCTGGCTCGCCGTGCCCGTCGCCTCGTACATTCCGGCGCACCCGCCGAGCATCAACAGCGAGGCGGCGACCCCCGTCCTTCGCCCCCAGGTCGACCGGCGCCGCGCCATCGACGCCTACTGGGCCTTCACCAGGAAGTGGGCTCGTCGATTCTTGCCCCAGCAGTCCTCGGTGTGCTCGGTGCAGAGCGGTCGCTCCTCACCGTAGCTGATGGTCGTGATGCGACTCGCCAGCACGCCCTGCGACACGAGGTAGTCCATCACCGACTTCGCCCGGTGCTGTCCGAGGGCGATGTTGTATTCGTTGGTGCCGCGCTCGTCGCAATGACCCTCGATGAGAACCAGGTAGGTCGGGTTGGACTTCAGCCACTGGGCGTTCGTGTCGAGGACCTTCACGTCCTCCGTCCGGATGCTGTACTTGTCGAAGCCGAAGTGGACGTCCTGCAGCTCGGGGACCGCCGCGTACTCACGGAGCGCCGGCCGGGCCGCCGCGACCATCTGCTCGCCGGGCTGCGCCGCGGCGACGGTCTCGGAGCCGGCCCCCGTCGCGCCCCCGCCGGTCGAGCTCTCGGCGGCGCCGTCGGTCGAGCCCGCGCCGGCCGGCGTCCCCGCGCCGGACTCGGGGCCGGCCCCGCTGGCGGGCCCGGCGGGGCCCGTCACCGTCGTGCCGCCGCCGGTCGCGGCCCCGGAGCCACTCTCCTCCTTCGCGCCAGCCGCGGGTTGTGCGGCACTGCTCGTCGTCGCGCCGCTCGCCGTCGCTCCTGCGTTCGAGCTGACCACGGTCGGGCTCGGCGCCGCGACGGCCGGCGCCGCGGCGGGCGGGGCCGCACCGGCCGTCGCCGTCGGTCCGCTCGGCTCCGTCGCGCCGCCCGGCGCGGTCCCCTCGCTCCCGGTCGAGCCGGCGCCGCTCTGGGAGGCTTCCTCCGACGTGCTCACGCCGGCCGCGGCCGAGCCCGCCGGCGCGGGCGCGGACGCCTGCACCATCGAGGGTCGTTTCGCACACCCAACCAGGACGAGCGACGAGATGAGGAGAGGCAGGACGGCGAGATGCCAGCGTCGCACTTTCATGCGACCTCCTTTGGGCTGACGAACCGACCCCCGCGCGCGCCGCAAAGAGTTGAGGCCGATCTTATCACGGCAGGCGCGGCGACCACGAGGGGCTTGTCGCATTTCCCGAGACGACGAGCCGCTGGTCGGACCCGTCCACGTGCATTGTGTAGACGTGCCATTCGCCGGCGCGGTTCGCCTGATAGGCGAGGTATCGACCGTCGGGGGACCAGGACGCGCTCTCGGCATCCCCGGGCCCGGTGTCGAGCCGTCTCGGATTGGAGCCGTCGGCGTTCACCAGCCAGATCCCGTGGGTCCCCTGCCGCGCGGTGTAGGCGATCAGATCTCCGCGCGGGGACCAGCGCGGCTGGGTGTGGAATCCTCCCGACGTGAGCTGGCGCACGTTGGCGCCGGAGTCGTCCATGACAAAGATGTTCGGCTGGCCCTGGCGGTCGGAGGTGAACGCGATCTGCCGGCCCGTCGGCGACCACGTCGGCTCCGCGTCGATCCCGAGGTTCCACGTCAGCCGGCGGACGGCACCGGTGGCCATGCTGATCACGTAGATCTCGGCGTTGCCGTCCTTGGACATCGTCACCGCGAGGCCGCGCCCGTCCGGGCTCCAGGCGGGGGAGGCGTTGATGCCGAGGAACGCGGCCACGGTCTGGAGCGGCCGACGCTCGAAGGGGAAGAGGCGGTAGATGTCGGGGTAGCCCTTCAGGTAGGAGGTGAACGCGATCGAGCGCGTGTCGGGACTCCACGCGGGCGAGAGGTTGATGGAGCCGTTCTCGGTCAGCGGGGTGAGCCCGACCCCGTCGTAGTCGATCATGTGGAGCTGCTTGCCGGCGCGCCCCGCGCTGACCCCGGTGAACGCGAGCCTGGTATCCGCAGCGCCCAGCACCCCGGTGAACTCGAGCATCACGTCGTCGGCGACCTTGTGGGCCAGCCGCCGGACCTGCGCGGGGGTCACCTCGAACCTCTTCTGCGCGATCACCCGCTGGTCCGGGCTCGTCAGGTCGTAGAGGCGCATGTCGGCCTCGGCGCGGTCCCGGCTGATCGTCACCCGGCCTTGGAGCGCCGCGTGGGCGCCGGCGGCGGCGAAGTCGGCCAGCGCCTGGCGCAGGGCGGCCGGATTGTCGGCGGGGAGGGCCGCGGTGCCGGAGACGACGCTGAAGAGCCCCGAGTAGGTGAGGTCGTTGCCGGTCACCTCGGCCAGCAACCGTCCGACTCCGGCGTCGGCACCCCGGACGACGGCGAAGACCGGCACCGCGATGTTGAGCTTGGTGCCGCCGCCCTTCTGGACGTTGAGCCAGACCTCCGCGCCGCCCTGGGCCGCCGTCCGGGGCGGCGGCCCGAGAAGCGCGAGCGCGAGTGTCAGGGCCGGCAGGCCCAGGCGCACACCGCCGCGACGGATCAACACGACCTACCCCCGATCGGAGACGGGGCTGAAGCCGAGGTGGATCTTCAGGATCGAGCTCCTGTACTGCTCGGGGAGCGGCGGGAACGGCGTCGCGTCGGCGATCGCGCGCAGGGCGGCCTGATCGTAGACGGCGTCGCCCGAGCTTCCCTCCAGCGCCGTGCGCTTCACCTCGCCGTTGCGGCTGATCTCGAACACGACCAGGGCGCGACCGTCGCCCCGGGTCGGCGGCGCCCATTTCTCGGTGATCTTACGCTGCACCGCGTGAAGATACCACGCGAACGGGAAGTCCGAGGCCTCGACGGTGACGGGGCCCGATCCCTGCGTCGACGCTGCGGGCGCGCCGAGCGCCACCGCGCCTGGCGGCGGCCCGACGGGTAGGGCGGTCTTGGGCGGCGTGGGCGCCGGGCGGGCGGTCGCGAGCAGCGAGGGCTCGGGCGGCGGCGCGGCCAGGCTTGGCAGCTCCTTGCCCACGCGCGGGAGCGTCGCCGGTCGCGGCAACGCGGGCGCGCTCGCCCGCGCGAGATCGGGCGCGCTCGGCGCCGGCAGCGGGCCGGGTGGCGTCAGCGACCGGGCGACTTCCGGCACGTCGCGGGGCGCGGGCCGGGCCAGCACATCAGCGGTGGACGTGAGCCGGACGGAGCGCGGCGGGCGCTCGCGAGGGATCTCGACCAGCCGCGATGGCAACGTCCGGTCGGGATCGCGGGGGCCGACCACCGGACGCTCGCTCGGCAGCGACGGGACCTTGAGCCGAGCTGGCGAGGCCGGCAACGCGAGCTCGTGCGAGCCCGACGCGTCGGGCAGCGCCGGCGTGTCGTGGACCGACCGGGCGCGCACCGGTTCGCGGGGCGGCTCGGGCAAGGTCGGGGTCGACGGCGCCTCCACGGCCGGCGTCGTCGCCGCGGGCCTGGCCCGCGGCGCCGGCTCTGACTTCGCGGGCGCCTGCGGGGTGGCGCGCGCCGAGCCGGTCGGACTGCCGACGGCCGCGACCGCCGGCACCAGGTTCACGATGTAGACCTTGGTCGGCTCCGGGCGCCACACGCTGGTGGCGACCACCGCCGCGGCGAACAGCGCGAGGTGGCCGACCACCGAGAGGGTGATCGCACTCGCGGAGATGGGGGTCTCAGGCGCCGTCGTCCCGGTGGGGAGCGCCGGCCGAGCCTCGCGGGCGATGGTCCCCGTGGCGATTATCGTCCTCGGAGGGACTCGGGCGCGGTGACCATGCCGAGCCGCTCGACGCCGGCCCGCCGGACCCGATCCATGGTGTCGATGACGTCGCCGTAGCTGAGGCCGGCGTCGGCCTTGAGGTAGAGCGTCTTGTCGGCCCGCCCGCCGAGCTGCCGGCGGAGCGCGGCCTCGAGCGTCGGCAGCCCGACCTCCCGGTCGTTGAGGTAGAGCCGCCGCTCCCGGGTCACCGTCAGCACGAGCCGCTCCTCCACCGCCGTCGGCTTGGAGGCCGTCCGGGGCAGGGTGACGTCGATCCCCCGGTACATCATCGGCGCCGTCAGCATGAAGATCAGCAGCAGCACGAGCACCACGTCCACCAGCGGAATGATGTTGATCTCCGCCAGCGACGCCCCGAAGGGCCGCCGCCCGCCCGCCCCCGGCCCGACGCTAAACGCCATCTTTGGCCGCCCGCGTGGCCTGGGGCGCCGGCCGCGCGAGCCCGTTGAGCAGCTCCAGCGCGAACCCCTCCATCTCCGTCGCCCAGTGCTTGACCCGGTTGACGAAGTAGTTGTAGGCCATGACCGCCGGAATCGCCGCCCCGAGCCCCGCCGCCGTCGCGATCAGCGCCTCGGAGATGCCCGGCGCCACCACCGCCAGGCTCGCCGATCCCTGCTGGCCGATCCCCTGGAAGGCCGAGATGATCCCCCACACCGTGCCGAACAGCCCGATGAACGGACACGCACTGGCCGTCGTGGCCAGAAACGGCAGGTAGCGCTCGAGCCGCGCCACCTCGAGGGTCGCCACCCGCCGCAGCGCCCGCTCCACCGCCTCCAGCCGCTCCCGCGGCAGCCCCTCCTCGCCGTCCTCCCGCAGCGGATCGGCCACCTCCCCGAGCCCCGCGAGCTCCTGGTGGCCCGCCACGTAGAGCTGGGCGAGCGGACTCTCGCGGAACTTCTTGGCCGCCGTGTACACGAGCGCCGCCCGCCGCCCCTCCCGCGCCGCCCGCTGAAAGGCCGCCGTCTGCTGCCCCACCTGCCGGAATTGCCACCACTTCTCGATGATCAGCGCCCAGCACAGGACCGAGAACACCCCGAGTACCACCAGGACGCCCTTGGCCACCGGCCCCGCTTCGGCGATCAGCTGCACCACTGCCCAGCCAGACGTGTTGAGCACAGACGGACTCCTCGTTGGTTTAGCTCCACTATATCGGACGCGTTTCAGCGGAGTCAAATTTTTCACCGGGTTTCGTCAAACAAAGCGTCGTTTTCATTGACTTTGCGTCGTTTGCCGCCGTATAAGGAGGTTGTGGTTTCCGCGGTCTCGCTCCTGTTGCTCGCTCTCGCCGCCGCGCCCGCCTCCGCCGTCGACGCTCGAACCGCGGTCGAAGCGTTCGTGTCGCGCCTCACGCACGTGAGCCTGGCCGATATGACCGTGACCGAGAGCTTCGTCCTCTACGACCGGGACGGGCGCAGCGAACAGGCGTCGGGCGAGCGTCGGCTCTTCGTGAAAATTCCGCGCCGGGAGCGCGTCGAGGAGACCCTCGAGGGGCGGCGCGTGGTGAGCATTCTGCTGGACGGCCGGCTGTGGGTGCGCCGGTCCGACGGCGGGGTCTACGAGGCGCCGGCGGTCGACGCGCAGCGCGCCCGCGCGGACCTGCTCACATCGTTCCGGCACACCGCCGCCGATCTCTTGGAGGTATGGCGTTCGCTCGGCATCCGCGACGACGTCGTCCACGACGAGCGCGCCGGCGGTCGGCTCGTCACCGTCATCGGCGCCCGCCCGGGTGATCGCGCGAGCCCCGCCGTGTGGCTCGACCCCGAATACGGCGTGATTCGCCTCGTCTGGCGCGAGAAGCTGCCCGCGCGCGAGGGAGTCGTCGACCTCGCGCTGTCCGACCACCGGCGCGTCGTGAGCGACTTCTTCTATCCGTTCCGTCGGGAGCTCTTCCTGGACGGGCGGCTCCTCACCCGGGTCACGATCCGGGACGTCGCCGTCAACACCAACCTGCCCGACGATCTCTTCGATCCCGCCGCCCTTCGTCGGATCCAGTAGCGTGTTCCGCTCCCCTGGCGCCGTCCTGGTCCAGGTCGGGCCGATTTCCCTCCGCTGGTACGGCGTGGTGCTGGCGGCGGCGATGGCGGCGGGCGTCTGGCTCGCGACCCGCGTCGCCCGGCGCCGCGGCCTCGACGCCTTCGAGATGCTCAAGGCGGCCGAGCTGGCGCTCCTCGGCGGTCTCGTCGGCGCCCGGCTCTACTACGTGCTGTTCGCCTGGGACTACTACGGGCAGGACCCGTGGAGGATCCTCGCCATCTGGGAGGGCGGGTCGGCGCTCCACGGCGGCCTGATCGGCGGATTCCTGACCGGCGGCGCGTACGCGTGGCGGAAGGGCCTCCCCCTGGCGCGCTACCTCGACGCGGCCGCGCCGAGCCTGGCGCTCGGCCAGGCGATCGGACGGTGGGGCGATTTCTTCAACGAGCAAGCCTTCGGGACGCCGACGGGCCTGCCGTGGGGGCTCTACATCTCGCCGCCCCACCGGCCGCTCCCCTTCCTCCAGGACCAGTTCTTTCATCCCGCCTTCCTCTACGAATCGGTGTGGAACCTCCTCGTCTTCGTCGTCCTTCTCGCGAGCCGTCCGCGCTTGGCGCCGGCGGCGGGGGCGCTCTTCCTCTGCTACCTCGGCTTGTCCTCGTTCGGCCGGGTCTGGGTCGAGGCCATCCGGACGGACCCGCTCATGCTCGGGTCGTTCCGGGTCTCGCAGCTCGTGGGCGCGGTCGGCGTCGCGCTCGCGCTCTGGGGGGTCCCCCGGCTCCGCAAGCGGGCGCCGGCCGCGTGACGCGCTCGCGTCGCTACGGACGCGAGACGTAGGGGTTGCCGCGGATCCAGAACCTGAGGAGCCGGTCGACCGCCCGCGTGATGCCGACGCGGCGGCCCACGCCGACCGCGAAGCCGCGCGGGCCCGGGGGCCGTCCGATCACGAGCCGGCCCCGCGTGAGGTCGGCGCCGTTGTCCCGGAGGGTGATGGCGAGCGCCTCGGCGAGCTTGCCCGGCCCGTTCGTGAGACCGACCGACTCGGCGGCGACGCCGCGCCGCCGAGCCATCGCCCGGGTGCCCGCGATCGGCTCCAGCGCCCGGATCAGCACGCACCCGGGGTGGCCGGTACGGCCGGTGATCGCGTTGAGGCAGTGGTGCACGCCATAGATGCGGAAGACGTACGCGCGCCCGCCCGGGCCGTAGAAGAGACCGCGGGCGGCCACGGGGCGGATCGCGGCGTGGGAGGCGGCGTCGTCCGGCCCGAGGTAGGCTTCGGTCTCGACGATGCGCCCGGCGGTGAGAACGCGACCGCGGCGGGAGAGGAGGACGCAGCCGAGCAACCCCCGCGCGACGACGCGGGCGGGCCGCAGGTAGAAGGCGCGGGGGAGGGTCACCCCGCGGCGGCCGTGCGCTCGTGCACGAGCCGGCGCAGGGAGTCCGCGTCGAACGCGGTTCCCGCGCGGCTCGGCACGGGGGCCTCGGTCTTGAGCCCCGTCTCGCTGATGATCGCGCAGACGGTCGCGCCGGGGTCGAGTTGCTTCTCGGCGAGCAGGCGCTGGAGCACGGCGAGGGTGGCGACCCCCGTCGGGCCCGCCCAGACCCCTTCCACCTGCGCGAGCAGGCGCTGGGCCTGGAGGATCTCGTCGTCCTCGGCGTCGGCGGCCAGCCCGCCCCCCTCGCGCAGGAGACGGAGGACCCAGTCGCCCTTGCGCCCCGGGTTGCCGGCGGCCAGGCCCTCGGCGACCGTGTAGCCGATCGTGAGCGGCGCGATCGGCGTGCCGGCGCGGAACGCCCGCGTGATCGCGTTGGCGCGGGCGGCCTGGGCCGCCACCATGCGCGGCGCCCGCGGAATCAGCCCGGCCCGGACGAGCTCGCGAAACCCGCGCGCGGTCGCGATGAACGTCTCGCCCACCGCGACCGGCGCCACCACCACGTCCGGGAGCCGGAAGCCGGTCTGCTCGGCGATCTCGTAGGCGAGGGTCTTCTTGCCCTCCTGCTTGTAGGCGTTGCGGGAGGCGCCGCAGTCGAAGAACAGGCGCTCCTCCACGAGCCGGTCCCAGAGGGTGATCAGGTCGTCGTAGACGCCGCGGTAGATGATGAGGTCCGACGCGGTTGCTTGCATGTGGAGGAGCTTCGGCGCCGCCGCGCGCTCGTAGGCGAAGATCAGCGAGCGGAGGCCCGCCCGCGCCGCGTAGGCCGCGATCGACGACCCCGCGTTGCCCGAGCTCACGACCGAGGCCAGGCGGTAGCCGAACTGCAGGGCGGCGCCCACGGCGGTCGCCGACGAGCGGTCCTTGACGGTGCCCGTCGGATTCGCGCCGTCGTACTTGAGGAGCAAGCGCCGCACGCCGAGGCGCCCGGCCAGCCGCGGGCAGTCGAGGAGCGGCGTGCCGCCCTCGCCGAGCGTCACCCGGTGCGCGGGGTCGGCGATCGGCAGCAGCGGCGCGTAGCGCCAGAGCCCCGTCCCCGTCAGGAGCGCGGGGCCCGCCGCCCCGAGACGCTCCAGGTCGTAGGTGAGCTCCAGGAGGCCCCGGCACGCGTCGCACTCGAGCCGGTAGGCGAGCGGGTAGGCGGCCCCGCAGTCGATGCAGCGGAGCTCGCGCGCGAGCGACGCGCTCACGGCTTGCCGAAGCGCTCCTCGACCGCGAACAGCATCTCGTCGATCCGGTGCCGGACGGTGTGGTCGGCGCGCGCGCGGCGGAGCGCGTTGGCGCCGATGGCGCGGGCTTCGTCGGAGTGCGCGAGGTAGTAGTCGAGGACCCGCCGGAGCTCGGGCAGGTCCCGATAGACGACGACCTCCTCGCCGGGCTTGAAGAGCGCGGGCAGCTCCTCCTTGAGGTCGACGACCTGGCAGGCGCCGGCGCTCGCCAGCTCGAAGGTGCGGGTGTTCACGCCGACGATGTCGTTCAGCGGATGGTGGGGGTTGAGGGAGAGCGAGGCGCCGCAGTAGATCGCGAGCTTGGCGCGGCCCCCGACCGCCCCGCCCGCGACCAGCCGCCGGACGGGCGAATCGGCGCGGTCCCAGCCCGGCCCCCAGACGCGGACCGGGTAACCGGCGAGCGCGCGGACGAGCCGCTCGCGGTACGGGTAGTGGCTCCCCACGAGGGCGATCGCGCCGTCGAGGGCCCGCCGCTCGTCGTCGCTGAGATCCACCGGATGGTGGAACGCGGGAGTGCAGTACATCGGCAGATAATAGAGGTTGGCGAGGCCGACCTGCTCGAGCTGGCGCTGCGCGTAGCGTTCCTTCGTGAAGAAGAGGTCGTAGGCCTCGATGCACTCGAAGGGGATCATCAGGAGCGGATTGTCGGGGAAGAAGTTCAGGAAGAGCGCGTCGAGCCGCGACTTGACCCGGCCGATCAGGCCCGGCGTGATCGGCCCGCCCTTGATGACGAGGACGAGGCGGGGCCTCCACGCGAGGCACAGGCGCTCGAGGCGGCGGAGGATCCAGAGCTGGTAGGCGGCCTTCGTGCTCTTGCTCCGGTAGAGCGGGTTGCGGCGCCGGTAGGCGAAGGTCCGCACCTCGTGTCCCATGGCGAGGAGCTCGGCGCGGAAGTCGAGCCCCATGTGGTCCGCGCCCTCCGACGGCAGGACGATGAGCCAGCGCATCACCGGTCGAGTTCGATCAAGTACTCCCGGATCCGTTTCGCGTCCGGCGCGTCGGGCGTGAGCGCGAGGTACTTCTGGAACGCCTCCTTCGCGCGCGCGATCTCCTTCTGCTGATAATAGAGGAAGCCGAGCTGCCGGAACGGGTCGGGGAACGCGGGGTCGAGGTCGGCCGCCCGCCGGTAGTGCCCGAGCGCTTGCTGGACGAGCGAGTCCTTCGCGCGCGGCGCGTGGACGCGCTGCGCCTGGAGCCGGTAGAGGTCGCCGTAGTAGAGGTGCGCGGCCGGATCCGTCGGCGTCAGCGCGAGCACGCGGTCGAGCTGCGCCTGGGCGAGCGTGAAGCGTCCCGCGTGGATGTCGAGCAGCGCGTTGTCGCGCACGGCGACGCGCGTCCGGAGCGCGAACTCCTCCGTGTTGACCTCGCCGCGAACGCCCGCGTACCTCTTCTGCACGAGGTCCTCGGCGTCCTTCAGGCGCTCGTCGAGGCGCCGGGGGTTACCGAAGAAGAACGTCTCGGAGGCGCCGCGCTCCCTCGCCGCCTTCCCGAGGAGCGCGAACACCTTGGGCGCCTCGCCCGGATCATAGCCGGCCGCCACCAGCTTCTGCAGGCCGCCCGTGTCCGCCTCCCGCTCGAGGTCCGGCCCGTAGCCGTGGATCGCGGCGAGGGCCGCGAGCTCGAGGCCGCGTCCGAGCATGACCTGGGCCGCCTGGGTGAGCCCGGCGGTGCCGACCCGGCCGCCAGACTCGGCCCAGGGCCCCGCCGCCGCGGCGCCGATCGACTCGGCGATGGCGCGCACGCGCTGCCGGATGACCCGGTTCCGGGCGTCGCGCCGGAACTGGAGCGCGTGTCGGTTGGTGACGTGGGTGATCTCGTGACCGAGGATCATCGCGAGCTGCGCCTCGTCCTCGACCTGCGCCAGGAGTCCGGTGTGCACGTAGACGGTGCCGTTCGGCATCGCGAACGCGCTGAGCGTCGGGTCGGGCACGACGTGGAACTCGAAGCCGGGCCCCCCGGCCTGCTTTACCTCTCCCGGCGTCAGCCGATCGCCGATCCTCGCCAGGTATTGCTCGAGCTGGGGATCCCCGGAGGGCCCGGCCGCCTTCTGGAGCTGCTCCTCCTCCCGCTCGGCCTGGGCCCAGAGCCGGCGCTCGTCGGCGTCGGGCGTGAAGGAGGTGCCCGCGAAGCCGATCGGCGGCACGGTGCGACGCGCGCAGCCCGGGAAGACCGACGCGGTGATCAGCAGGTATGCCACAAATCTCTTGGGGGCCCGTGCGGTCGCTTGGTACCATCCAGCCATGCGGTCGGTCCGCCTGCGGCTCAGCGTACTCGTGCTCGTCGTCGTGGCTGCCGGGTGCGCGACCGTGAAGCCGCGACCGCCCCACAGCGAGTTCGAGGATATTCCCGTCCCCAAGGGTCTCACCTACCAGCCGGACAAGTCCACCATCATTGAGTCGCCGAGCGTAAAGGCGGCGCGGCTCGTCTACCGCGGCCGTCTCGAGCCCGAGAGCCTGACCCGGGCCATGCGCGCGACCTTGGAGGCCAACGGCTGGAAGCACGTCAGCACGACGAGCACGTCGAACGCCGGGACGATCCAGGTCTACGAGAAGGGGGGCAACGCCCTCCAGGTCCACATCTACGAAGGCCTGACGACCTGGTTTACCTACGTCGAACTGAACGCGACGCGGGCGATCCAGCCCCCCGCGACCCCCAGCCAGTAGCGTCCCGCCCCCCTGCGGCCGTGGATCCGCGCCGGCCGCCGCGCGCGGCGCGCGCGCGATGACGGAGCTCAATACCCGCGCCGTCGATCGACCCGATGGGCGAGCCGGCGCGCCGCCGCGTAGCGCCGGAGGTTATCGTTGAAGACGCTCCCGATCTCGGCCGGCGTGCTCGGGCCCGCCACGTGGGGCGTGATCACGACGTTCGGGAGATCCCAGAGCGGGTGCCCGGCGGGGAGCGGTTCCTCGTCGAACACGTCGAGGATCGCCCCCGCCAGCCGTCCCTGCCGGAGCGCGGCCAGGAGCGCCTGCTCCTCGACGATCGGTCCCCGGGCGACGTTCACGAGCCACGCGCTCGGCGGCAGCGCGGCCAGCTCCCGCGCGCCGATCAGGCGCCGGGTCTCCGCGGTGAGGGGAACGGCGAGCACGGCGAAGTCGGCCTCCGCGAGCGCGCGCGTCAGCCGCGCCGCCGGGTAGACGTGGTCGACGTGGGCGACGCGGCGCCCGCGGCGGCTCACGCCGGTGACGCGCATGCCGAACGCCTGGGCGGCCCGGGCGAGCGCGCGGCCGGTCGCCCCGAGCCCGACGATCGCGAGCGTTCGACCGCGGAGCCGGTCGGGGACCGTCGCGAGCCATCGGTGCTCGCGCTGCGCCTGCCGATAGGTCTCCGCCTTCTGGGTGACCCACGCGCACCAGCCGAACACGTACTCGACCATCCACGGCCCGAACACCGGGGCCCGGGTGAGCACGGCGCCCTCGGGCAGCTCGGGGACGAGGAACCGGTCGACGCCGGCGCCCATCGCCTGCACCCAGCGGAGCCGCCGCGCGCCGGCCAGCAGGTGGGCGGGGAAGGCCCAGGCGTAGAGGATCTCGGCGTCCTCGATGCGGCGGGCGGCGGCCGCGGGGCTGTCGCAGCACTCCACGGCGGCGCCGCGCGGCGGCCGCACGAAGCGCGCGTAGGCCCTGGCCTCCGCCGGGTCGGGATAGTAGACGAGGATCGGCCCCACCGTTAGGACCGGATCAGGGCGAGGAGCGCGTCCTCGGTGGTGAAGTCGACGGGGCGGCGGTCGAGGCCTTCCTTGCGATACCATTCCCAGGTCTGGGCGAGGCCGGCGCCGAGCGTGTAGCGCGGGCGCAGCCCGAGCTCGGCCCGAAGCTTCCCCGTGGCGTAGGCGGCGTGGCAATCGTAGACGAGGTTCTGGCCGAACACCGGGCCCGGCGGGACGCGCGGGAGGAGGCGGGGATCGAACGGCACCAGCGTGACGGGCCGTCCCACGACCTCGGCGACCAGCTCGGCGAAGCCGACCTGGGTGATGACTTCCTCGCCGGTGACGTTGTAGGCCTGGCCGGCGGCGCGCGGCTCGCCGAGCATCGCCGTCATGGCGTCCGCGAGATCCTCGACGTGGCCGAACTGGCGGAGCCAGCCGCCGGCGCCGGGGACCAGCACCGGCCGCCCCCGCAGGATCCGGTCGAAGAAGAACGTCTCGTTGTTGCGGGTGTTGAGCGGGCCGTAGACGTGGGTGGGACGCACGAGCGTGACCGGTAGCCCGCGGCGGCGATGGCGCTCGAGCAACGCGTCCTCCCCCGCGATCTTGTGCTTCGCGTACTCGCCCCAGTAGAGGCTTCGCGGCGTCTCCTCGCCGAGCGGGAGAGGGAGCGCGTGGTCGTACACGCGGCCGGTCGACACGAAGACCGCGTGCCGCAGCCCGGGCCCGAGGGCGTCGAGCAGGGCGGCGACGTCTTCGCCCGTCGTCGGCGCGTAGGCGACGTCGTACACGGCGTCGAACCCCTGCCCGGCGAGCGCCCGCGCCAGCGCCGTGTGCTGCGTGCGGTCGGCGACGATCGCCCGCACGCCGGCGGGGACGCGCTCGGGCCGACGGCCGCGGTTGAGGACGGCGACCTCGTGGCCCTCCCGCTGGAGGGCGCGGACGAGGTGCAGGCTGATGAACTCGGTGCCGCCGACGACGAGAACGCGCACCGGGCGGCGTCCTAGCCGATCGACACCGCGATGCAGGTCGTCGTGCGGGTGACCCCGTCGATCGTCCCGAGCGATTCCGTGACGAGCTGGCCGATCGCGTCGAGGCTCGGTCCCTCGACGACCGCGATGAAATCGTACGGCCCGGTCACGGCGTCGAGCGCGACCACGGTGGTGGCGCCGCTCTTCAGCTTGCCGAGCATCTTCTTGATGGCCTTGGTCTTCCCCGGCGTGGTCTCGATCAGCACGTAGGCTTTCATGCGCGGCCTCCCTGCCGGACGGCCCCGGGCCCTGTGCGGCGCCGGGCGCCAGCGCTCATCGAACGCTCCCGGCGCGGAACCCTCGCCCGTCAGGGCGGGGAGGAGCGCCGATCTCCGTCGTAGACTGTCCCCGGTTGGAGCTGAGCACGCGCTCCGCGAACGGCCCGGGCGATAACCAAGCCGTGGGCCCGCTCAGACAGCCGTCGAAACGACGGTAGGGCTGGACGGGGAGGCTACCGCGCAGCCGGGCGGGCCGACGAACCGTCAACCGGGAACCGCAAGGCCAGGCTCTCGGGCTCAAGCACGGGCTCCTTTCTCTGAAAGCCCCGGACATCAGTCCGGGCGATGTTTACCGGCGCCCAAGTGTACTCCAGGTGTCAGGGCCGTCACGCGCCGCGGCCGGTCGTCACTTCGTGCCGAGGGCCCGCCGGAGCGTCGAGGCGAACCACGCGGCGCGCTCGACCGGCCGGCCGGCGACGACGTCCACGCGCGTCCCGCGCTCGTCGACGTGATTCTGCGGGTCGAACCGGGCGACGACGGAGGTCTCAACCCGTCCGATCCTCAGGGTGAGCCGCTCCCCGACGTGGTGGTCGTCGAGCCGGGCGACGATCAGGTAGAATCCGCCGTCGTTCGTCTCGTCCTGGTAGGCGAGGCCCGTCTTGTCGCGGACCAGCGTGACCGGCTGGCGGGCGAGCGGGCGGCCCTCCCGGTCGCCGACGTATCCGAGGACGACGTAGCGGTAATAGACGCGGTGCTCGGCGGGGGCGACCGTCGTGCCGGCGACGACGAGGGCGAGGGCGATCAGGAGCGGGCGCCCCACGGCGCGAGGGTAGGGAGGGCGGCGCCCGGGCATTACGGGGGCGGAGGTCGGCGCCGCTCGGCCCGCGGCTGGCCCCCGGGGCCGCGTCGGAGCCGCCGCCGCGCTGGGGCCCCGCGCCGCCGCCGCGCCGGGACGCCCGCGCATCGGCGGGACGCTGTCTCCCCCCGGGTCCTGTCCCGACCGTACACGAAGGGCGTCAGCGCCGGGCGGGCCCCGGATAGCCGTCCCACGACAGCCGCGGCCCGTCGGCCGTGAAGCCGGCGTCGAGGAGCGCCGGGCCGGCCTCGGTCCCTCGCGCGGGCGCCCCGTCCCAGGTGAGCACCTCGAGCCGCCGGATCGGACGGAGGGCGAGGGGGCGGTCGATCACCGACTTGAGCGCGGCCACGACACCGCCGAGGTCCGCCGCCTCCCACCCGGAGAGCCTGGTGAGCTCGCGCCCGTGGCCCTCGGCGAGCAGGACTGGGCGTCCGCCGCGCGCGACGAGCCAGTTCTGCGGGATGCGAGCGGTCAGGGCGCGCGTGCCATCCAGCCGGAGGAGCGGGAACGCGACGCCCCAGAGATTCGCGGGGTCGCAGACGTTCAGCAGGACGTGCGGCTCCGCGCGGCGCCGCTCGGCCTCGAGCTCGCGGACGGCGTCCGGCCGCGCGTACTGCTCGCCGGACAGCCCCTCGACGAAGTAGCCCCGGAGCGCCTCGCCGGCGTACTCCATCCGCAGGAGCGCGTGGCGGAGCCGGCTCCAGTCGCCGCGCGCCAGCTCCCGGGCCACGACGCCGTAGCGCGCGAGCAGCAGGTGCGCCCACGCCTCGTCGCGCTGCTCCGCCGTCACCGGGTCCTCCGCGGCGAACGCGCTCCAGCGCCCGCCGGCGGTGAGCGGCGCGCCGGCCGGCCGATAGCGCCGTCGGTCCCGGCGCGCCGCCGCCGGCTCGGGACCGCGCCGGATCGCCTGGAAGCTGTCCGGCGTGACGAGCCCGGCCCAGAAGAGCTCCCAGAGCGCGGCGAGGATCGCGGCGCCGTCGAGCGCGACGCCGCGCGCGATCTCCTGGACGAACGACGCCCCCCGCACCTCGAGCTGTCGCAGGATTCGCTTCTGGTGCTCGGCGAGCGGCGGCTCGGCGGTCGGTTCTCTGAGCCACCCGAGGTTGTCCCGGAGCGCGACGCCGACGCGGCCCGCGCGGCGCTCGAACGGCGTCCAGACGAGGTCGCCCGAGAGGCCGAGCTGGTCGAGCCACGCGGGCTCGTACCCTTCGAGGCGCGCCGGCAGCAGTTCCTGCTCCCAGAGCTTCACCGGGAAATCCTCGCCCTGGAGGGGCTCGAGCGCCGTGAGCAGGCCGGGTGGCCCGACCAGCCGGTGGTCGGGATGTACGTGCTGGCGCCGCAGGACGAACGCGGCGAAACCCTCCGGCGAGGCGACGGCGCGGACGACCCGGCGCGCGTGCGCTTGCCGGCGCTGGATTTCGTCGAGCACGGCGACATGGATGTAGGGGCCGTCGGGAAGTTGGCGGAGCGCGCCGCGGGCGAGGGCGGCGTCGAGGGCGCCGGCGACGGCGGCCTCGCCCACGTCATACCGGCCGGCCAGCTCCGCGGCGGTGACGGGGCCGCGGGTACGGACGGCGCGGAGCAGGATCCGCTCGAGCGCCGGGGGGTCGGGGGCGCTCCCCCCGAACTGCCCCGCGCACGTCTGCAGCTCCCCCGAGGTGGGCCGGGCGCCGATCGCGGCGTACATCGCCACCTCGAGCGTCGAGACGAGGGCGCGGCGTCCGTTGCCGAAGTCGACGGCGCGCACGCGGCCCTCGGCCCGGAGGGCGTCGAGCATCGGTTCGGGATCACCGACCACGCGCGCGGCCACTTCGGCGGCCGTCAGCTCGCCGAGCTCCTCCAGGAGTCCGGCCAGCTCGTTCGGGTCCCGCGCGCGGCGCTCGGGCGCCGTGCGCTGGAGCTCGGCGATGACCGCGGCGACGGCGTCGGGCTCGAGCCGGCCTGCCGGCGCGGGCCAGGCCTTGCGCATGACCACGGCGTCGCTCCGGCGCTCCTCGGCGTGGCCCGCGCCGAGGTACGCCCAGTCCCAGGCGAGGAGCAGCGGATAGACGAACGGCGACGGCAGCGGGGTGTCGACGTGCCGCACCTCGAGGGCGCCCGCGCGGAGCCCGCCGAGGATCTCCCGCAGGTGGGCCACGTCGAGCGCGTCGTCGAAGCACTCGCGGAGCGTCTCGGCGACGATCGGAAACTCGGGCTGGCCGCCGACCGCCTCGAGGAGCGCGTCGGCCTTGAGGCGCTGGAGCCAGGCCGGCGTCCGCTGCCCGCGCGACATGCGCGGGATGAACAGGGCGCGCACGGCCGCGTGGCGGAAGCGGGTGGCGAAGAGCGGCGAGCCGATCAAGCCGTGGCCGAGGAACTGGTCGAGGTCCTCGGGCGCCACCAGCAGCGGCAGGCGGCCGGGCGCCGGCGGGACCTGACCGGGGGCGAAGGAGAGGAGCACGCCGTCGTCGGCGTGGCTCGCCTCCGCGACCAGGCCAAAGCGCCGCCGGAGCGCCTCGCGCAGCACGATGCCCCAGGCCCCGTTGACGCGCATGCCGAAGACCGAGTGGATCATCGCGTGCCGCCCGCCCAGCTCGTCGCCGAACGACTCCACGACGATCGTCCGGTCGTCGGGCACGCAGCCCAGCAGCTCGCGTCCCTTGGCGATCCAGGCGCGGAGCGCGCGCGCCGCCGTCGGGTGGAGGCCGCACTCGCGCGCGGCCCACGGCTCGAACCGGGGATCGTCGAGCCGCTCGACGACGTCGCGGCGGAGCCGGCCGACCAATACGCCGAGGTCCCACGAGCGTGACGGGTGCTCGCCTCTCCAGAACGGCACCGTGGGGGACATGCCGTGCGCGTCCTCCACCAGGACGCGGTCGGCGCGCACCTTCGCGATCCGCCACGCGTGGGACCCGAGGAGGAAGACGTCGCCGGGCAGGCTCTCGGTGACGAACTCCTCGTCGAGGGTGCCGACCTTCAGATCGGTGTCGGCGACGTAGACGTCGTAGAGCCCCGAGTCCGGGATCGTGCCGCCCGATGTCAGCGCG
>Ga0066665_10000019_pt1 | contig 37858 bp, 36 predicted proteins | sample GraSoiAngelo_114_FD_75175 | JGI IMG/M metagenome (GOLD analysis project Ga0066665, IMG submission 75175) | Grasslands soil microbial communities from the Angelo Coastal Reserve, California, USA - 14_0903_13_40cm | ecosystem: Environmental > Terrestrial > Soil > Grasslands | place: USA...
CTTGACGATCGCCTCGCGGATCGCGCGCAGGGCCTCGGTGCTCGGGTGCCACATGCCCGCCCCCATGAACACGTGACGCGGCTCCAGGTGCAGATAGTAACCGGGCGCCTCGACGCTCCGACCGGAGGCGAGCCCGAACCGGAGCGCGGCGTTGGTCTTGTAGGGCGTCTTGTCGCGCGTGAAACGCGTGTCCCGATAGATCCTGAGCAGGGAGCCCGACGGCCGAGCGTCGGCCACGATGTACGGGCTGATCCGGGCGAGCTTCGGCCCGATCGCCGCGACGAAGGCCAGGAGCGGGTCGCGCACCTCGGCCAGGTAGCGCTCCTTGTTCGCGTTGAACCACTCGCGGTTGTTGTGTCGCCGCAGCTCCTCGAGAAAGCCAAAGAGCTCACGGGTCACGTGGGTCACGGGCATTCACACCGAGCGATGCAGACCGCCGTCGACGTGGATGCGCTCGCCGGTGATGTAGCGCGCCTTGGGCGAGCAGAGGAACGCCACGAGGAACGCCACATCGCACGGGTCGCCGAAGTAGCCGAGCGGGATGTTCCGCGCGAACTCGGCCTGACTCTCGGGTGTCGGATGCAGCCGCATGTCGATCTGCTCGCTGTGGATCCGTCCGGGCGCCAGGCAGTTGATGGTGATCCCGTGTCGCCCGATCTCGCGCGAGAGCCCCTTCGCCCAGGCATGGACGCCCGCCTTGGCGGCGACGGCGGCGTTGACGGTGGACGGCTCGGCGCTGCCGGTGACGCAGAGGATGCGGCCCCATCGCCGCTCGATCATGCCGGGCAAGAGCGCCTGGGTCGTCCGGCGCACCGCCGTGAAGTTGAGCGAGAACGATTCGTCCCAGGCTGCGTCGGGCGCATCCCACGCGATCGGGCGCGACCCCCCGGCATTGTTGATCAGGATGTCGACGCGCCCGTGAGCGGAGAGCGCGCGGTCGCGAATGCGCGCGGCGGCGTCCGGGGCGTAGAGATCGACGGGCAGCGCGAGGGGTCGAGGCCAGCCGGCGCTCTCGATCTCGTCCTGGAGCGTCGCTAAAAGGTTGGCGCGGCGGGCCGTCACGATCGTCCGCACGCCCTCGGCGGCCAGCACCATGGCGATCTCGCGTCCGAGGCCGACGCTCGCGCCCGTGACCACGGCGACCTTCCCGGTTAGCTCGAGGTCCATCCCACCCTCCGCCGCAGATTCAGCAGGCTTCCGAGGATACCCCGGGGCAGGAAGACGATGAAGAGCACCAGCAGGACGCCATAGACGAGGTTGTCCCAGCCGACCGCCCGAGTGCCGAACGAGATGCGTAACACTTCGGCCATGAGGATGGTGATGACCGCCCCGATCGTGGGGCCCAGCGAGACGTAGATGCCGCCGACCACCACCGCGAACACCATCTGGAGCGAGACGGAGATGCCGCTGACCGTGTCGGGCGAGATGAACATCTGGTACTGGCAGTAGAGCGCCCCCGCGAGCGCGGTCATGGCGGCGCTCAGCACCGTGATCTTGAGCTTTTCCGCGGTCACATGGACCCCCGTCGCGGCCGCGGCGTCCTCGTCCTCGGAGATCGCCTCGAGCGCGTAGCGGAGCATGCTCCGGTCGACCCGGTGCCAGACGTAGAGCCCCACCGCCCAGACCGCGAGGGCGATCAGGTACCAGGTCTTCTTCTCGCTGAACTGGAGCGCCCACAGCGAGCTGCCTCCCCGGTAACGCTCCGGGGTGTAGCCCAGCGAGCCCCCGGTGTAGTCGCGAGTCGCGGTGATCACCTGCAGGACGATGCCGGAGAGCGCCAGCGTGACCAGCGCGAAGTAGTGACCGGTGATCCGGAAGCGAAAGCACGGATACGCCACCAGCGCCGCCAGCCCGCCCCCGGCGAGGAGCGCTAGCGGAATGCCGATCCAGGGGCTGACGTGCCCGTAGTTCCACGCAAGCGCCGTCACGTAGGCGCCGATCCCCATGAATCCGCCGTGACCGAGCGAGACCAGACCGAACCGCCCCATCACCGACCAGGAAGTGTAGGCGAACGACCAGATGAGGATGATGATCAGGATGTGGAGGGGATAGGGCGATCGGTAGACGAACGGCAGCGCGACCAGGGCGACGCCACCGATCCACGGCAGAGAGCGCGTCACGAGCGCCGCACCATCAAGCCCTCGGGCCGCACGAACATCATCACGATGAAAAAGGCGAACGCGAACACGTATCCCCACTCGAGGTCGAGGTAGAGGCCGCCGACCGAGATGATCTCGGCGAACACGAAGGCGGCGGCGAAGCCGCCGACGAAGTTGCCGAGGCTGCCGAGGACGCAGATCAGGAACGTGATCGGCCCGAACGAGAGGCCGACGAAGGGATGGACGTCGTACTGCAGCACCAGCAGGCAGGCGGCCAGGCCCGCCAGCGCGCCGCCCAGCCCCGAGGTGATCAGGTAGATCCGGCGGCTGTCGACACCCATGAGCGGCATGATCTGCCGGTCCTGGGCGATCGCGCGGATCGCCGTGCCCGTGTAGGTCCGGGTCAGCAGCAGGTAGACCAGCACGATGCCGATGAGCGCCGCGGCGAAGGCCAGCAGGCGTGAGTAGCTGACGAACATCCCCCAGACCTTCAGCACCGGCAGCCGCAGGCCCAGGTTCTTGAACTCGATGCCGAAGAGCACGGTCGCGGCGGACTGCAGGAAGAAGAGAACGCCTCCGGTAGCCAGGAGCTGGTTGATGGGCGCGGCTCCCAGGAGCGGGGCAATCACCAGGACGTGTAGCATCACGCCCAGGACGCCGACACCGAGGATGCAGATCACCGCCGCCACCCAGATGGGCGCGTGGTAGATCGTGTAGAGAAAGTACATCCCGTACATGCCGAGCATGATGAGCTCGGCGTAGCAGATCCAGACGACGTCGATGACGCCGAAGATCAGATTGAGGCCGAGCGACAGCAACGCCAGGACGCCCCCCAGCAGAATCCCGTTGATCAGCGCCTCCAGCAGGAAGACGTCGAAGATGCCCAGGTCGTGCCCTCCCCGCTCAGACTCCGAGATACGCTTCGCGGATGCTGTCACTGGCCAGGAGCTCGGCGGCGCTGCCGGCGGCGTGAATGCGGCCGGCCTTGAGCAGATAGGCGCGGTCGACCGCCCGCAGGACCTGCTGCACGTTCTGCTCGACGATCAACACCGTGAGGCCCCCGGCGCGGATCCGCTTCACCAGGTCGAACACCTGCTCCACGAGGACGGGCGCGAGCCCGGCCGACGGCTCGTCCAGGAGGAGCAGCTTGGGCTCGGACATGAGGGCGCGGCCGATCGCGCACATCTGCTGCTCGCCGCCGGACATGCTGCCGGCGAGCTGGCGCCGGCGCTCGCGGAGGCGCGGGAACAGCCCATACACGACCTCGAGCTGCCGGCGAAACTTCGGCCGCGCCGCCGGCACGAAGCCGCCCATCTTGAGGTTGTCCTCGACGGTCATGCGCGGGAAGAGGCGCCGGCTCTCCGGCACGTGGGCGACGCCAAGCTCCACGATCCGATGCGGCGCGGTGGCCACCAGATCGACGTCATCCATGACAATCGACCCCGAGGTTGGCCGGATGAGGCCGGAGGCGACCCGCATCAGCGTCGTCTTGCCGGCGCCGTTGGGCCCGATGACGCCGACCGCCTCGCCGTGGCGCACCTCCAGCGACACGTCGAACAGCGCCTGGAAGCTTCCGTATCCGGCACAGATCGACTTCAGCTCGAGCATGGGCGCGGCCGCGAGCGGCCTGAGGGACACACCGGAGTCACGCGAGGGTCCCGGTCAGGCGCGGGCGGCCGCCGCGACCGCCGACACCGCCGCGGCCTGGGTCCCGAGATAGACCTCGATGACGCGCGGATCGGTCGCGACCCGAGCCGGCAGGTCCTCGGCGATCTTCTCGCCGTGATCGAGCACCATCACTCGGTCCACGACGCGCATCAGGACACCCATGATGTGCTCGACCCAGATGATGGTGATGCCCAGCTCCTTGCAGATCCGGCGGAGCAGGGCGGCCGCCTGATCCATCTCGTGCTCGTCCAGACCGCTCAAGCTCTCGTCGGCCAGCAGGAGCTTCGGCGCGGTGGCGAGCGCCTTGGCGAGCTCCAGCTTCTTGAGCGCGGCCGCGCCCAGCCCGTCGACCACCGCCGCGCGATCGGTCGGGAGGCCCACGAGCGCGAGCGCGCGCTCCGCCGCCTCGAAGGCCTTGACCCGCGAGTGTCGGCCCTGGCCGTAGAAGCCCGAGAGCACCACGTTCTCGACGATCGAGAGCCGATGGAACGGCCGCGGAATCTGGAAGGTGCGACCGATGCCGAGGTTGATGATCCGGTATGGCGCCAGCCCGGCGATCTCGCGCTCCTCGAAGCGAATCGAGCCGCCGTTCGGGACCAGGGTGCCCGAGAGCATGTTGAAAATCGTGCTCTTGCCGGACCCGTTCGGCCCGATCAGGCCCAGAATCTCGCCCTGTTCGACCCCGAAGGACACATTGTTGACGGCCGTGAAGCCGCCAAATCGCTTGGTGAGGCCCCGGACGGCAAGCACGTGGCTACGTGGGCCGGAGCGGCGTCGGGCCGCTCACTGCGCCGCGTAGGGCGACGAGCCCGGCAAGGGCAGGATCGGCTCGCGTTGCTGCTGGCTCTTCGGCCATACGAGATACGGCTTGTCGTCGACGTACTGGAGGATGACCGGGAACGCGCGATCGTTTTGACCCGACATGGGCGCCCCCTCGCCCTCGAACTTCACGCCGAAGCCGAGCATGGTGCCACCCTCCGGCAGGTCGACCTCGAGCGCCGCCTTCCGCAGCGCGTCCGCGTCGATGCCGCCGTACTTCTTGATGGCCCGCGGCAACACCTCGCTCATGAACAGGTACGTGTTGCTGGCCGCCATGCCCACGTGCGCCGACTTGACCAGGGTGCCCGGCCGCGCCTTCTCGTACTCCTCGCCCACCATCTTGATCATGGCCGGCAGCGGCGCGCGGAGCGATTTCTCGTTGGCCAGCCAGATCGAGATCGGGTCGACGTTGAAGAAGTGGTTCACGTCCCGACCGAGCGCCTCTTTCAGCTTGTCGTAGACGCCGTAGCCCGCGCCGTGCCCGATGAGGGCGCTGAAGCGAAGGCCTTGCTCGCGGGCCTGGCGCAGGAACAGCGTGATGTCCGGGTTGTAGCCGGTGTGGAAGATGACGTCCGGACGCCCGCGCTTGAGCTTGGTCACCAGCGCCGACAGAGCCGGCGCCGTTGCCGCATATCCTTCCTTGAGCACGACGGTGAAGCCGGCCTTCTTGGCGCCCTCCTCATTGCCCTTCGAGACGTCGACGCCGTACGCGCCGTCCTCGTGGATGATGGCGACGCGCAGATCCTTGGACTCTTTGCCGAGCTTGGCCTTCGCATTCTGGGCGAGGAAGTCCATCGACATCAGCCCGAACTGCCGGCCACTCGGCTGCGCCCGGAAGACGTACTTCAGATTCCGGTTCTCGAGCACCGCCGAAGAGATGCAGGTGGTGATCCACATGAACTTCTTGAGCTGCTCGACGCGGGCGGCCGCCGGCACGCACTCCGCCGACGAGTAGAAACCGAGCAGCATATCGACCTTCTCCTGCTCGATCAGTCGCACCGCCTCGTTGATGGCGATGTCGGGCTTGCTCTGGGCGTCGGCGTAGATCGCCTCGATCTGGTAGCCCTCGACACCGCCCCGCTTGATGAAGTAGTCGATCATGATCTTGGCGCCGAGCGCGTGCAGCTCGGACCCGCCCCCGGCGAACGGCCCGGTGTAGTCGTAGATGACACCGATCTTGAGCTTCTTGCCCTGCGCCGGCGCGTCCGACGCCAGCGAGAGGCCCACCGCCAGTGTCGCCGCGATCAGCCCACAGACGAAGCGCACGCGTCCGTACCGGAGCATGAGATTCCCTCCCAGGGAGCGTAGGTCGGCAACCGCTCTGCGCGGGCATTAGAAGTTGGTTCGTCGGACAATGTCAAGAGGATGGCGGGCCAGAAGCGCGACGTTCGTGGCCATGCGATCTCGAGGCGATGCGCGAGAAGGCGCGCACGTCATGCGGACGATGCAGACGCGGCTCCAGGGGCCGGCGCCGCCGCGACTGGCCTAGCCTCCGACCTGCACGCCCGCGAGGCACTCGAGCACCTGGATGATGGCGGTGCCGTCCTGCTTGCCCAGCCCGGCGGCGCGCGCCATCTGGTAGACCTGCTGGCTCACGTTGGCCAGCAGCACCGGCACGCCGAGCTGCTTGGCGAAGGCCGTCTCGAGCTCCTGGTCCTTGTAGGAGATGTCCACGGTCCCGCCCGGCGCGAAGTCGCGCGCGAGGATCTTCGGCACACGCCGCTCGAACGTGGAGCTTGTGCCGGTGCTGACCCTGACCACCTCGTAGATCGTGCGCGGATCGAGTCCGGCCTTGACGCCCATGACGAGCGCCTCGGCCATCGCCACCGTATTGACCTGGACCAGCATGTTGTTGACGAGCTTCATCGCCAGCCCCTGGCCGAGCCCGCCCACGTGGAAGATCTTCGTGCCCATGGCTTTGAACAGGTCGCGGCACCCCTCGAACGTCTCCGCGGCGCCGCCGCCGATGATCGAGAGCTCGCCAGTCGCCGCGCGCTCAGTGCCTCCGCTGACCGGCGCGTCGAGCATCGCCACCCCGCGTGTCGCCAGCGTGTTGGCCAGCCGCCGCGCGGCGAATGGGTCGATCGTGCTCATGCAGATCACGATGTGCCCGGGCGCGGCGGTCCGGATGATCCCGCGCTCACCGGCGATGACGGCCTCAGCCTGGGCGGTGGTCTCGACCATGCAGATGGTGCGATCGGCGGCAGCCGCCACCCGCTCCGCCGACTCGGCCACCGCCGCGCCGCGCGCCCGCAGCGGCTCGACCTTCGCAGGATCGATGTCGTGCACGACCAGCGGAAACCCGTGCTTGACGAGATTGAGCGCCATGGGCCGTCCCATGTTGCCGAGTCCGATGAATCCAACCGCGGGAGCCATCACGTCCCCCTTTCGTAAGGCTGTCTCGGCGCGCGGCGGCCGGCGCCCGCCGGCCCCGCTCGCCTAGCAGCTTCCCGAGAAGATCCGCACCTTGAGCCGTCGCGGGACCCAGGCGGCGAGGACCCGCGCGGAACGCGCGACGCGCTCCAGCGACTCCGGGCTGCCGGGCCAGTACTTGAGCACGAGGCCCCGGTTCACGAAGTTCAGCATCCCATCGACCACGATCGCCGCGATGAGCACGTCGTCCAGGTATCCGAGGACCGGAATGAAGTCGGGAATCAGGTCCACGGGGGAGACGAGATACAGAACGGCGGCGGCCAGCGCGATCTTCGCCGCCCTGGGCAGGACGGGGTCGACGGCGAGGCCGGTGATGGTCCGGACGATGGATGGCAGGGCGCGCAGCAGCGCTCTCATGTCATTCCAGGCTCTCGGCCACCAGCTCGCTGACATCCTTCACGGCGAGCGTCTCCTCGGCGCCCTTCACCTTGCGGCCGAGATCGATCATGGCCAGACAGAAGGGACAGCCGGTGCCCACCATGTCTACCTTGGCCTCGAGCGCCTCCTCGACGCGGATCAGGTTCACGCGCTTCTGCGCCTTCACTTCCATCCACATGTGACCGCCGCCCCCGCCGCAGCAAAGCCCGCGCTCACGATTGCGCGGCAGCTCCACGAGTCGGAGCCCGGGAACGGCCTTCGCAACGTTCCGCGGCGCCTCGGTGATGCCATTGTAGCGCCCGAGGTAGCAGGAGTCGTGGAACGCGATCGACGCGTCGATCGGCTTCGTCGGCTTGATCCGGCCGGCGGCGATCAGGTCGTCGATGACCTGCGAGTGATGGAGGACCTCGTAGCGTCCACCGAACTGGGGAAACTCGTTCTTGATCGTGTTGAAGCAGTGCGGACAGTGCGTGATGACCTTGCGGAACCGGTACCGTTTGATCGCCTCGAGGTTCTCCTGCTGGACGGTCTGGTACAGGTACTCCTCGCCGAGGCGGCGGCCGACCTCGGCGTGACACCGCTCCTCCGGCATCACGCCGAAGCTCACGCCAGCGGCCTTCAGGATCTTCACCACCGCCCGGGCGATCGCCTGGTTGCGCTTGTCGTATGAGGCCGAGCAGCCGACCCAGTACAGGTACTCGACCTCGCGATTCGCCTCCATGACGGGGACCTCGAGGCCCTGCGCCCACGCCATGCGCTCGCCGGCCGGCAGGCCCCAGGGGTTCCCGGCCCGCTGGATGTTCTGGAGCGATTGGGGCGCCGTCGAGGGCAGCGCCCCCTCGGACAACGCCAGGTAGCGCCGGAGGTCGATGATCGTGTCGACGATGTCGATGAAGGCCGGACACTCCTGCACGCATGCCATGCAGGTCGTGCACGCCCACAGCTCGTCCGCCTTGATCAGCGCGCCGTGGATCGGGCCCGGCAGCTCGCCGTGCATGTGCCGCTTGAGCTTCACGATGATCTGCTTGGGCGAGAGCGCCGTGCCCGACATGTACGCGGGACAGGCGACCTGGCAGCGGCCGCACTCGACGCACGCGTCGAAGTCGAGCCGTCGCTTCCACGAGAACTCCTCGAGCTTCGAGACGCCGAGGGTCTCGGCCTCCTCGATGTTCGTGATCTCCCGGATCGCTCCGCGCGGCCCGAGCTTCGCGAAGAAGATGTTGAGGGGCGTCGTGAGGAGATGGACGAAGTAGGAGTACGGGATGATCGCGATGAAGAGCAGCGCGATCGCCGCGTGGAAGACCCACGTCGCGACGTGAAGGCCGCGCAGCGCCCCGGGGGTCAGGCCGAGCGCCACGAACCCACGACCGAGCGCATAGCCGACGGGCGACCAGGGTCCCCACCACGGCTCGACCACCGCGAGCCGGCACGCCTCCATCATGAAGCCCGTCACGTTGATGACGAACAGCAGGGCGAGCACCCACGCGAAGCGCGTCGTCGCCTCGACGCGGGCCGAGCGGATGACGAACCGCCGCCAGGTGGCCATGCCCAGGCCGATCACGAAGAAGAGCCCGAACAGGTCGAGCACCGCTTCGTAGAGGAGGTAGAACTGGCCTTTCAGGAGCTTGTACCCGAACAGCGGGAGCGTGACATCCCAGTCGATCGTGGCCAGGACGGTGCCCATGAACAGGGCGAGGAAACCCCAGAACATGATCGCGTGCATGACTCCCGGATACGCCTGCGAGAGCGTGCGGACCTGCCCGAGGGCGTGCGCCACGACGAGCCCGATACGGTCGGCGATCCGATCGAGCCTGTCCTCCGGCAGGCCCCGCCGCCAGAGGCTCACCCGCTGCCACATTCCGTAGGCGAAGATCGCGATCGCCAGCACGCCGCCGACGTAGAGCGCGATCTGCGCCCAGCCCGGGACGTTCCAGAACGTGTCGCGGAAAGGAAGGGACGCTGTCATGATGGCAACCTTAGCACAGGGCGGATTGCCGCCGGGGAGGGCGCCGACAGAGCGCCCTCCCCCGACTCATCGGACGATCTTCAGCGCGGCTGCAACTGTTGCGGAGGCGCCGGCGGCTGCTGCGGCTGGGGCGGCGGGACGCGGAACGGTTGGTGACAGGTCCCGCATGCTTGCCGTCCAAACTCCTTCGCGACGGCCTCGGTGGCCGCCTGGTCCTTGCTGCGCGCCGCGTCGCGAAGCTTCTCGGCTTGAACGCCCATATTCTTCGCCGCGGCCTCGAATTCGGCCCACTTCTGCCAGATCTCCGGCTTCGCCTTGGATTTGTCGGTCAACGACCCCTCGGGGAACAGTGCGGGAATCTGCGTCGACGTGAGCGCCAACGTCTCCGCGTTCACCGCGATGGCCTCGATGCTGCCGGCCTTGAGTTTCGCCTGGGCGTCCGCCCAGCTCGCGCCGTTGAGCTTCATGAGCCGCTGGCGGTCGGCGACGGCGTCGCTGGTCCAGAGCTTGGTCATGGACTGACCGGTTGCGGAGCTGGCAAGCGCCAAGGCAATGAGGCTACCGAGAACGATACCCGTCTTCACATGTCTGATCTTCATGTTGCCTCCTTTGGCTCAGGAGCGCGGCGCCGCGGGTTGCTGCGGCGGCGGGACGCGGAACGGCGTGTGGCACGTCCCGCAGGCGTCTCGACCGAACGTGGCGACCGTCGTCGTCACGGCCGCGGCGTCCTTCGCGATCGCCTGGTCGCGAAGCGTGCCGGCGCGGTTTTCGAGGTTCTTCGCGGCGGCCTTGAACTCCGGCCACTTCTGCCAGATGTCGGGTTTCGCCTTCGACTTGTCGCTGAGGGAACCCTCGGGGAAGTAGCTCGTGATCCGCTGGGCGTGGAGCGACAGAACTTCGGCGTTCACCGCGACCGCCTCGGCGTTGCCGGCCTTGACCTTGCTCTGGATCTCCGCCCAGTTGGCGCCGACGTTCTTCATCAGCCGCTGGCGGTCGGCGACGGGATCGCCGGACCCCATGGTGGTCGTCGTGCCGATCGCGCAGCCGACGACGGCCAGCGCGACGAGGCTCCCGAGGAGCGCACCGGCCCTCACACGCTCGAGATTCATCTCGTTCCTCCTCCAGTAGGTTCCTTCGGGTTGAAGGGTACTGCGCTCATTGGCCGATCTTGTTCTTGACCGCCGGGATCGTCTTGAGGTATTGGGCGATCGCGAGCCGATCGGCCTTGGTCATGTCCTTGAATCCGGCCAGCGTGCCCTCGATGACCTCGCCCATGAGCCCTCCGGCGACGTCGCCGTCGGGCTTGTTACCCGTACCGAGATAGTCGGCGATCTCTTCCTCGGACCACGTCAAGCCCGTCGCCTTGTCGGGCGTGATGTTCGGAACTTCGGAGTCCTCCGGGCCTTTGGGATTCCCCCCCAGGAAGCGCGAGTTGTCGGTCGCCATCGTCATGGTCCGCGGCGTGTGGCATTCGCCGCAGTGGCCAACGGCGCGGACCAGATACTCGCCGCGCGCCACCCCCGAGGTCGGTGCCGCCGCCGGCGGCGTCTCCCGCGGCGCGAAGGCCGAGAGCCAGGCCGGCAGGACCACGCTCTCGAACATCGGCACCGTGATCTTCTTCGGCTGATTGGCCCGCTTCACCGCCGGCACGGTACGCAGAAACGCGACGAGCGCCTTGACATCGTCCGCCGCCATCCCGTTGAACACCGTGTACGGGTGCACCGGGATCAGGCGTTCGCCGTTGGGCCGGCGACCCAGACGGATCGCGGTGATGATCTGCTCGTCGGTCCAGCCGCCGATGCCGGTCTCGCGGTCGGGCGTGATGTTGGACGCGTACACGGTCCCGAACGGCCCGTCGTATTTCCGTCCGCCCGCATTGACGGGCTGCTTCGGGACGGTGTGGCAACCGCAGCCTCCGGTCGCTCCGAACATGTACTTGCCCCGCGCGAGCTCGGCGGCGGAGGGAGCTTGCGCGGCGGCGGACTCGGAGAGCAAAGCCGGGCTCAGGAGCAGCAGCGCGAGGACCAGACACCCGGCCTGGCTTCCCAAGCCCATCCCTATTGGCGAGCGAAGGTCAGGTCGGTCTCCAGCTGAATATCGTTCGAGACCTTGAAGATGAGCAGCTGCGGTACCTGCATGCCGTGGTCGGTGAAGGTCGTCCCGAACCGGGCTCGCACCTTGATATTGTCCGCCGTGAAGCCGAACCGCTTCTGGCTTTCGACCTGCTCGGGTGTGAGCTTGATCCAGGTGACGGTCGCGTCGGCGACCCGCTCGACCGGCTTCTGCTTCACCGTCAGGATGCCTCGTACCTTGGCCGGGATCGCCTTTCCGGGCTCGAGTGGCCCGGCGATCTCCACGCTCTTCATTTCGAACGTGACCCATCGGTTGGCGTCGACCTCGGTATCGAGGAAGTTCTTGCCGCGCATGTCGGCGTCCCGCTTGTCGATACCCGTCCTGACCAGGTTCATGTCGACCTTGACCATTCCGGAGGCGCCTTGAGGGCGGGCCGGGTCGACGGTCAACGTGCCGGCGACGCCTTCGGCGGCGGTGTTGCCGACGAAGGTCTCGAGCAGCGCGTCGCTCTTGAACGTGGCCCGAGAGTAGTTCGGGAGAAGCTTGAGCGCCATGGTCTCGGCGAGCACCGGGCCGGACGACGTGACCACGACGACCACGAGTGTCGCGAGCGCAGTCATCCCCCAGGTCACGACGAATCTCCTCTGGAGCCTTGGTAGCGGCCGCGCGCGGCCTTAATACCACGAACGGGCGAGGCTAGGCACGGGTTCCCGGCTGCGCCGCCTGGAGGGCCGCCTCCATGACGAGCGCGTCCTCTCCGGTGTCGTAGTAATACCCGCGCCGGCGGCCAACGACACGGAACCCAAAGGATTCATAGAGCGTTCGCGCTTCGGTGTTGCTCGGTCGCACTTCGAGGACGACGAGCCTGATCCGGCGCTGTCGGGCCTCGTCCAGGACGCCGCCGAGCAGAGTGCGCCCGAGACCCCGGCGCCGGCAGTCGGGACTGACCGCGATATTGGTGATGTGCACCTCGTCCGCGACCTCCCACAGACAGAGGTAGCCGACCACCCGAGCGTCCTCGCGCATCACCCAGCAGCGGGCGACCCGGTTCTGCTGCATCTCGTACAGGAAGGCACCCCGCGACCAGGGCATCGAGAACGACGCGCGCTCGATCCCGAGGATCTCGTCGAGGTCTTCGGAGCGCATGCGGTCAACGGACAGCGGCACCGCGACGCTTCAGCTCGGCCTCCGAGGGCCGGAGATAGATCGGCACGAGATCGGCTGGCGCGACCGTGTCACCGATCGCGAGGCGCGAGGATCCCAGAGCACCCACGGACGCCGGAGAGGGCCCGCGCCGCGGGGGCCGGATCCGCCGCGCATACGGCGACTGGATCTGGTCCGCCGCGTCGCCGAGGACGATCACCGGCTCGTCCAGGCGTCGGACGAGATCCGCGGGCGTGATGGCCAGGTAGTCCCAGACTCGGCGCATGCCGGCGCCGTCCCATTGATAGAGCGACGCGTAGACCTCGCGTTTGCGAGCGTCGAGAACGGGGCACACCGGCAACGCGGCGAACGGCAGGAGAGCCGCCATCGCGTCGAGCGTCGGCACGGCCACGATCGGGATGGACAGGGCAAGCGCCAGCCCCTTGACGGTGCTGAGCCCGATTCGAAGTCCCGTGAACGAGCCCGGCCCCACGGAGACCGCGAGCCCCTCGAGGTCGCGGACCGTCCAGCCCGCGTCGGTCAAGAGCCGGTCGATGGCGCCCATCAGGCGCTCGGAGTGCGTCGCGCTGACGTCGAGCACGTACTCACCGACGACGAGCTCGCCGTCGAGGAGCGCGGCGCCGCCGGCGAGCGTCGAGGTCTCCACGGCGAGCACGCGCATGAAGGGAGTCTAGCATGCGTCCAAAGCGCCACTCGGCGGCGTTCCGCCGCGTGCGATAATGCGCCGAGGAGGGCCCGGATGAGCGCAGCCGCCAGGAAAGACCCCGCCGCCGTCGAGACCGAAGTCAGGGAGAAGATTCACCTCGAGATCCTCAAGCGCACCGGCGCCTATCACTCCAACGACCACATCCTGCTGCCCTCGGGCCAGCACACGTCGGAGTACATCGAGAAGACGCTGGTCACCACGGAGCCCTCGTTCACGGAGGGCCTCGGCGCCGTGATCGCCAAGCACTTCGCCCAGTGGCCGGTCGATATGGTCCTGTCGACGGGCCCGGGCGCGCTGATCCTGTCGCACTGCGTGGCGCGCGCCCATCCCTCGCGGCCGGTGGTCGTCTACGGGGCCAAGGGGTTGTCGGGGGGCAAACGGCGCGTCTCCCTCCCCGTCGAGTTCCAGCGCCTGATCAGGCCCGGCGCCAAGGTCCTGCTGGTCGAGGATCTGGTCAGCACCGGCTCGACGCTGAACTTGCTGATCAATCTCGTGGAGCAGCTGGGCGCGCTCGTGGTTGGTATCGGCTGTCTCTGGCGTCGGACGTCGGTCGATCTCGACAACAGGTCCGTCTTCAGTCTCGTGAGCCGCGACTTCCCGACCTACGATCCGGACCAATGCCCCTTCTGCAAGAAGGGCGTGCCGTTGAACGAGGAGTTCGTGCGCCGCCGCCACGCCCGCCGGCCCTCATCGGTCCAAGAGCCCAAAGAAGCGTAGCGTCGGCCGGGGCGGGCTCAGGGGGCGGCCGCCTCCTGAGCCCGTCCCCGCCCCGGCCGACTAGGCCGCTTCCCAGAGACCCTCGGCGACGCCGGCGGTCTTGTAGGCGTCGCGGATGCGATCGAGATTCTTGGTGAAGAGGAGCCCGATCTTCGCGAACGGCTCGAACACCGGCCCCTGACCGTCGAGGAGCGGGAAGCTCACCCGCGGAAGTTTTTCCCACCGGCTCAGGAGCAAGGCGTTCACGGCCGCAAGGTTCGTGTAGAACTCCTCGCGCTCCTTGACGGCGCGCTTGACGATCGGCGTGATCACGCAGTCGACCGTCTCGCGCGCGCGCGCCGCGCCTTCGGCCGCCGCCTCGGCGAGCGGGACGACGGTCACGCCGAGCTCACCCAGGAAACGCTGGAGCAGGCGGCCCACCGAATCCTGGAGCAGGATCGCCGGGAGCCCGACCCGCTGCAGCGCGCGATGCCCGAGCTCCTTCGCGTCCGAGTACAGCTGGGCCTTGAGCCACTCCACGTGCTGACGATTCTCGTCGTCCTTCCACCAGTCGCGGATCATCCGCTTGCCGAAGTAACGGATGGCCGCGTAGTACTTGTCCCCCTTGAAGATCTTCTTGGCGATCCCGCGCCAGGAGTAGAACTTGGCCATCGCGTTGAGCGCCCCCATCTGTAGCTCGTAGGGGCTCATCCGCCGGGGCTGGTGGACGACGTGGTGGCCGTCGTAGAACTGCCAGTTCTTGCTGATGACGTATTTCTCGCCGCGGTCGTAGAGCTGATCCCAGTCCGGGGAGCCGGGGATCGGCGTGAGGATCATGAACTGGATGGAGTCGATATCGTTCTTCAGGGCGAACTCCGCGGTGGCGTCGATCGTCTCGACGTCGTCCTCGTCCGAGCCCACCACGAACATGCCGTGGATGCGGATGTTGTGGGCGTGGAAGCGCTCGATCGACCGCTCGATCTTGGCGAGATCCTGCTTCTTCTGGAAGAGCTTGAGCGTCCGCGGATTGATGGACTCGAACCCGACGTAGACGTTGAAGCAGCGGGAGTCGCGCATGAGCTGGAGGAGCTCCGGATCGTCGACGGTCTCCGTTCGCACCTGGGCGCCCCAGTCGGGCGTCAGGTCGTGATCGATCATTCCGCGGAGCAGCTCTTTGCACCGCTTCTTGTTCGCGGTGAAGATGTCGTCGGCGAAGAAGGTGTAGAGGTTGCCCCGATGGACCTCGAGCTCCTGCAGCACGCGCTCGACGGAGTGCGTGCGGAAGGCGTGCCCGTACATCCCGGGCACCGAGCAGAAGGTGCACGAGAACGGGCAGCCGCGCGAGGTAGCGACCGAGATGACCCCGCCCGGTTTCCAGCCCGTAATGAGCCGGTAGTCCGGGATCGGGTTGACGTCGAGGTTCGGGATCTTCGGGCGCTCCGGGAGATGGACCGGGCGACCGTCCGCGAGGTACGACAGGTTCTTGATCTGCTCGAACCCGTGTCCCGCCTGGATCGCGTCGACCAGCTCCTGAAACGCGAACTCTCCCTCGCCGCGAACCACGAAGTCCGCGTGCTCGAGTCCCTCCTCGGGCAGGAAGCTCACGTGCGTTCCCCCGAGCACGGCAATCGCGCCCGCCTCCCTCACCGCGTCGGCAAGTCGGTATGACTGGGGCGCCGTCGAGGTGATCGCGGAGATCGCCACGAGGTCGGCCGAGAGGACCTCCTTCATGTCGACGTCGTGGATGTCCTCGATGTAGACCCGGACGTCGTAACCCTTGGTGCGCATGATCGTGGCCAGGAGCACCGAGCCAAGACGCGGAATGCAGACCCGGCTGTAGATGTGCAGATGTGTCGATTTCGGCTCGACGAACACAAGCTTCTTAAGTGTGCGTCTCATCGACGGAGGTCTCCTCGGGAGCGGGTATTTGGGTGAAGGGCCGTACTTCGATCTTGCGCTCACGCTACATCGGGGTCGCTAGCAAAGTCAAACCTGTGTTCACCCCAGATCTGGGAGCCGCGGCCTCGCCGACCCCCTATATATGGGATTTTACTCTTGACAGAATTTGGCGGCCTCACTAGCATGCCGATCAGAGGTAGCTCGACCACGCCGATGAAGGGAGGTGACGCGGTGGCGAAGAAGAAGGCGACCAAGAAGAAGAAGAAGTAAGGGGCTCCGCGGCGCTCGGCCCTGTCTGAACATGAGGTGGAGACCCGCGAACCCTCCTCGGGTCTCCTCTCAGCGACAGGGCCGCGCTATCTATTTCGTTTTGGCGAGGGGCCGAGGCTTGGCGGGAACGAGCTTCGTCTTGTCGTCCTTCTGGAGCCCCTTCACTTCCTCGACGAATTGGCCGATATCCTTGAACTGCCGATACACCGAGGCGAACCGCACATAGGCGACCGGATCGAGCCGTTGCAGGTGCTCCATGACGACGCGACCCAGCTCCTCGCTGCTGACCTCTTTCTCGGCGCGCTCGTGAAGCTGGGCCTCGATGTCGACGACGACGTCATCGACGGCCTGAACCCCCACCGACCGCTTCTCGCACGCCTTGAGGATCGAGCCGCGGAGCTTCTGCCGATCGAAGGGCTCGCGCCGCCCATCGCGCTTGACCACGTGGGGCAGGACGTCCTCGATGTACTCGTAGGTCGTGTAGCGGCGGTGACACTTGAGGCACTCACGCCGGCGCCGGATGAACTCCCCTTCCCGGCCTACCCGCGAGTCGACGACCCGATCCTCCGTGTGGCCACAAAACGGGCATTTCATCGGGCCCCCTCTCCTCTCACGCCGGTACGGTCATGTCCCGGCTTCAGTGGGTTCTGTCCGGATAGAGCGGGAACCGGTTCGTCAGCTCCTGCACCTCGCCCCGTACCGCCGCCTCCACGGAGGAAGATCCGAGATTGGACAGCACGCGGTCGGTGAGGCGCGCGATCTCGGCCATCTCGGCCTCACGCATGCCTCGCGAGGTGACGGCCGGCGTGCCGATCCGGACGCCGCTCGTCACCATGGGGCCACGCGTCTCGAACGGCACCGTGTTCTTGTTCACGGTGATCCACGCCCGGTCGAGCGCTTCCTGGGCGTCCTTGCCGGTAATGTTCCGGCTCGTGAGGTCCAGCAGCATGAGGTGGGTGTCGGTGCCCCCCGTCACGAGCCGATAGCCGCGCTCGACGAGCGCCGAGGCGAGCGCCGCCGCGTTCTTCACGATCTGCTTCTGGTACTCGCGCCATGCCGGCGTCAAGGCCTCGCGAAACGCCACGGCCTTTCCGGCGATCACGTGCATCAGCGGACCACCCTGAACCCCGGGCATGACGGTCTTGTCGAGCGCCTGCGCATGCTCAGACCCGCACATGACCATGCCGCCCCGTGGACCCCGCAACGTCTTGTGAGTCGTCGTCGTGACGAAGTCCGCGACGCCGACCGGCGATGGGTGTAGCCCCGCCGCGACCAGCCCCGCCGGATGGGCGATGTCGGCCATGAGCCGCGCGCCGACCTCGCGCGCGATGTCACGGAACGGGGCGAAGTCGATTGCCCGCGGGAAGGCGGAGCCCCCGGCGATGATCAGCTTGGGTCGGTGCTGGCGCGCCAGGTCGCGTACCTGATCCAAATCGATCCGCTCCGTGTCCTTGCGTACGCCGTACGCGACGATCGAGTAGAACTTGCCGGAGTAGTTCACCGGGCTGCCGGCCGTCAGATGCCCGCCGTGGGAGAGGTTGGGCCCGAGCACGGTATCGCCAGGTTTCAGGAGCGTGAAATAGACCGCCATGTTGGCCTGGGCGCCCGAATGGGGCTGCACGTTGACGTGCTCCGCTCCGAAGAGCTCCTTGGCGCGGGTGATGGCGAGATCCTCGACGATGTCGACGATCTCGCAGCCTCCGTAGTAGCGACGTCCGGGGTACCCCTCGGCGTACTTGTTGGTCAGCACCGACCCCACCGCCTCGAGCACCGCTTCGGACACGAAGTTCTCGGAGGCGATCAGCTCGAGGTTCCTGTGCTGCCGCTGCGCCTCCTCGCGCACGGCCTTCGCGATCTCGGGGTCGACGTCAGCGAGGGTCATCGGGAGTCTCCTGGCCTCGCGCGCGGTCGAGCTCGACGATCTTGTCCACCCGTCGGGCATGCCGGCCGCCCGCGAACTCCGCCTCCAGCCAGGTTTCGAGAATCTCGATCGCGGCGTCGCGTCCGGTGATCCGCGCCCCCAGCGCCAGGATGTTGGCGTCGTTGTGCTCGCGGCTCATCCGCGCGGTGTAGGCGTCACTGCATGCCGCGGCCCGGACACCGGAAACCTTGTTCGCCGCCATCGCCATCCCGATTCCAGTTCCACACACGAGGACGCCGCAGTCGGCCTTGCCGGTGGTCACCGCGCTCCCCACCGCGGCCGCGTAGTCGGGGTAGTCGACGGATTCGGTCGACTGGGTCCCGAGGTCGACGACGTCGTAGCCGCGGGCGATCAGCCATGCCTTGAGGTCCTCCTTCAAGGGAAAGCCGGCGTGGTCCGCGCCCAGACCGACGATAGTCATAGCGGCACCATATCGGTTGTGGCTCCGGCGTGTCAAGCCAACAACATAATGGGGGATTCGAGTCTCGACGGCGGCCTCGGGAGACGCAGTCCGCCCGATCCAAGCTTCAGAGGTCGATCTGCTGGCGGTCGGCGGCGACGGCGCATCGCCACCCGAGATGCTGCTCGATGGCGGCCCGAAGGGCGGCGGCGGCCGAGGCCTCGTCGGGAAGACGATGGCGGAGGTGGTGGAGGATTCGGCCTCCCGTCGCCATGCCACTCCCCGCGATGATGACCCCCGGGCCCGCGACACCGTTCAGCTTCCTCGAGTCGTCGGACGTGGGGCACAGATGAAAGCGCGACGGCACGAACGCCCGCTTGCCTTCGGCGGTGAGCTGCGTCATCGCCGCGTCATGCTCCTCGGGGTGGCGCCCAGGAACGTGAGCGTGGCGGTCATTCGCATCCCAGCTCGGTGGAAGCGCCCGCCGGGAATTCGAACGCCTCGACCGAAGCGCCGTCACACCCCGACGCGACCAGGCGCGGGATCTCGAGGCGCGCCTCGACGGTGCCGACCTCGTGTTCCGACATCCGCGTCGCGGGGTGCTTGGGGACGAACAGCGTGCAGCAGTCGGCGTCCGGCTCGATCGAGATCTCGAACGTCCCGAGCCGCCGCGCCTCCTCGGTGATCTCGAGCTTGTCCATGCCGATCAGCGGCCTCAGGATCGGCATCCCCGCGACCTCGTCGACCCGCGCGATGTTCGGGAGGGTCTGCGACGCCACCTGGCCGAGACTCTCGCCGGTCGCCAACGCCACCGCGCCGTGTTTCCTGGCCAGCGCCTCGGCGATCCGTACCATGAGCCGCCGGTAGACGACGACCCGGGCGGGGGGCGGGACGGTGAGCACCACCTCGCGCTGGATCTCGCCGAAGGGCACCAGGACGAGCTTCGAGTCGTACTGCCACTGGGTCAACACCCCGACGAGGGCGCGGGCTTTGGCCTGAGAGACCGGCGGCAGGTACGGCACGCTGTGGAAGTGCACGAAGACGACGCGGCATCCGCGCTTCATCATCCGCCAGGCCGCGACAGGGGAATCGATCCCGCCCGACAGCAGCGCGGCCACCGTACCGCTCGCGCCCACCGGTAATCCTCCTGGACCCGCGACGGGGTCGACGTACACGAACGTCTCGGCGGGCATCACCTCGACGTGGATCTCGAGCTCGGGGTGGCGCAGGTCGACGCGCGAGGCGACGCGCTGGAGCACGAACGCGCCCAGCTCGCGGTTCAGCTCCACGCTCGTCATCGGGTACGTCTTGAACGCCCGGCGCGCGGTGATCCGGAACGATGCGAAGCTGCGTCCGTCGACGAACCGCGCGATGACCGCCTTCATCGCCTCGACGGTCGAGACGATGCGATAGGCGAGCGCCACGCTCGAGACCCCGCATACGCGGCGGACCCGATCGCGGACCGCCGCGGGATCGGGGTGGTCCTCGAGGTCGAGCAGCAGCCGACCCGAGACCTGCCGCAGCCTCACTGGCGCCAGGTCCGACGTTGCGCGCCGGAGGTTTCGCGCGAGGTGGCGCAGGAAGAGCGGCCGGTTGCCCCGTTTGAGGCCGAGCTCGTGGTAGTGCACGAGCCCGATGGAGCGCAGGCGGGTCATCTCAGCGAAGCTCGGCCACGAGGGACCGGGCGCGCTCGAGCTCGTCCGGGGTGTTCACGTTCATGAAGGCGACCGTCGGGTCACGGAACCGCGCGACGTCGGCCTCGTCGATCTCGATGACGCGCACACGGTCGAAGAACCCCACGATCTTGAGCTCCCCGGCGAGCAGTCGTTCCTCGATGTGCGGGAGGCACGCCTTTCCATACGCGGCGTGCAGGGTCTCGAGCTGGCGGCCGACACGAGGAATGACGACGTCGCCCTGGGCCGCGCGCGCGACGACGAGCCTGACGACCTCGGGGTGGAGGAACGGCATGTCGCACGCGACCGTGAACGCCACCTCCCCGGCGACGGCCTTGAGGCCCGAGTAGATCCCGCCGAGCGAGCCATGGTCCGGATAGACGTCCGCGACGGTGGGCAGCCCGAGAAAGGCGTAGAGCTCCGGGGTGTTGGTCACGATCAGGACGTCGTCGACCGCGGGCGCGAGCGCCGCGACGACGCGCTCGACGATGCGCCGGCCACCCAGCTCGATGAGCGCTTTCGGGCGGCCCCCCATCCTCGTGCTCTTGCCGCCGGCCTGGATGACCCCTGTGACTCTCATTCTGTCGGTGTCGGCAACCGGACGGCGCCCTGACGGATGATCCTCGGCGGGTCGACGGTCACGTCGAGGACCGTCGAAGGCTCGCCGCCCGGTGTCGGACCTCCGTCGAGCACGAGGTCGATCCCGTCGGAGAAGTAGGCCAGCACGCCCTCGGCCGTTGTTGGTGGCTCGAGGCCGGTCGGGTTCGCGCTCGGTGCGGTCGCCGGCTCGCCGAGCGCTTCCACCAGACCGCGCGCGACCGGGTGGGGCGAGACGCGAAGCCCGAGCGTCCCCGTCCCTGCCGTCACGTCCGCCGGCACGTGGGGGCGCGCGGAGAGCACGAGCGTCAAAGCGCCCGGCCAGTAGCGCGCCATCAGGGCCAGCGCCGCCTGGCTCACGTGCGCCACGGTCTCAGCCATCGTGACCGAATCGACGAGGACGAGGAGCGGCTTCGACTCGGGCCGCCCCTTCAGCGCGAAGAGGCGCTTGACGGACGCGGGATCGAGCGCGGCCACGGCCAGGCCGTAAAAGGTCTCCGTCGGAAATGCCACCACGCCGCCGGCCCGGAGGATGTCGGCCGCGGCGCGCAGCGCGGCTCGGGTTGGCGCCCCGGGATCGACCGCAATGACACGCGCACGCCCGACGTGCCTCACGTCCCCGACTTTGGCGGCCCGCCCGATTTCATCTGGGCGGCCACGCGGCTCGCACGCTCGTCCACCTCGTCGGCCAGCCGCTTGCGATACGCGGCGAGGCGAGCCGCCAGCGCCGCGTCACCGAGCGCCAGGATCTGCGCCGCGAGCATTCCCGCGTTGGCCGCGCCCCACTTACCGATCGCCACGGTGGCCACTGGGACGCCCTTCGGCATCTGCGCGATCGAGAGCAGCGCGTCGAGGCCGCCGAGCGGCGTCGCGGCCACCGGAACGCCGATGACCGGCAGGGGCGAGAAGGAGGCGAGGACGCCCGGAAGAGCGGCGGCCCCGCCCGCCCCGGCGATCAACACGCCGATGCCCCGCGCGTGCGCCGTCGTGGCGTATTCGTGCGTGCGCTCGGGCGTGCGGTGGGCGGAGGTGACGACGACCTCGCTACCCACCTCGAGCGTATCGAGAACCTTCACCGCTTCGAGCATGACCTCGAGGTCCGAGTCGCTCCCGAGCACGATACCCACGCGCACAGGTCCCGTCACGGTTGTCTCCTCCATAGGCTGGCCCGGCGCGCCGGCCGGGCTTCGGCTCGCACGGCCCGGCCGAGCCACGGCACCACTCGTCTCACCGCCGCGGCGGCGCCGCGGACCGCTCCCCCCTACGTCCGATATCCGTACGATAGTGCATGCCCTCGAAGGAGATCTCCCTCACCGCGGCGTAGGCCGTCGCGATCGCGCCCTCGAGGTTCTCGGTAACGGCGGTCACGCCAAGGACCCGGCCGCCCGCGGTCACCAGCCGGCCCTCGCGCGTCGCGGTTCCCGCGTGGAACACGTGTACGCCGGGCCTCGATTCGGCCGCCTCGATACCGCGAATCGGGAGTCCGGTCGCGTACTGGCCCGGATAGCCGCCAGAGGCGACGCACACGCAGACCGAGGCCACCTGCGGCCACGGGTGTGCTGGCGGCCAGGCTTCGCCACGCGCGGCCGCGAGGAGCAACGGGACCACATCGCCCGGCGCCCGAACGACGAGTGCCTGACACTCGGGGTCGCCGAAGCGGCAGTTGAACTCGACGACCCTGGGTCCCTCTACCGTCAGCATGAGGCCCGCGTAGAGGACGCCCCGGTAGGGCGCGCCCTCACGGGCGAGCGCGGTGAGGGTCGGCCGCACGATCGTTTCCATGACCCGCTTCTCGAGCGCGTCGTCGAAGACGGCCACCGGCGAGTAGCATCCCATGCCCCCGGTATTGGGGCCGCGATCGCCATCGAAGACGGCCTTGTGATCCTCGGCGGCCGCGAGCGGTAGCGCGTCGTCCCCGTTCGCGAGGGCGAAGAAGGACACCTCCTGCCCGACCATGAACTCCTCCACGACCACCCGAGCCCCCGAGGGGCCAAACGCTCGATGTTCCATGCATTCGGCGACCGCCGCATCGGCTTCCTCGAGCGTGCGGCAGACGATGGCGCCTTTGCCGGCGGCAAGCCCGTCGGCCTTGACCACGAGTGGCGCTCCCACGTCGCGGCAATATCGGCGGGCCCGGCGGGGCTCGTCGAAGGACGAGAACCGCGCCGTCGGGATGCCATGGCGGAGCATCAGGTCTTTCGCGAACACCTTCGACCCCTCGATCGCCGCCGCCCGGGCGCTCGGCCCGAAGATGATCAAGCCCGCGGCGGCCAGCCGGTCGGCGAGCCCGGCGACGAGGGGCACTTCCGGGCCGATCACGGTGAGGTCGATTCGCTCGCGTCGGGCGAAGGCGACGAGGTCGTCAGGCGCGTCCGCCCTGATGTCGACGCACGCGGCGTGGCGCGCGATCCCGGGATTTCCCGGGGCCGCGAACACCGCGTCGACCAGCGGGCTCTGGGCGATCTTCCAGGCCAGCGCGTGCTCCCGACCCCCGCCCCCTATGATCAGGACTTTCATTTTAGCGGGGTCCTTGAGGCAGGCTTGGACCGAGGGTGGCCTGAGATAGGCGCGACCCGGCTCCGCATGCCCGATCTAGTCGCAGGCGCGACCCGGCTCCGCACGCCCGATTTGGTCGCAGGGGCGACCCGGCCCCGCACGCCCGATCTGGTCGTGAGCGCGACCCGGCACCGCACGCCTGATTTGGTCGTGAGTTCGACCTGGCTCCGCATGCCCGATTTGGTCGTAAGTGCGATCCGGCCCCGCACGGCCGATCTCCCCGGGTCCGCGGCGTGGCTGCGTTGTATCGGGCGCGTCTCATCCAGGCGCCTCCGGGGGTTCGACGATTTCCAGATGGGCTCGGGCGATGCGCGCCCAGGGGCTGCCGGAATCCAGCTCAAGATAGCGCTGCCAGTGCTTGATGGCTTCACCATCGCGTCCGTTGCGCGCCAGCGCGCCGGCGAGGTTGAAGTGGGCGTCGGCGTAGTCGGGCGAGAGCTCGAGCGCTCGGCGATAGTCGGTGATCGCCTCTTCGACGGCGCCGCGGTCCTCGTGGAGCGAGCCGAGGTTGTAAGCGGCCTCGCAGCAACGGGGATCCTGCTCGATCGCCGAAGCATAGGCCGTCTGCGCCTCGTCGTAGCGGCCCATGCGATGCAGCAGCAGACCGAGATTGTTCCAGGCGGCCGCGTATGTGGGGTCGATCGCGACGACCCGGCGGTCGGCACCGATGGGATCCTCCCATTGAGCCGGGTCGCCGTCCCATTCGCTGGCACGCTCGAACCATGTCTCGGCCTGGTCGGCCGGTGGCGCGAGCGGGCGCACCAGGCCCGTGGACAGCGTGGCGGTCGCCGCCGCTTCGAGACCGCCAGAGTCGAGCGCCAGCACCATCTGCCCCGTTCGTGGATCGAACCGAACGCGATCGGACTGGGCCAGCAGCCGATCTCCCTCCACGATCAGCCGCAACTCGGCCAGCGGATGCTCGAGGCCAGGGTCCTGTCGGCGCAGCGCGGTCAGCGCCTCCCGGATCTGACGCACCGACGCGCCGGCGTCGAGCAGCGCGCTTGCCGCGCGCAGCGCCAGGAGGTCACGGAACGTGTAGCCGGAATCTCCCCGCAGGAGCTCCAGCCGGCGGAGCTGGCCGGCGCGCCGCGGCGTCAGCGTCAGGATCCGTGTGAGCTCCCGGAACCCGTAAATCCGCTCGGGCTGGCTCATGGGAAGCCTCAGCTAGTGTCGGAAGTGACGGATGCCCGTGAACACCATCGCCAGGCCATGCTCGTCGGCCGCGGCGATGACCTCCTCGTCGCGCAGCGAGCCCCCCGGCTGGATCACGGCGGTCGCGCCCGCCCGGGCGACCACGTCGAGCCCGTCCCGGAACGGGAAGAACGCGTCCGACGCACACACGGTGTCCGCCGTCTCGAGGCCGAGCTCCCGGCCGCGCATCACCGCCAGCCGCGCCGAGTCGACGCGGTTCATCTGGCCGGCGCCCACTCCGACCACCTGGTCGGCCGTCGTGAGCACGATCGCATTCGACTTCGCGTGCTTCGCGACGCGCCAGGCGAACCGGAGCGCTCGCCGCTCGTCGTCGGTCGGTGCCCGCTTCGACACGGTCCGGAGCGCTGCCGGGTCGAGATCGGCGAGGTCGGCCGACTGTACGAGCAACCCGCCGAGAACGCTGCGGTACTCGGCCAGTCGCGGGGGCAGCGTCGTCCGGTCGCAGGGCACCTCGAAGACGCGGCACTTCTTTTTCGTACGTTTGAGCTCCTCGAGCGCGTCGGGAGCGTAGGCGGGGGCGAACAGAATCTCCACGAAGATCCCCGCGAGCGCCTCGACGACGGTCCCGTCGAGCGCGCGATTGACGCCGACGATCCCGCCGTAGATCGATACCGGGTCCGACGCTTTCGCCCGGACGATCGCGGCGCCGACCGTATCACCGAGCGCGGCGCCGCACGGGTTGGTGTGCTTGATGACGACCGCCGCGGGCTCCTCGAACTCGAGCAGCAGTGAGAGGGCCGCCGAGAAATCCAGGAGGTTGTTGTAGCCGAGCTCCGGCCCGTGGAGCTGCTTCATGCACCCGAGACCGACCGACGGCCCACCGACTTGGCGGTAGAAGGCCGCCGTCTGATGCGGATTCTCGCCGTAGCGCAGCGGCAGGGCGCGCTCGGCGTCGAACCGCAGCACGGCGGGAAACATCTCGTCTCGCGCGCCCGCCTCGCCGGCGCCATCGAGGGGGGCGAGGCCCGGGACGGAGACGGAGTCCCCTGCCGAGGCGAGATATGCCGCGATCGCGGCGTCGTATTGCGCCGTCCGGCGGAATGCTTCCTGAGCGAGCCGATAGCACGTCGCCTCGCCGAGGGACCCGCCACTGGCGCGAAGCTCGGCGAGGACCGACTGGTACTGCGACGACGCCGTGACGACGGCGACGCTCGCATGGTTCTTCGCGGCGGCCCGGAGCATCGCCGGTCCGCCGACGTCGATCTGCTCGATCGCCTCGGCCCGAGTGACGTCGGCGCGAGCCACGGTCTGCTCGAACGGGTAGAGCGCCACGACGACGAGGTCGATCGGGGCGATTCCGTGCTTTTCGAGGGCGGCGAGATGCGCGGGTACGTCGCGGCGAGCCAGGATCCCCCCGTGGATTCGCGGATGGAGCGTCTTGACACGCCCGTCGAGCATTTCCGGGAACCCGGTGACCTCCGACACGTCCTTCACGGGGATTCCGGCCTCTCGAAGGAGCTTCGCGGTCCCCCCGGTCGACAGGGTTTCGACCCCGAGTGCGGTGAGGGCCTGAGCGAACGCGACGATCCCGGTCTTGTCGTGAACGCTGATCAATGCCCGCCGGACTTTCATCGCACGATCACCCTCCGTCCCACGACGGCGAGACGTCCTTCGGCGAAGAGGCGAACGGCCTCCGGATACAGTCGATGCTCCTGGACGAGGATACGCGCGGACAACGAGTCCTCCGTATCGTCCGGATGCACGGGCACGCTCGCCTGTAAGATTATCGGCCCGGTGTCCACCGGGCCCTCGTCGACGAAGTGGACCGTCGCCCCGGCGACCTTCGCGCCGTATTCGAGCGCCTGGCGCTGCGCGTGAAGACCCGGGAACGCCGGCAGGAGCGACGGATGGATGTTCATGGCTCGCCCGGCGAACGCGCGGACGTACGCCGGCGAGAGGATCCGCATGAACCCGGCGTTGCAGACGAGACCAACCTGCCGAACCGTGAACTCCCGGACGAGCGCCAGGTCGAAGGCTTCCCGGTCGGCGTAGTCCTTGGGGTTGATGAACAGCGCCTCGACCCCCGCCGCCCGCGCGCGGTCCAGCGCCGCGGCTCGTTCTCTGTCCGAGATCACGACGACCACCTCCGCCGGGTAGTCGCGCCGCGAGGAGGCGTCGAGCAGCGCCTGGAGGTTGGAGCCACGCCCCGAGACCAGGACGCCCACCCGGAGGCGGCCGCCCGCCGGCGTCACGCCACCAGCTCCACGCCCCGCTCGCCGGCGACGACCTCACCCAGGCGGGCGACCTTCTCGCCCGATTCGCGCAGGAGGCGCGCCGCCATGTCCGCCGCCGTCGACGGAACGATCACGACATAACCGACCCCCATGTTGAAGGTCCTGAACATCTCAGCGTCTTCCACCCTGCCAGCCTCGCGAAGCGTCTTGAACACGGGTGGTATCGGCCAGGAGCTCTTGAAAATGCGGGCGCGGCATCCCTGCGGGAGCACCCGCGGGATGTTGCCGGTGAGGCCCCCTCCGGTCACATGCGCCATCGCCCTCACCTCGACCGCTTCCAGTAGCTTCTGAATCGAGCGCACGTAAATCCGCGTCGGTTCGAGGAGCTCGTCCGCCACGCTTCGGCCCGTTCCGGGCAGCGCGTCGGAGACACCGAGCCCCATGACGTCGAACACGATCCGTCGCACGAGGGTGAAGCCGTTCGAGTGCAGGCCCGAGGAGGCCAGGCCGAGCAGGACGTCGCCATGACGGACGGCGGAGCCGTCGATCAGGCGCGCGCGCTCCACGACCCCTACGGCGAAGCCTGCCAGGTCGTACTCGCCGGAGGTGTGCGAGCCGGGATGCTCCGCCATCTCGCCGCCGACCAGGGCGCATCCCGCCTGCCGGCAGCCCGCGGCGATACCGCCGACGATGGCCTCGATCTGGCCCGGATCGAGCCGGCCGACGGCGATGTAGTCGAGGAAGTAGAGGGGTTCGGCTCCGTGGACGAGGATGTCGTTCACCCCCATCGCGACGAGGTCGATGCCCACGGTGTCGTGTCGACCGGCCAGGAAGGCGACCTTGAGCTTCGTTCCGACCCCGTCGGTGGACGAGACCAGGACGGGCTCGCGATACCGCGCTGGCACGCTGACGAAGCTTGCAAAGCTCCCGACCCCGCCGATCACCTCGGCGCGGTTCGTCGCGCGCGCCAGCGGCAAGATACGACGCACCGCGTCCTCGCCCGCGTCGATGTCGACGCCGGCCTCGCGGTAGGTGAGCGGTTTCACGTCAGCCGTCGAAGAGCCGGAGCTGCGGCGTCGGCTCGGGCTCCATGCCGACACGGTAGCTTCCGGTGAAGCAAGCGTGACAGAACTGGCCCGGATCGGAGCCGGTCGCCTTCAGCATGCCGTCGAGCGAGAGGTACCCGAGGGAGTCGGCGCCGAGGTAACGGCGGATCTCTTCCGGGCTGTGGCTCGAGCCGATCAGCTCCTTCCGCGTCGGCGTGTCGATGCCGTAGTAGCACGGCCACTGGATCGGCGGCGACGAGATGCGGACGTGGACTTCGCGCGCGCCGGAGTTCTGGATCATCTTCACGATCTTGCGGCTGGTCGTTCCCCGCACGATCGAGTCGTCGACCACCACGACCCGCCGGTCGACCAGCATCTCGCGCATCGGGTTGAGCTTCACCTTGACCCCGAAGTGGCGGATGCCCTGCTTGGGCTCGATGAACGTCCGGCCCACGTAGTGGTTCCGGATCAACCCCATCTCGTAGGGCGTCCCCGCTTCCTCCGAGTATCCGAGCGCGGCGCTCGTGCCGGAGTCCGGCACGGGGATGACGATGTCCGCCTCCACCGGGTACTCGCGTGCGAGCTGCCGCCCCATCGCCTTGCGCACCGTGTGGACGTTGCGACCCCACAGGATCGAGTCCGGCCGCGCGAAGTAGACGTACTCGAAGACGCACTGGAGCCGCTCGCCGGCTGGGAACGGACGAACCGACCGGGTGCCGGCGTCCGAGACGATCAGCAGCTCGCCCGGCTCGATGTCGCGCTCCCATTTCGCCTCCATGAGGTCGAGCGCGCACGTCTCCGAGGCGACCACCTGCGCGTCGCCGAGGCGTCCGATGGTCAGCGGGCGAAAGCCGTACGGATCGCGAATCGCGTACATCGCGTCGAGCGTGAGGATGAGGAGCGAGTACGCGCCCTTGACCTGCGACAGGGCGTGGGCGATCTGCTCCTCGAGCGGCCCGGCCGGAGCTCGCGCCAGGAGATGCAGGATCACCTCGGTGTCGGAGTTCGACTGGAAGATCGCGCCATCGCGCTCCATCTGCCGGCGCAGCGTCTCGGCGTTGGTGAGATTCCCGTTGTGGGCGATGGCAATCGGGCCGCGCGCGGTGGTCGCCGTGATCGGCTGGGCGTTCCGGAGGTTCGAGCTTCCGGCGGTCGAGTAGCGCACGTGCCCGATGGCGCGGTGGCCGGACAGGCGTCTCAGCCGTTCGGGGCTGAACACGTCGGCCACCCACCCCATGTGCTTCTCGGTGTGGAAGCTGGTGCCGTCGGTGGTCGCGATGCCCGCCGACTCCTGCCCGCGATGCTGGAGGGCGTAGAGCCCGAGGTACGTGACGTTCCCGGCTTCCGGATGGTTCCAGATGCCGAACAGCCCGCACTCGTCGTGGAATCGATCGTCACGCCATGCGACGTTCAAACCCGCTCCTCCATGCGTGCTCCAGCTGGCCGGCGCGAACGTCGACGACGGTGTTCGTCCCGACACGGATCACCAGCCGCTCGCCGCCCGTCGCTCCGATCCAGCGCCACGGGATCGCCGATTCGGCCATCAGCGCTTCGAACTCCCGCGTGCGCGCGGCCTCGACGGCGACCACGACGCGGGACGGCCCTTCACCGAAGAGCACCAGGTCGGCGCGGCCGGCGGCCGGCAGCGTCGCCTCGCAGCCGACCAGCTCACGCCCCGTGACGCACCCCTCGGCGAGAGCCACCGCGACGCCGCCCTCGGAGCAATCATGCGCCGCCGCGACCAGCCCGGCGCTCACCGCCGCCCGCACCGCCCGCTGCACGCGACGCTCCGTCTCGAGGTCCAGCGGCGCCAGCCGCCCGGCCAGTCGCCGGTGCCGCGTCCAGAGGTATTCGCTCCCCCCGAGACTCACGCGCTCCGGCCCCAGGAGCGCCACGCGGTGGCCGGGACCCTTGAACCACTGGGTCGCGCGGTGGCTCGCGTCGTCCAGGACTCCCACCACACCGATGATCGGGGTCGGCAGGATCGCCTGCCCGCTGGTCTCATTGTAGAAGGAAACGTTGCCCCCGACCACGGGCAGCTCGAGCGCGCGACACGCGAGCGAGATGCCCTCGATCGCCTCCGAGAACTGCCAGAGGATCTCAGGCCGTTCGGGCGAGCCGAAGTTCATGCAGTCGGTCACGCCGCGGGGCTCACCACCCGAGCAGGAGACGTTTCGGGCCGCCTCGCAGACCGCCAGGGCCGCGCCCTGCCGCGGGTCGAGAAAGACCTGTCGGCCGTTGCCGTCGGTGGAGACCGCGAGCGCGCGCCGCGTGCCCTTGACGCGCAGCACGGCGGCGTCGGAGCCCGGGAGGATCAGCGTGTTGATGCCGACCTGCTGATCGTACTGTCGAAAGGCCCACTCCTTGGAGGCGACCGTCGGAGACCCGAGCAGGTCGATCAACGCGGCGCCGTAGTCGTCCGGCTCGGGCAAGGACAGCGGATCGAACGTCCGCCGCTCGGCGAGCTCCGGGGGCTCGGTCGCCGGCTTCCGGTACTTCGGCGCGTCGGCGAGCAGGTCCACCGGTATCCTCGCGACGACCTCGCCGTTGAGCCGTGCCGTCAGCTCGCCGTCCTCGGTCACCCGGCCGATCTCGACCGCATCGAGCTCCCACTTGGCGAAGACACGGCGAACCTCGTCCTCGCGCCCACGCGCCGCAACGAGCAGCATTCGCTCCTGCGACTCGGAGAGGAGGATCTCGTACGGCGTCATCCCCGTCTCGCGCTGGGGAACGCGGGAGAGCTCGACGTCCATCCCGGTACCGCTGCGCGCCGGCATCTCGGAGGTGCAGCACGCGAGCCCCGCGGCGCCCATGTCCTGGATCCCGACGACCGCGCCGGTGCGCATCACCTCGAGGCATGCCTCCAGCAGGAGCTTCTCGGTGAACGGGTCTCCCACCTGCACGGTCGGACGCCGCTCTTCGGCGTGCTCGTCGAAGGTCGCGGAGGCCATGGTCGCGCCGTGGATCCCGTCGCGCCCGGTCTTGTTGCCGACGTAGAACACCGGGTTGCCCGGACCTTCCGCGCGCGCGCGGAAGATCTGGTCCGCTCGCACGAGCCCGACGCACATCACGTTGACGAGCGGGTTGCCCGCGTACTCGGGCGCGAACGCGATCTCGCCGCCGACCGTCGGGCATCCGAAGCAGTTGCCGTACCAGCTGATCCCCGAGACGACGCGATTGACGAGCTCCCGCGTCCTGGGATGGTCGAGATCGCCGAAGCGAAGCGAGTCGAGGATCGCGATGGGGCGCGCCCCCATCGTAAAGATGTCGCGGAGGATCCCGCCGACACCCGTCGCCGCCCCCTGGAAGGGCTCGATGAACGAGGGGTGATTGTGGCTCTCGATCTTGAAGACGACTGCCCAGCCGTCGCCGATATCGATCACGCCGGCATTCTCGCCGGGGCCCTGAAGAACGTGTGGACCGCTCTGCGGCAGCCGCGCGAGAAACACCCGCGAGTGCTTGTAGGCGCAGTGCTCGGACCAGAGCGCGGAGAAGAGGCCCAGCTCGGCGTACGTGGGCTCGCGCCGGAGTTGGGAGAGGATCCGATCGTATTCTTCGGCCGTGAGGCCTGCGTCCAGGGCCAGGTCGAGCGTGACCTTCGGCTCGGCCCCCGTCAACCCAGGTTACCGCTTGAGGAAGCTGCCATCCTCGACGAGGCTTCCGAGGAGGGACTGGAACATCAGGAGCCCGTCGGTGCCCCCCATCGCCGTCTCCGACGCCCGCTCCGGGTGCGGCATCATGCCCAGTACCGTGCCCTCGGGATTGACGATCCCCGCGATATTATCGAGTGAGCCGTTGGGGTTGCTGGCTTTGGTGACCCGGCCGTCGGCATCCGCGTAGCGGAAGACGACCAGGTTCTGCTGCTTCAGTCGGGCGAGGGTCTCGGCGTCGGTGTGGTACTTCCCCTCGCCGTGGGAGATCGGCATCGTCAGGACCTGACCCGCCCGGAGGCCCCGCGTGAAGGGCGTGTCGATGTTTTCGACCACGAGATGGGTCGACTGGCAGCGGTACTGGAGGCACTCGTTGCGCGTGAGCACGCCCGGCAGGAGCCCCGCCTCGCACAGGATCTGGAACCCGTTGCAGGAGCCGAGGACCAACCCGCCACGGGTGACGAAGTCACGCAGCGCCGCGACGACTGGCGAGCGCCCCGCCACCGCGCCCGCGCGCAGGTAGTCGCCGTAGGAGAAGCCGCCCGGCAAGATGACGCAGTCGAGCTGCCCCAGCTCGTGCTCGCGGTGCCAGACATACCGCACGGGTTGGTGGAGCACCTCGGACACCACGTAGTGGAAGTCGCAGTCGCTCCACGTCCCTGGAAACACGACCACACCGAATCTCATGGCGTACTCATCTTAGCGTGCGACCTCGCGCGGGGCAAGGTCGTCCACGGTCTCGAGCGTGTAATCTTCCAGAATCGGGTTCGCGAGGAGCTGCCGACACATCTCACCGACGCGGGCGCGCGCCTCGCCAGGCCTCGCCTCGGCGAGGTCGATATCGATCACCTTGCCGACCCGGAGATCGGAGACCTCCGAGAATCCCAGCCCGGCCAGGGCGCGCTTCACCGCCTCGCCCTGCACGTCCATGATGCCCGGCTTGAGCCGCACGAGAACGCGGACTTTCATACCTCCGCCGGGACGAGCCGGCGATAGACCTCCTGATACGCTTCCTCGACGCCACCCATATCACGACGGAACCGATCCTTATCCAGCCGTTCCTTGCTCCGGCTGTCCCAGAAGCGGCACGTGTCGGGCGAGATTTCGTCGCCCAGGTACAGCTTCCGTCCGAGCCGCCCGAACTCGAGCTTGAAGTCCACCAGCAAGAGTCCCCGCCGTGCCAGATGCGGCCGCAGGATCGAGTTGATCCGGAGCGCCATGCGCTTCATCCAGGCCAGCTCCGCCGGAGTCGCGAGCCGCAGCATGCGGACATGGTCCTCGTTGAGCATCGGGTCGCCGAGCGGGTCGGACTTGTAGTAGAGCTCGACGATCGGCTGCTTGATGAGCGTGCCTTCCTCGAGGCCGGTCCGCTTCGCCAGGCTCCCGGCGACGATGTTGCGCGCGATCGTCTCGATCTTGATGATGTCGAGCCGGCGACAGAGCATCTCGCGCTCCGACAGGGTGCCGAGGTAATGCGTCGGCACCCCCGCACGCTCGAGCACCTCGAACAGCGCCGCCGACATCCGGTTGTTGATGACGCCCTTTCCGAGAATCGTCCCCTTCTTCAGCGCGTTGAAGGCGGTGGCGTCATCCTTGAAGTACTGGATGATCTTGCCCGGCTGGTTCGTCTCGTACACGATCTTCGCCTTGCCTTCGTAGAGCTTCGCGCGCGTCTCGACGGTCATCGGCACTCTCCCGCTCATTGGGTGAGCCCCAGGCGTTTGAAGATGGCGTCGACGTTCTTCAGGTAGAAGGCCGGGTCGAAGCAGCTCTTGAGCTCGTCCGCCGAGAGCTGCGCCGCCACGTCGGGATCGGCGGTGAGGAGCTCGAAGAACGGCCGACGTTCCTTCCAGGCGCGCATGGCATTTCGCTGCACGATCTCGTACGCGACCTGGCGCGCGAGCCCGGCGTCGGTGAGCTTCAACAGCACGCGCTGTGAGTAGACGAGGCCGTGGCTCAGCTCGAGGTTCTCGGTCATCCGTGCCGAATCGACGTCGAGCCCTGCCACGATGAAGGTCGTGAGGTGCAAGAGGTAGTCGAGCATGATCGTCGAGTCGGGGAGGATGACGCGCTCGACCGAGGAGTGACTGATGTCGCGCTCGTGCCACAGGGCGACATTCTCCAGCGCCGCGAGCGCGTTGGTCCGGACGAGGCGCGCGAGCCCGCAGATACGCTCGGCCAGCTCCGGGTTGCGTTTGTGCGGCATGGCGCTCGAGCCCTTCTGGCCCTCCCCGAAGGGCTCCTGCGCCTCGAGGACCTCCGTGCGCTGGAGCCCGCGCACCTCGAGGGCGATTTTCTCGAGCGAGGCGGCGGCTACCGCGAGCATCGCGCAGAACTCGGCGTGGCGGTCGCGCTGCACGATCTGGGTGGAGACGGGTGCCGCGTCCAGCGCGAGCTCGCGGCACACCTCGGCCTCGAGGTCGGGCTCGACGTGGGCGAAGTTGCCGACCGCGCCGGAGAGCTTGCCGACTGCGATGGTGGCGCGGGCTCGACGGAGCCGTTCGAGGTTTCGCCCCGCTTCGGTGTACCAGACCGCCACTTTGAGTCCAAAGCTGGTGGGCTCCGCGTGGACCCCGTGTGTCCGCCCGATGGTGAGGGTGTCCTTGTGGCGCAGCGCCAGAGCGCCGAGCGCCCTCTCCAGGCGTTCCTGGCCGGCGATCAACAGGTCTGCAGCGTCCCTGAGCTGGAGCGCAGTGGCTGTGTCCCAGACGTCGCTCGTGGTGAGGCCGATGTGGACGAACCGCGAGTCCTCGCCGAGCTGCTCCTCGAGGCTCGTGAGGAGCGCGATCATCTCGTGCTTGACGCGCTCCTGAATGGCGAGGATCCGGCTGACATCGACGCGCGCCTTCTGGCGGATACGAGCCATGGCCTCGCCGGGAATGCGCCCGCGTCTGGCGTAGGCCTCGCACACTGCCAGCTCCACCCGGAGCCATGCCAGGTACTTGGACTCCTCACTCCAGATGCGACCCATCTCCGGGCGGGTGTAACGGTCGATCACGCCCCCACCATAGAGCAAAACCGCTAACGATGGAAGTGGGAGATTGCGCTGGCCACTACATGTAGAGGCTCGACGGCTAGCTCGGAAGGGGAGGCACGCCCTGGAGGACCGCGATGTTCGAGAGGCAACGCCCGAGATCGATGGGCATCGTGCACTATTCGTCCACATCGGCATCCACCAGGTCGCGCCTTGACCCGTAGCCCCATAACACCCCGACCGATCGAATCCCGTTGGCCCGAGCGGCCCGGATATCCACATCCCGTTGACCGACGGGACCTCGCTTTTCGGCCCCAACAAGGTCGCCATGTCCAGGCTCCTTCCCTGTCCGTGATCAGCGGTCCCGAGAGCGTAGCATGGGCTCGCAGCAGGCGGAGGGAGCCGGCGTCACCGCCGCCCAGCGTCACGATCAATGCGCCGACGATGATGACCGGCACAGACGGGCCGGAGAGCTAGTGATGCAGCAGTTCGCGGGGGAGGTTGCGCCGGTCCAGCGGGCCCAGCGTGGTCAGCGCGAGCCGATCCTCGTCGAGGAGGTCGGTGACGAGGGCCTGCACTTCCTCGTGACGCACCGCATCGATGGCCGCCAGCATCGCGTCCATGGAGAGGAACGCCCCGTGGTGCATCTCGTGCTTGGCGAGGCGGTTCATCCGGCTCGAGGTGGACTCGAGCGAGAGCATCAGGCTCCCCTTGAGGTGGTCCTTGGCGCGGCGCAACTCCTCCTCGGTCACGCCCGTCTTCTTCAACTCGCGGATCACCTTCAGGGTCGACTTCAGCACCTTGGAGAAATTCTTCTCGTCGGTCGCCGCGTAGACGTACAGGGTGCCGATGTCGGTGTACGCCTGTACGCCCGAATGGATCGCGTACACCAGGCCCTCGCGCTCCCGCACTTCCTGGAAGAGCCGCGAGGACATGCTGCCGCCGATCACGTCGTTGAGCAGGAAGAGCGCATAGCGCTCCGGCGCCGAGTGATGGAGGCCGGGGAAACCCATGATCAGATGGACCTGCTCGAGCGTCTTGCTGACGATGTTCACCCCGGGCTTGAGGACCGGCGGGGTTGCCGTGCGTCCGGCCGCCGACTGGGCGAAGCCCTGGAAGCCCGCGCTGAACAGCTCGATGACACGGTCATGGGTGACGTTGCCCGCCACCGCGATGATGATTCGCGGTGGGACGTACTCCTCGGTGAAATGGCCGAGCGCCGTCTGGCGGTCATAGCCGGTCACCGCCTCGCGGGTTCCCAGGATCGGGCGGCCGAGCGGGTGCCCCTCCCAAACCTGCGCGGCGAAGAGATCGTGGATGATGTCGTCGGGCGTGTCCTCTACCATCTTGATCTCTTGGAGGACCACCGACTTCTCACGCTCGAGCTCGTCGGCGTTGAAGAGCGGGTGGAGCAGAATATCCGTCAGCAGATCGACCGCGAGCGGCAGGTGCTCGTCGAGGACCTGGACGTAGAAGCAGGTGTGCTCCTTGGTCGTAAAGGCGTCCATCTGGCCGCCGACCGAGTCCATCGTGCGGGCGATCGCTTCGGCGCTGCGGGTGGCCGTCCCCTTGAACACGAGATGCTCGATCAGATGGGACATCCCGCCGCGATTCTCGGGCTCGTGGCGCGAGCCCGTCTCGACCCACACCCCGACCGCCACCGAGCGCACGTGCTCCATACGCTCCGTGACTACTCGCGTGCCGTTCGGCAGGGAGCCCTTCCGGTAGCCTTCCTTCATGCGTCCACCCTTCAGGCCCGCGGCGGGGTCGCCGCCATGGGGTTCTTCAGCTTTTCCTTGTCGGCCAGCGCCGGCTGCTCACGCAGCGCCATTTTCCGGCTGAGCCGCATCTTGCCGTTGCCGTCGATCTCGATGACTTTGACGAGCACCTCGTCGCCCTCGGTCAAGACGTCCTGGACCGTGCGGATGCGGCTCTCGGCGATCTGGGAGATGTGCAGGAGCCCCTCGGTGTTGGGGATGACTTCCACGAACGCGCCGAACTCGACGATCTTCTTGACCTTACCGAGGTAGATCCGGTCCAGCTCGACCTCTCGGCAGATGTCTTGGATGATCCCCAGGGCCTTCTGGACCGACGCGTTGTCAGGCGAGAACACGGTGACCCGGCCGTCGTCCTCGACGTCGATCTTCGTGCCCGTCTGCTCCTGGATGCCGCGGATGATCTTGCCGCCGGGGCCGATGATCTCGCGAATCTTCTCGGGCCGGATCTTGATCGTGACGAATCTCGGGGCGTACGGCGAGAGCTCCGGCCGCGGCTTCTCGATGGCCTCACGCATCTTCGCGAGCACGATGAGCCGCGCCTCGCGCGCCTGCTGCAGCGCGGAGCGCATGATGTCGATCGACACGCCGCCGATCTTGATGTCCATCTGGAGCGCGGTCACGCCCTTCTCGGTGCCCGCGACCTTGAAGTCCATGTCACCGTAGTGGTCCTCGGCCCCGTTGATGTCGGTCAGGATCCCGACCTTGTCGCCCTCCTTGACGAGTCCCATGGCGACCCCGGCGACGTGCGTCTTCAGGGGCACGCCGGCGTCCATCAGGGCCAAAGAGGCGCCGCACACCGACGCCATCGACGACGACCCGTTCGACTCGAGAATGTCGGAGACGATCCGGATCGTGTACGGGAACTCTTCCTTCGGGGGCAGCACCGCCTCCACCGCCCGCTCGGCGAGAGCGCCGTGACCGATGTCCCGTCGTGAGGGCGAGCCGAACCGGCGAACCTCGCCGACCGAGAACGACGGGAAGTTGTAGTGGAACAGGAAGTGCCGGTAGTGCTCGCCTTCGAGAGCCTCGATCTTCTGCTCGTCTGACTTCGTGCCGAGCGTGGCCGCCACCAGCGCCTGCGTCTCGCCGCGCGTGAAGACGCTCGAGCCGTGGGCCCGCGGCAGGTAGGCCAGGTCGATCGAGATCGGCCGGACCTCGTTGACCTTACGACCGTCGACGCGGAGACCTCGCTCGACGATGAGCCGCCGCACCTCCGCCTTCTCGACGGTCTCGAACGCCTCGCGGACCGCGGGCCGCTTGGTCTCGTCCCCGCCGAGGCTCTGCATCACCTCGTCGAACACGCGGTTGACGGCGTCCGCGCGGCCCTGCTTGTCGTGGGTCGCCAGCGCGGCGGCCAGCTTGGACGCGGCCAGACTCTTGACGCGGGTCTGCAGCTCTGCGTCGCGCCCGGCCGATGCGTCGAAGGTCCAGCGGGGCTTGGCCGCACGCTGCGCGAGCTCCCGTTGCGCCCGCGCGAGTCTTTTGCACTCGGCATGCCCGAACGCGATCGCCTCGAGCATCGTCTCTTCGGGAATCTCGTTCGCGCCCGACTCCACCATCAACACCGCATCCTCGGTGGCGGCGATGACGAGCTCGAGACTGGAGGCCTTCTGCTGTGCGGTGGTCGGGTTGGCGATCATCTTGCCGTCGACCAGACCGACGCGTACGGCGCCGATGGGCCCGTCGAACGGAATGCCCGACAGGCA
>Ga0066665_10000026_pt1 | contig 34934 bp, 29 predicted proteins | sample GraSoiAngelo_114_FD_75175 | JGI IMG/M metagenome (GOLD analysis project Ga0066665, IMG submission 75175) | Grasslands soil microbial communities from the Angelo Coastal Reserve, California, USA - 14_0903_13_40cm | ecosystem: Environmental > Terrestrial > Soil > Grasslands | place: USA...
GAGACCTTCGACGGCGGCGACGTCGCCGTAGCGCTTGGTCAGCGTCTTGATGACGACGCCCGGCATCAGGCGCGCTCCGGCCTTGCCGTCAGGTCGCCCGGGCGTCCGCTGGAGGGAATCGGGAGGTCTAGAACGTTCGACGAGAGGGGGGCGTGAGCCCGCACTCGCAGATCTTGTTGAGCAGCGTCTTGTAGCTGACCTTGAGAATGCGGGACGCCTCGGCCCGATTCCAGTGCACCTGCGCGAGCACTTCCGCCAGGGCCTTGCGCTCGGCGTCTCGCGCCCCGCGGCGCGCGATGTCTCGCAGGCTCTCGCTGGCCATCGGGCGCAAGGCCTCGACGGCCCCGTTCCGACCGCGGCCAGCCAGCGCCTCGACCATCTGCTCGCCGTCCGTGAGCACGACCAGGCGACGTATCGCGTTCTCCAGTTCTCGCACGTTGCCCGCCCACGAGTATTCCGTGAGCCGAGCGATCGTCTCCGGCGGGAGCTGCTTCTGCCGTCCGTACTGCGCATTGAACTTGGCCAGGAACCACGACACCAGCGCCGGAATTTCCTCTCGCCGCTCCCGCAACGGAGGAACGCGGATCTCCACCACGTTCAGCCGGTAGTAGAGGTCCTCCCGGAACTCGCCGCGCGTCATCGCCTCTTCCACGTCCCGATTCGTCGCCGCGATCACGCGCGTGTCGACGTCGATCAGCCCATTTCCCCCCACGCGCGAGAACCGAAAGTCCTGTAGCACGTGGAGCAGCTTGGCCTGTAGCCCGAGGGGCAACTCGGCGATCTCGTCGAGGTAGATCGTCCCCCTGTTCGCGTACTCGAACTGCCCGGGCTTGCGCCGATGCGCGCCCGTGAAGGCCCCTTTTTCATGGCCGAAGAGCTCGGACTCGAGCAGCCCTTGCGGGATCGCGGCGCAGTTGACCTTGACGAACGGCTCGGCGCGCCGTATCGATGCCGCGTGGACGGCACGGGCGACGAGGTCTTTGCCCACACCGCTCTCGCCCCGGATCAGAACCGTCGTGTCGGTGTCGGCGATGCTCTCGATGATGGAGCGGATGGCCCGCATCCGGGGATGACCGTCGAAGAGGGGAAGGCGATTGACGAAGTCTTGCGTACTCTGCTGCACCAGCGGCCTCTCCGCTGATTCGACCCGACCCACCGCCACTAAACCCTCCAAATATAAGGTGTTTCCGGAAACGCGACACCTTTCGTTCGAAAGGAAGCCTGAGTATGCCATTTCACATGAGGGCTGTCACGTCGAAAAATATTTGCGCGTAAAGCCGAAAATAATTGCCACCTCCTGGAATGATAGGATGGTTGTAGATCAGGGGAGGAGGACGCGATGAAGCTCCTCTTGATCGAGGACGACGAAGCCGTCGCTCATGTTCTCGCGGAGGCTTTCGGCTCCCAGGGTCACGAGACGGCCGTCAAGTACACCGGCGAGGACGGTCTCGCCTATCTGACGCGCGAGCGCCCGGACGCAGTCGTGCTCGACGTCCGCCTGCCCAGGCTCAACGGTGTCGCGGTGCTCCGGGAAATCAGGGCGACCGATCCGACGCTTCCGGTCATCATCATGACGGGCCTGGCGACACCCGGCGAGATTGCCGAAGTTCGTCGTCTTGGAGTCGCCGAGATCGTCGAGAAGCCCGAGATCTTGAGGCACTTCAGCGAGGCGCTCGCTCGCATCGCGGGCCGCGATCGCCCTCAGGACGCGACGTAGAGCCGGTTCCCGCCCTCTTCCTTGGCCCTGCCCATCAAATCCATCGCTTGACGGAGCATGTCTTCGGCGCGGGTCGCTGTCCTCGGATAGGAGGAGCCTCCCGCGCTCCAGCCCACCGTTTCGAGGCGAGTCGTCAACCGGTGGATGATCGAGGGCAGGTGGGTCGTTTCTGCATCGATGAGTAAAAGGGACAGCCAGCCCTGACTCCACGAAGCCACGGCGTCGGTCCCTCGGAGGTGCCGAGTAACGCTCTCCGCAACGGATGACGGAGAAGCCTCCCCGTTTCCCGCGGACACAGGCTCGACGGCGAAGCACACGAGCGAGACGCTATACCGCAATCGCTGAGCCTTCTGGATCTCGAGGTCGACGAGGAGTCTGAACAGCAACTCATCGACAAGCCATCCGCCACCGACGGAGAGCGGTCCGAAACTGCGCTGTTCGCTCATGGTGAGGTCATGGGTGCGCGGGATCGCACACCCGACTAACAGCAAGCCACGCGCCACTAATCCGGGACCTTCGAAAGGGTTCCGGAAATCCTATGCTTACGACCCTTCATGGGGGGTGTCTACGCCCTTCGAGTGTGAAAACTGTTGCCCAGACTGTGCAGGGCGTGGCAACACATGGGAGCGTGGGGTACCAAGGTCTCTTACAGACCGACACTAGACCCCCTCCGGGCTTGAACTTGACACACCCGCCATGACCGTGCCCTCGGGTGCCCGGCCGCAATCGATCAGTGGTAGTCAACTATATGAAGTAATGGTGTTGTTGGTTGCACATCGGTTGCCACCAGGGCCGCAGAGTGAAAGGAGGGACCTTCGTGACCTCTTGGTCGCAGAGACGTGGAGTCTTTTGGTGAAAAGCTGAACTCCACCGATCACCAGGGTCGTTCTGTCTCTTGAGACGTCCACATGCAGGCTGCCCGCACCCACTCGAGCCGTTGGGGTGTGCGGAGGCCTGCATATCACGCGATCAGCGTTCTCGTGTCGGCTCAAAGAGAAGTTCAAGGCCAGCCTCGTCCGTCCCGCCGAGGCCACGCAGTGAACCCAGGGCAGGGGATTTCACCGCGCCTGGGGACACTTGGGATTGCCGTTGACAAAGCATGGTCATGGATGGCTGCGGCGCCGAAAAGCGTCATGACGCCCTCGCCGCTCGGCGCCTGCCGAGGGTCTACTTCGGGTTCTGCACACTCCAGTCCAGGTCGGGCACGCTGGCAGGGCTTCCGGAGCTCGAGATGCTGAGCCCGTTCATCAACCACACATAGACTTGGCCGGTGACGGCGTGCCGCCAGAGCACATCCGCCTTGCCATCGCCGTCGAGGTCCCCAACCCCTACGATCTTCCAATCCGGGTCGGGCACCGTAAACGGTGAGCCCGAGGCGGTGATCGCGGCCCCGTTCATCAGCCACACGTATACCTCGCCGCTCAGCGCGTGCCGCCAAAGCACATCCGCCTTGCCGTTCCCGTCGAAGTCGCCCACCCCTTGCACTTTCCAGTTCGTGTCCGCGACCTCGAAGCTCGGCGCAGAGCCGGCAATGGCCAGCCCGTTCATGAACCACACGTAGGTTTGGCCGGTGACGGCGTGCCGCCAGAGCACATCGGCCTTACCATCGCCGTCGAAGTCCCCCACTCCGACGATCTTCCAGTTCAGGTCCGGCACTGTAAATGGCGAGCCCGAGGCGGCGATCGACGCGCCGTTCATGAGCCACACGTACACCTCACCGCTCAGCGCGTGCCGCCACAGCAGATCTGCCTTGCCATCCCCATCGAAGTCGCCCACCCCTTCCACTTTCCAGTTCGTGTCCGCGAGCGCGAAGCTCGGCGCTGCGCCGGCAATGGCGAGCCCGTTCATGAACCACACGTAGGTGTCCCCCGAGCCGTCGCGTCTCCAGAACAGATCCGCCTTGCCGTCGCCGTCGAAGTCCCCCACGCCGACGATCTTCCAGTTCGGGTCCGGCACCGTAAACGGCGAGCCCGAGGCGGTGATCGCCGCCCCGTTCATCAGCCACACCTGCACCTCTCCGCTCTGCGCGTGCCGCCACAGCAGATCCGCCTTGCCGTCGCCGTTGAAGTCGCCTCTTTTCGCCGGCACCACCGGCGAAAACGCGAAAGTCGCGGTGACAGCCGTGGCGGCGGTCAGCGTGACCGTGCAGGACCCCACGCCGGTGCAGGCGCCGCCGCTCCAGCCCGTAAAGGCTGAGTTCGGACCCGGGGTCGCCGTCAGAGTTACGGCTGTTCCACTGGCATAGGAGGCGGAGCAGATGGCCCCGCAGTTGATGCCAGTAGGGCTGCTGCTCACGGTGCCAGCGCCCTGGCCGGCCCGGGATATCGCTAGCAGGACCGTCGGGGTGAACGTTGCCGTGACGGCTGTCGCGGTCGAGACGTTCACGGTGCAGGGCCCGGTACCCGTACACGGACCGCTCGTCCAGCCGGTGAACACAGAATTCGGGCCCGGAGTCGCGGTCAGGGTCACCGCCGTGCCACTCAGGAAGCTGCCCGTGCAGCTGGCGCCGCAGTCGATGCCCGCCGGGCTACTCGTCACTGTGCCGGTTCCAGTACCAGCCCGAGCCACGGTCAGCGCGAAGATCGGCGTGAACGTGGGGGTCACCGTGGTGGCACCGGAGATATTGACAGTGCAGCCCCCTGTCCCGTTACATCCACCGCCGGTCCAGCCGGTGAATGCCGAATTCGCGTTCGGCGTTGCGGTGAGCGTCACCGCCGTCCCGATCGGGAAGCTGGCCGAGCAAGTGCCGCCGCAGGCAATGCCCGCCGGACTGCTCGTCACAGTACCCTCGCCGGCACCCGCGCGTGAGACGGTGAGGACGTAGGTCAGAGCGAAGGCGGCGGTGACGGCCGTCTCCGCGGTCATCGTGACCACGCACGACCCCGTGCCGGTGCACCTGGCGTCGCTCCACCAGAGTAAGACCGAATTTGCGCTCGGCGTCGCCGTCAGCGTCACCACCGTGCCGGCCGGGAAGCGGGAGGAGCAGGTGGGGGGGCAGTTGATCCCCGTCGGGCTGCTCGACACGGCGCCCGAACCGGACCCATCGATCATGACGACGATCGGCCAGAGGGTTGACCCGGCGATCACGAGCTTCGTCGCGGCATTGACGCCGCCGACGTCCGCGCCTATGTCGGTGCGGTCGGTGGCCGCGTTATGGAACGGGCTCGATGCCGACAACCGAAAGTCGCCGCCCGCGGTATCCACGTAGCCAACGTTTGCGTCATCCGTTGGCTCTTTCGAGGGGCCGAAGTTGCCGACCGGGTACTGGCTCGGGTCGATACCGGCGATGACGTTGCTCGCGAAGGCCGCGCGGGGCGCCGCGTTGGCGAGGGCCGTCGTCCCTTGGCCGTCCCCTGGACCGACGTTCGTGACGCCGTTCGCCCCCTTGGCGACGATATTGTTGGTGAAGACGAAGCGGGTCAGCGTGTCGGTGCCACCGCCATAGAGGAGAAGGGGGGCTCCGAGGCCGGGTGATGCCGCCACGGTATTGTGATCGATGATGACATCGGTGGCGCGCACGCCGACTTGAAATGGCGCCCGCACGCCGGGCTGGCTCGCCATGCCGAGGATGAGGTTGTCGTGCACGGCGACCCGCGCCGTCGGAGTGGTCACGGGATTGGCGCCAGCTTTGCCGGCGATCGCGACGGCGCCCGAGGCGTTGCGCATCAGATTGTAGCGGATCGTCACGTCGGCCGTCTGTGACCACGGCGCCGTCCCGTCGTGGTTCACCGAGGTGAGGCTGAAGACGTCGCCGATCTGCGACCCGGCCCAGCTGTTCTCGAGCACGTTCTCCTCGATGAGGACCCGCTGCCCGTTCTGCGCGTCGACGAGGTTCGTGACGACCCAGGGCTGCGGCAGCCACCGAAGCGGCTTCGACAAGTAGTTGCCCCGGATGTGGATGTCGGAGGGGATGAGGTTCGGAATCGCCGGATCGGCACCGCCCAGCAGAATGTTTTGCCCCGAGGCCTCGAGATAGTTGTTGTAGACGCCCAGCGGCCCGGGCGCATTGGTCGTGGCGACGGCCTGGGCGTTGACCAAGCTGTCCACGAAGTTCGCGAGATAGGAGTCCACGATCGCGCCCTGGGCCACGTCGAACTGGACGCCCCGCCGGACGTTGTGGACGCCATCGCCGTGGACGAAGCTTCGGTCGACGATGATCTGACGGGCTTGATTCTCAAGCAGGGGTTCGCCGCTGTCGCCGAGCCGGAGCAGGGCGCCGGGAGCGTCGGTGTCGGCGGAGACCTCGAGTCCGACGAGACGATAGTGATGTGCACCGGGCGCCGTCCGAATAGCGACCGGTGGGACGCCATTCGCGGTGATTCTGGGCATGGCCGGGGCGTGCGCAGGTCCGACGCGGTTTCCGGGCACCGGCAGGTTGGACATCGCAGACGATTGGATCAGGATCCAGCCGCTGCCAGTGCGCTTGTTAGGCAGTGTGAAGGGGCCCGCATAGGTCAGGCCGGCAGTGAGGACGATTGTCGTGTTGAGCGACACGGTATCAAGAGCGGTCTGCAGATCCGAGAAGTCGCACGCGGAGGGGCAGACTGTAACGGTCGTGGCTGTGACTGGCATGGCGGTGTCGACGCGGTTCACAGGCAACGTCGGAGGAAACGCCCCGAAGATCGCCCTCACCACCGTTATCGCCGTGACCCTCACCCGGCATGGGTCTGTGCCGACGCATCCACCGCCGCTCCAGCCCGAGAACACCGAACCAACTGCCGGCGTGGCCGTCAGTGTGACGACGGTGTCGTAGGCATACAGCGCCGCCGCGCACGGCACGCCGCAGTCGATCCCCGCCGGCACGCTTGTCACCGTTCCTGCGCCGGACCCGATCGGCACCACGATGAGCAGGAAGGTCTGCGGCGTGAAAGTCGCCGTCACCGTCGTCGCCTCACTGACCGTCACCACGCACGTCCCAGTCCCGCTGCAGCCGCCTCCGCTCCAGCCACTGAACAAGGACCCTGGTGCCGGCGTGGCCGACAGCGCGACCAGCGTGTCATGTGGAAACGCAGCCGCGCACGTCGCGCCGCAGTCGATGCCGTCGGGCGTGCTTGTTACCGTCCCGGCGCCTGCGCCCGTCGGCGAGACCGCCAGCACGAAATTCGGCGTGAAGATGACCGTCAGGCTGGCCGTCGCGCTGTTGCCGGCCGCGTCCTGGGCGCGCACTGTCAGCACGTTCGTGCCCGGCTGGAGGATGATCCCATCGGCCGTCCAGTTCGTCGTCCCCGTTGCCGCTCCGGTGCCGCCCCGACCGTTCGCCCACGTCACCTGGGTCACCCCCACGTCGTCAGATGCCGTCCCTCTCAGCGTCAGGGATGCATTCACCGAGCTGTAGGTCGAATTGGTAGTGGGCGACGTGATGGCGACCGTGGGCGGCGTCGTGTCTGTCCCGTTGCCGGTTCCGTCCGTCCCTTTGCCGCTTACGATCCGGAGGATGCTGTCCGCGTCCGCGGCGACGTTGACGTTCACCGTCGCGGTGGCGGACGTGGTAGGCGTGAAGCGCACGGTCACTGCCTGGCTGGCCCCGGGGCCGAGGCTGAACGGACTGCCGGAGAGGACGCTGAAGGGCGCGGAGGTTGACATAGTGCCAGAGACCGTGCCGGAGCCCGTGTTCGACACCGTGAAGACGCGCTCCGCGGAGTTCCCGATATTGACTGTCCCGAAATCCACGGCGGTCGTCGGGGTCACCGCGTAGTCGATTCGGGCGATGGCACTTGCACTGGTCGAACACGCGCTCTCCTGACCGCTCGTGTCCACCGCGGTGATGGCAACGTGGTAGCGCGTGCCCGTGGTGAGCCCGGTGAGCCGGAAGTTCCGAGTTTCACCGGCAGGAGGGCTGAGCAACGGGGATGCAACCGCAAAGAACGACTGTCCGGGACAAGGAGGGTCCGCGGTTCCGTAGTAAACAAGATAGAACGCCAGATCGGTCAACAGGCTGTCATTGGTATTCGTGGTGGGGGCCGTCCAGGAAGCGTCGAGGATCCCGGCGTGACCCGAGGCTACTAGCAGGATGACCACGCCGAGTGAAAGACCGAGCCTCAGGAGCCACATGCCGGATGCGCGAAGAAGGAGCCGTAGACGCGATCTCAATGTGAGCTTCGTGCTAAGAGAACTGGGCATAGTTTCGAACTGATGGAGATTGGTCAAGAGTGGAGGGCGATGTCGCGGGCGTCGAGTCCTCGTTGTTTGCCGGTCCTGGTCGGCAGACCGGCATCAACGGGGGCGGGAGCAACGCCTGCTCGCGAGCGGGCGAGAACGCCACCCTGGTTGGAAAAGAGCCACCCGGCTTCGATTCGAAGAATCGTTTCAACTTGAGGGAGGAATGGCTGTTCGAACAGGTTCCACAACAACGCCGCAGTCGTAGCACCCGCCGAGAAGAACCGGCAGTGCCAGGATGGGATACAGGCGAACATCGAACGCCTGTGCCACCCATCGAACGCGATCTTGTGGAGCACGTAGAGCCCATAACTGATAGTTCCCGTGTAGACGAGAACGCGGTTCGTCAACGCTCCCTGGAATGTCCCCGAAACTGGGACATGTCTACACTCCTCAACCGTTTCTGCAATGGGATCTCATACCAATAACAGATCAGGAACGCCGCGGTCTGAGCGACCACAAACATCAAGACCAGGACAGCCCCAAAGACGGGCCATGAGTGAACTGCCCAACCGAAGAACAGGCAGACGCCTCTCACGAATCGGATAAGCGGCTGATGGATCAAGTAGAGCGAAAAACTGGCTGTCCCCAGCCGCTTGAGCACGGGCCGACTCAGGTGAGCCGCGAAGACGCCGTGACCATAGGCCAGGCCAAGAATGAGAAGAACTGAGCCAGGCGTGTAAAGCAGCCCACCGCCCAGCAATGGCCACGCCGCGTACGGCTCGTACATGGCGCCTGAAATGATCAGCACAATGCCCGCCGCCTGCGCCGGGCTGGAGAGTGCCGCGAGTCTTTGTCCCGACGACCTCAGAAACACGCGGGCCAAGAAGACACCCGCCAGAAACTCCACAAACCTCGAGGGAGCGAACCGGGAAACGAAGTAGAGCCGCCCTGTCTCGGATTGGCCGTGCCAGAGGAACAACCCGAGCCCTGAAGCAAAACCCACGGTCACAACCACCGGCACCCAACGACGGCGGTTCCCCAGCGCAAAGAACATCGCCATGGGGGCGAGCAGGTAGAAGAACCACTCGCAGCTGATGCTCCAGGACGGCCTGTTCAGATAGTCGGAAAACGCGGGAGCCGGCGAGGGCCAAAAGCACTGCAACAGCGCGAGATGAAAGGGGAGAGCCCGCCAATCGAGGGGCAACTGAGGACTGTAAATCGCGATCGGCACCACGATCAGCAGCGTCAGCACGTGAACCGGATAGATCTTCGTCAGCCGATCCCAGATAAACCGTTTATAGCTGGCCGCGGACAGGCCCTCCCCGAACACGTCCGCGTAGTTGTAAGTCAGGACGAATCCGCTGAGTACAAAGAAGAACGCAACGCCCACGTCGCCCGAATTGAAAACCAGCCACCCTTCGCTCAACCCATTCATCCCCGGGATTAGTTGCGGAACGTGATACAGAAAGACGACAAGCGCCGCATAAAACCGAATGCCGGTCAGGGCCGATAGTTCTACTCGACGCATTAGTTACACTTCCCGTGCTAAGCGAAACCAAAGAAATGGCCTGGACCGTTGCCGGTACGATGGACCGCGTCGGGATGGACACCTAGACTTTCCCCGCGGCCCAATCTGAGCCCTTGCTCGACACGCGACGAGAATCACCGGCAGTGCCAGAATCGGATACCCATCGACCTTGAGTGTCCGTGCCACATCACACGGGATCTTGTGGAACAAGCCATTGCGCGTTCGCGTGCAGTATCACGAGCAGCATCCCCGTCCCGCGAATGGCGCCCGGTTGCGGCACGCTTTCCTGCTGCCCTGTCGATTAACCGTCTCCCTACCTCGTCGAAAGCCGTCGTTCCTTCTCGGCGGAGATGTACGACAGCCAATTGCGATACAACTGCACCGCCGTCGAGCGCCACGGGCTCGTCACCTTTCCTGCCGCCAACGCGGTTGGGAAATCTTCGAAGAGCTCTTCTCGCCGATCCGACAGCGCCCGCTTTCGCAGAGTGATCAATGCATCGACCATATTCCTATCGAAGTAGCCGAGCGGCATTGACGGGTAGCTGTCTCTCTCCCCCCTCAGGAAGCGCCCGACGTCTCGGCGATATTCGAGCAGCAGGCTATGTGACTCATATTCCGGATGCCCTTGGAAAAAGACGAACAGGCTTCTTCTCTGCTTCACGAACGTATCGACGCCCGCGTCTTCCGACCGCGTGAGCACGCGATACCCGGATGCCGCCAGTGTCTCCTCCGGGATTTCGTTCCACCTCGAATGCGGCATCGGCACTCGCGATGGAGCGCCGGCCGTCAATTGATGGTCTGAAACACGTGCGCACTCGAAAACGCCAAACCGCTTGTCGCCGAGCGACTGCCGGCCGATACCATCGAGGTAGAGAAGAGCGGCATGAGCCGCCAGGCAGGAACAGATCGTCGAGTAGGTGTTCTGTTCAGCCCACTCCAGCACTCTTGTCAAACTCCCCCAGTATGGCTCGTCCTTGAGATTCGCCGCCCGCGGCTCCATCCCGGTCATGATGAGGCCGTCGAGATGGCTCTCCCAGAGATCATCGATGCGCGAATAGAAGCGGCCGGTCACATGGCGTCGGCCAAATTCCGTCCGCGGAACTTCCGGCAATGCATAGAGCGTCAGCCGGACGATGACGCTGTCGGCCGCCGAACGAAGCAGCGACCGAAACTGGCGTTCGGTCGCTTTCAGCGCCGCGTCCGGCATGTTGTTGATCAGGCCGATGTCGATGCATCTCGGGTCCGATTCACGGAATTCGATCCGCGACTTCCCGTACAGACGCCGTCCTCCCGCCAATATCATGGAAGCGACAGATTGCCGACCTACCGGTGTCATGGCCGCTCCTTGGGCGGTGGATCTCCCGCCCGCGAACTCCCCACAGAGTTACACACAAAATTCCAGCCCATCTCGTGTCGATTTTTGGAACGCGCCAAACTTCGAGGGTTAGGAACCGCGTCGTGCGCTCAGAGCTACAGACCGGTGAAACGTTCTGTCACGTAATCTGACCCGACGACCACCCGGAAAGACTCCTCGTGGGACGGAATTTTATTTCAACCCGCTGCTTCCGTCGCATCAAGCGCCTGATCGAGGTCGCCGATGATGTCGTCAACGTGTTCGATGCCGACGCTGAGCCGCATCATCTCTGGTCTCACCCCGGCCCTGCGCTGTGCTTCAACTGACATCTGCCGATGCGTCGTCGAAGCCGGGTGACAGGCCAACGACTTGGCGTCCCCCATGTTCACGAGCCGCTTGATCAACTTGAGCGCGTCGTAGAACTTCTTGCCAGCCTCCAACCCTCCCTTGACCCCGAAGGTCATCAGCGAGCAGGCCCGGCCGCCCAGATATTTCTGGGCGAGCGCGTGATAGGGACTCTCCGGGAATCCCGCGTAGTTGACCCACTCGACCCGGCGATTCGTGCTCAAGAATTCGGCTACGCGTCTGCCGTTCTCCACATGACGCTCGACCCGCAGTGCAACCGTCTCGATTCCTTGAAGCAACAGGAACGCGCTTAGGGGCGCCAGAACGGACCCGGTCGTCCGCTGGTAGACACTGCGGCAGCGCCCGGTGTACGCGGCCTCCTTGAAATGCTCGACGTAGACCAGATCGTGATACGAGGGGTCCGGCCGGCTGAACATCGGGAACCGTTGCGCGTGCTCCTTCCAGGGGAACTTGCCGCTGTCGACGATGATGCCGCCGAGCGTCGTGCCGTGCCCACCCATGTACTTCGTCAGCGAATGCACCACGACGTCCGCGCCGTAATCGATCGGTCGCAGCAGAATGGGCGTTGCGACCGTATTGTCGACGATCAGCGGAACGCCGTGTTTGTGCGCCACGCAAGCAAGGGCCTCGATGTCGCAAATGTTTCCAGCCGGATTGCCGACGCTCTCGCAAAAGACCGCCCGTGTCTTGTCATCGATCAACCTTTCGATAGCATCAGGCTGATCCGACTCGGCAAATCGGACAGTGACGCCCTGACTTGGTAGCACGTGTGCGAACAGGGTGTGGGTGGTGCCGTAGAGTTGCGGCACCGAAACGATGTTGCTCCCCACCTCGGTGACGTTGAGCATCGCGTAATTGAGCGCCGCTTGCCCAGAACTCACGCACAGCGCGTCCACTCCGCCTTCGAGCGCGGCGACGCGCCGCTCCAGCACCGCCGTGGTCGGGTTGCTGATACGGCTGTATCGAAATCCCTCGACTTCGAGATTGAACAGGGCTGCTCCATGGTCGGCGCTGTCGAATGCATAGGCGACGGTCTGATAGATCGGGACCGCCACGGCCTTCGTCGACGGATCGACGTCGTAGCCGCCGTGAATGGCGATTGTCTCACTTCTCATCTGATCCCCTCGGTGTGATCGCTTGGAAGACTAAATGAGCCGGCCCATCTCCCGAACCACCCACTCGATGTCCGCCTCGGTGGTCCGGAAACTCGTGACGCACGCCCGCACCACAGGGGCGCCGCCGCCGAGCCGAACTTCAGACATCCATGCGATCTGACCCTGGTGGAGGGCCGCCAAGAACTTGGCGGTGACGAGGCCGTCCCTGGTGAAGCACACCAACGGCAGGGGGGTGTCGTTGACGATGCGCCATCCCGCGCGCTTCAGCGACTCCCGCAGCACGTCGCCCATGCGGGCCTGATGCTCGATCATCTGAACGTATCCCGATTCACCCTGCTGGGCGAGCGCCAGGAAGAGCTTCAACCCGATAAACCGCCGCGACCATTGCACGGACGTCGTGTAGGGGTCACGCACCGGGCCGACCGTCTTCGCCGGCATGTAGGATGTCTCCGCCCGGAAGGCTTCGTCGACGGCGTCAGAATGCCGGCAAAAGAACATGCCGGCCGCCATCGGCACCGAGAACCATTTATGCGCGTCGCAAGTGATCGAGTTGGCGGCCTCGATCCCCGCGAGCCGCCCGCGGAGGGACGGCGAGATGATGGCGGCCCCGCCCCACGCCGCATCGACGTGCAACCACAAGTCTTCCGAACGACAGAACCGAACAAGATCCGGCAAGGGATCGATCACGCCCGCCGCCGTGGTCCCGGCGGTGCCGACCACCATGAATGGCGCTAATCCACTCTGACGATCCTCGGAAATTCGTCTGGTGAGATCGTCGAGATCCATCCTCTGGTGGCCGTCCGTCGCGACGATGCGGATCGCCCGGCGCCCGAGTCCAGTCATGTGCGCGATCTTATTGAACGAGTGATGAGACTCGTCCGTCAGGTACACCGTCGGCGAAGCGGTGAGGCGCCGAAGCCCGTGTTCGCCGTAGTCCGGGAACGCGCGGGTCAACGCGACGATGACCGCCGAGAGATTCGCCTCCGCTCCGCCGCTCGTGAAGCTGGCCACCGCATCGGCGGGGAAGCCGAACTTGCCCGACAGCCACGCCAGTGTGTGCCGCTCGATCTCGTTCGCCGCCGGCGAGGTTCGCCACGTCGCAAGCTGCGGGTTGTACATCGCGACCAGCGTGTCCGCGATGACCGACGCGAGCGTCACGCTCGGGTTAAAGAGGCCGAAGTAGCGCGGATGGGTGACCTGCACCTGCCACGTGCGCAACATCCGCTCGACATCCGCGCAGACATCCTCCAGCGCCAATGGTCTCGCGAAGTCATAGTGCGAGGCGAGATAGCTCCGAATCTCCTGCGGCGTTACCATCGGGACGATCGGGCCGCTCGCCACGTCGGCCTCGACTCTTGTCACGACGTTCCGGAGTTGATCACACACCATGTCCGTCATCCACATTAATGGTATTGTAGGTTGCGAACCTCACGTAGCTCACAATTTATGAGCAATTTTTCTCCGACCCACGCGTGGGCTCGCGCGCTCCACCTGACCGCGCCGATCGCCGATCACCCCTATCGCATCCTACCGACAGTGATCGAGGAACTCGCCGATAAGTTTGGCGAGGCGCCGGCCCTTTCCTCCGATCGCGAGTGCCTGACCTTTCGCTCGCTCGCGGAGCGGTCGAATCGGTATGCCCGCTGGGCGCTCGACCTGGGTCTCGCCAGCGGCGACGCCGTCTGTCTCTTCATGCCGAACCAGCCAGACTACATGGCACTCTGGCTTGGCGTCACCAGCGTCGGTGGTGTCGTAGCCCTGCTCAATACCAATTTGATCGGTCCCTCGCTCGCGCATTGCATCGATATCGTCGCACCCAAACACATCATCGTGGCTGCAGAGCTCATCGATCCGTTAACCGGCGTGTTGTCGACTCTTGCGGGTGCGCCGACGGTCTGGGTTCACGGCACGAGCCATGGTGGATTCCCACGCATTGATCGCGACATCGAGCGATACGCAGGCGAAAGGCTGCGCGACGCCGAGCGCCGCCGGCTGACGATCGATGATCGGGCTCTCTACATCTACACCTCGGGCACCACCGGACTGCCGAAGGCCGCCAACGTCAGTCATGCCCGGCTGATGCAATGGAGCCATTGGTTTGCCGGCATGATGGACACTCGTCCGGGCGACCGGATGTACAATTGCCTGCCGCTCTATCACAGCGTTGGTGGCGTACTCGCGACCGGCGCCGTGCTGGTCGGCGGCGGCTCCGTGGTAATCCGCGAGAGATTTTCCGCACGCCAGTTCTGGAACGACCTTCGCCGTTGGGATTGCACGCTCTTCCAATATATCGGCGAGCTTTGCCGCTACCTGCTGCACACCGAGTCTCATCCGTTTGAAACGGAGCATCGGCTCAGGATGTGCAGCGGAAATGGGCTGACCCCCGATATCTGGCATGCGTTCAAGAACCGGTTCCGGATTCCACACATCTTCGAGTTCTACGCCGCGACCGAAGGCAACGTCTCGCTCTTCAATATCGAAGGCAAGCCCGGAGCCATCGGCCGCATCCCGCCGTTCCTCGTGCACCGCGTCCCCGCGACCCTCGTGAAATTCGATGTCGACAGCAGCGAGCCGGTCCGGAATGAGCAGGGCTTTTGCGTTCGCTGCGCGCCGAACGAGGTCGGCGAAGCGATCGGCCCGGTTCTCACGGACCGCTCGAACGTCGGCAGTCGCTTCGAAGGCTACACGAGCGAGGAGGCCTCCGAGAAGAAGATCCTCCGCGGCGTGTTCGAGCCGGGCGACGCCTGGTTTCGCACCGGCGACCTGATGCGACGGGACGAGCAGGGCTACTTCTACTTCGTCGACCGCATTGGCGACACCTTCCGCTGGAAGGGTGAGAACGTCGCGACCTCCGAGGTGGCGGAGGCGATCTGCGCGTTTCCCGGTATCAAGCAGTCTAACGTTTACGGCGTGGCCATTCCCGGCACCGACGGCCGCGCCGGTATGGTCACGCTCGTCACCGACGCTGAACTGGATCTTGCGGCATTCCGGACTCACCTGATCAACCGCCTCCCCGATTACGCTCGGCCGGTGTTCCTGCGCATCCGGACCCAGATGGAAGTCACCGCTACCTTCAAGTACACGAAGAGTGCTCTCGTTCACGAAGGCTACGATCCGGCGGCGAGCAGCGACGTCGTGTATTTCAACGATCCGGAACGCCACGCCTTCATTCGACTCGACGGCGCGCTCTATGCGCGCATCCAAACCGGCCAGCTCCGCTTCTGACCGGCGGTGCCCTCCAGGGCAGCCTACGCCGTGTTGCCGGCGTCGACGGTGATCACGCTCCCCGTGATGCTTTTCGCCTTGTCACCGAGAAGGAACTCGACCACATTCACCACATCGTCGATGTCGGGTAGGCGCTGGAGCGCACTCCGCCGCGCGATCTGCTGCCGCTGCTCGGAGCCGAGTCCCTGAGTCATCTCCGTGTCCATGAAGCCGGGCGCGACCGAATTCACGTTTACGCCCGCACGGCCGACCTCCCGCGCCAGCGACCGAGTGAAGCCGATCATCGACGCCTTTGTCGCACCGTAAACCGAAAGACCGCTGTATCCGGTGAAGCCGATGATGGACGAGACGTTCACGACGCGTCCGCCCCCGTCCGCCATCATGTGGCGGACCACGTATTTCGTCAGAACGATCGGTGATAGCGTATTCACGCGAACCAGGCGCTCGATCTGCGAGTTGTGCATCAACCCCAAGGCGCCGTCCAGACTCACCGCTGCATTGTTGACCAGCCCGTAGATCGGTCCGAATTCCTTGCGCAGCCTCTTGACCAAATCAGGGATGCCTTGAATGTCACTGAGATCGAACGCGATGAAGTGGAGCGACCCCGGACGGGTTTGTTCGGCCTGTTCCATCGTCGACGCCAGCTGATCGTTCATTTGCCGCGCCACGGCGAACGCGCAGTACCCCCCCGCGGTGAGCCGGCGAACAATACCCAACCCCAGCCCGCGGCTTCCACCCGTCACGATCACGTTACGCATGATGACGAGCCAGTTTGCCTGCGGCCGCAACATCCAATGCTGGAACGAAGCGGAGTGTCGCAGGAACCTTGTGTGCAGCCAGGTTCTCGTTGCAAAGTACCAAGATTTCGCCCTTGACGTCTGCACCGTCGGGCTCGCCCTTCAGAACCACGTCGGCCACGACCAGAGAACCCGTGATGGGACTTCTCCGTGACCGAACGAGTGACATCCGTACCGCGGGGTGGCGGTTGATAACCGCCTCGACCTCCTCCGGATAAATTTTGAGTCCGCCAACATTGATCATTCCGCTCCGACGACCAAGGAAGTAGTAGCGGTCACCCCGTAACTCCACGACGTCGCCCGTGTCGACGAACCCCTCATCGTCGACGAACGCCGGACCTTCCTCACCGACATGCCGGTCAGCGGCCCGCGCGGAACGGATCCGGAGCGAACTGTCCTCGATCTTCATTTCCACTTCGCCGCGCGCGCCGATCGTGCTCGCGGGAAAGCCCTCGAGACCATCGTTCACCTCGAATCCAACGCCTGCTTCCGTCGAAGCATAGGCATGCCCGATACTGGCCTGCGGGTAGCATGAACGCAGCGCATTCAGGATCGCCTGGTCCGCGATCTCTCCCGACAAGCGAACGTAGCGCGGCGCAATTGCGCGAACCGCCGGGCTCATCAGCGCACGACGCCAATGCGACGGGGTCCCCGAGATGTGCGTCACCGCGTGCGCGCCGAGCCGACCGAGATAGTTTCCCGCCGACTCGTCAGCGCTGGAGAGCACAAATGATCCACGACCCAGGATCGCGCGCAACAAGATCTGGAGGCCACCGTACCGGCGAATGTCGTAGAACGTACCCCAGACGACGTCGGTTTCTTGATTCTGGCCGCTCTTGATCGGAGCCGTCAAGCTCGCGAAATTGTGCACGAGCATCTTCGGCGCGCCGGTCGTGCCGGAGGTCAGGAGCACCCATTCGGTCGCCTGAGGGTCGACTTGCACGCGTGGCGCCCGTGTGATGGTTGGACCGCATCGCACATGCAGCGGCGCGTCGCAATCTTGTCGTTGGTGGAGGCCCCAATCGGACACAATCGCGTCCACGCCGCCCTTCGCGATCACCGCTGAAAGATGTTCGGACGACAAGTCAGGCGTGCCGACGATCAGCCGGCCCGCGACCCCGTCCAGCTCGATGAGCGCCAACGCCGCCGAAAGGGGATCGCGAGTTGCGATGAGAACCGACCGCCCCGACAGTTCCCGGAGACGACCGCCCAGACTCGTACCGCGTAGCAGATCACGCAAAGACACGCTCGCTGTGGCACCCCACAGAAAGCGGCCCGAACAATCCGACGCGTTACCGAGCGTATCCCGAAGCGACGTCGCGCGATTTGGCAGCACTTTCATAGAACCTGATGAAGTCGCCGAGGGTGACGGGATAGGAGATGTCGTCGGATTCAGTGAACGGATCCAGCCCCAATGTCTCTTCGAGTCGGGCGACGAGGATCGCAATGCCGAGGGAATCGAGCCCCGATTCGAGCAAGACCAGGTCGTCTGTCAGCGGGGGTAGATCCCCTTTTTTTTCGGCGGCAATCTGCTGAATCTCGCAAATAACAATTTCCGTAATTGACATACAATCCTCAGCGTAGTGCATTGGACTACAATTCACTTCTGGCACGTTACATCGACGTGACAACCGGGTCAAGACGGGTGGTCAAGGGCACCACAAATCACTGACAGGCGACCGAGTTTCTATGACGGCCCCGTTCCCGTCCAAGGAATCGCGTTTCGGATGGACCTCGGGGAGGGGACTAGTAGTTCTTTGCGGGCGAACCTCGACAAGACAAGCCTTTCGAGGGTTGAGCGATCATGAGCCGCGACGTTCAACCTTCAAATCGAAAATGTGGGCTCAGATTTCATCGCGCAGGCCCACTTCGTGGCCAAGGTTTCAAGGCCTGGTCGTCCCCTGGCGCTATACCCGCGCTGTCGACCTTGTCCACTAGGATGATGCCCCTTGCCAGTTCCTCCCGCAGGGCCTTGCGCGTCTCGGGACGCCGCAGGCTCTCTGCAATCGTCTCCGTCGTGTACCGTGGGCGCCCCGACGCCTCCTGGGCAATCTTCTGTGCGTACTCCGCCGCCGAGCAGACAACCCGCGCCGGGGACCCTGCGCAGTAGGAACCCGCTGGCAGGGAGGTGGAGACGACGGACCCCGCCTCGACAATGCTGCCCGCGCCAATCTCGACGTTACACAGAATCACGCAGCGCGCCCCTATCCGGCAGCCGTCTCCGATGACGACGCGCCCCACCCGCCCGGCGTCGAGGAACTCGTCCATCTGGCCGTCGTGCGCCAGAATCAGGCACTGGGGGCCGAAGTGGCAGCGGTCACCAATGGTAATTAGGTAACAGTAGGAAGAATCCACTGACGTGGACAGCGGTAGCCTTACGTCCCTGCCGATCCGCATGCCGAGGCGTTGCCAACGCGCCCATTTGAGGCGGGCTCGCATCATCGCCAGGCGGTTCTCTACGGTCGCAAGCCAATCGAGGCTCATCGTCGTTAACAAACGACGCATCGTAGGCAAACTCCTCCAGAATGCTCTCTGCCCGGTAAGCGCATGATAACATGCCGCTAATGCCGACCCATTTACACCCGATCGCGTTGCTCGCGAGCCTGAAAGGGCGCCTTGACACCGTCCGGCGCGGTCACCGACTCCAGAGTCTGCGGAATCGCGGGATGCACATCGGCCGGGACGTCAACTTTGTTGATCATCTGTACGTCGACGAGGAGTATTGCGCGCTCATTAGCATTGGCGACAGCACCTTCTTCGGTCCCGAGTGCATGATCCTCGCGCACGATGCTGGCCCCGAAATAGCGCTAGGCGCTGTTCGCGTCGGAACCGTCGTTCTGCACCCGTCGTGCCACGTCGGGGCGCGAACCATCATCCTGCCCGGTGTCGAGATCGGCCCGCGGACCGTGATCGCTGCCAATTCCGTGGTCTCCCGTTCCCTGCCGGCTGACACGGTCTGCGGGGGCCGCCCGGCACGCCCCTTCAGCACGCTGGCGCGGTACCTCGAAACGCATCGCCAGCGTATCGAAGCTGCGCGCACCTTCGAGTACTCGGCCTACGAGAGCCCGGACCTCACCCCGGAACGGCGCGCCGCTCTGGTAAGTGCCGTCCTCGCTGGCGACGTCTACATGGTCGGTGGCCGTTCGGCCGAGCTCCAGCAGATCGGCGGGTCGCAGCGGACCCCCCTGGAGACGTATGCGCCTACGCCACCGATCGCTGCCGAGTCGCGCCGAGCGCAGCGTTCGTGCAGCCGCTAAGGTAGATCCGGGACTAAGCCGGTTGGCCGCTGGTCAGCGGACCTCGCGGGCGCGAAGCTCCGCGCGTTTGATCTTGCCAGACTCCGTCTTCGGTAGCGCCGCCACACGCTCGAATAGGCGCGGAAGCTCGTGCTCGGGAAGGACGCGGCGCAGGCGTTCCGCGATTTCGAGCTCGCTGGGTTCTGCATCCGCCACAATGAACGCTTTGACCACCTGTCCGAGCACGCCGCGTGGATCGGGCGCTCCGACGCATGCGGCTTCCCGCACGCCGGGGATCTCGCATAACCGTCGTTCGATTTCGTGCGGAGCGACCTTCAACCCGCCGACGTTGATGAGGTCTCCCTTGCGGCCGCGGAGATACAGGTAGCCATCGTCATCCATCCACCCTTCGTCACCGCTCCGGAGCCAACCGTCGCGAAGCGTGCCGCGCGTTAGCTCCGCCTGCTGCCAGTATCCCTGCATCACCATGCCGCCGCGCACGAGGATTTCACCTACCTCCGCGGCCGGCAACGAGCGGCCCTGCTCGTCGGCGATCCGGATTTCTACGTTCGGCGCCGGACGCCCGATGCTGTTGGGTTTCGCCCAGTCCCGATGCAGCTCGCAGAAGGCAGCGCGCGACGCCTCGGTGAGCCCATAGTGATGACAAATGCGAGTCGTAGGTAGCGTGTCGATCAAGAAGCGGCGATCCTCGGGGGATACCGCGGCGCTGCCGAGCTCAAGGTAGCGCAAATGCGTGCCGACCTCCGCGAAACGAGCGCCCACCAGTCGTCGTAGCAGCGCGACTCCGGCTGGGACAATCGCAAGACCCGTGGCCTTTGTGTCGACGAGCCGCTTGTACAAGAGCGCGGGATTGCGGAGCCCTGGCTCGAGCACCAAACTGTGACCGATCCGCGCCCAACAACGCAGGCGGCCCAAGCCGAAGGAATGGCTCAGCGGGATCGGTACTACCTCGATGTCGTCGGCCGAGGTTCCTACGAAAGCGTTGATGTTCGTCGCCGCGCTCGCGATGTTGCCGTGGCTCAGCAGCACCCCCTTTCTGCGCCCCGTCGTACCAGTCGTAAACAGCAGGTCGGCCGGATTTTCGACGGAACAACGCGGTTCGAGGGCGGCGTCCGACTCGGCCCACTGCTCGGGCGTCGGGAGCGGCCGCGCGGCCGACGCTGACGCATTCCTGGGGTTTTCAGCCAGCACGAGCGATGGAGCACAGTCCTCGAGCAGCTGTTGGACGCTCTCAGCCGACACGTCGGCGCCGATCGGTACTGCAATACCGCCGGCGGCGTGAATGGCGAAGTAGGCGACGGAGAACGTGATCGAGTTCTCGCCGAAGAGCACGACCCGATCCCCGGATCGAAGGCCGAGATTGAGCAACCAGCGGGCTCCACCGCTGACCGCCGCCGAGCATCGTGCGAGGGTAAACTGGCGTGACGAATCGCGGAGTCCAGCGCGCCCCCCGTCGACCGCCGCCAGGCGGCTGAGCGAGCAAACGAGCGGCTCAGTTTCCGCGCTCACGCCTCAACCTTGGGCGCCATTCCGCCTCTCAAGGAGAGAACAGATTTCCCCGACGCTGTTCATCAGCATGATGTCCTCGAGGGCAAATTCCGTCGAGAACTCGTGCTCCAGCGCTGTCACGAGTTCCATTTGTCCGAGCGAATCCCACGCCGCGACCGCGCCAGGCCTCGTGGCGTCGTCCACCAGTTCGATCGGCATCCTGAAGGTCTGGGCGACGACAGCTCTGAGCCTCTCGCTCACGCTCATGGACGCGATGCCCTTGGAGCCATCGAGGCGTTTGCGACCTCGCAGCGGTCTCCTATCTCGATCCCCACCTCGAGCTCTAGTCCGGATTCCGCTTCGCCGCCGAGCTCGCACGGACGGACGTCGCAATTATGCATTCTTAACCGAATGGCAAGCACTGATAGAATTTACTCTACACCATGGAACCGGACGCGACCGAATTCACGCTCACGCCCATGCGCCCGACCTCGCGCGCCAGCGATCGTCTATGGCGGCCCCTCTAGCGACGCGGCTACGTGACACATTGCGGCGCGTCGTGGTGACGCTCCGCCGTCACTATCTAATTCGGGTCTGGCGAATGGATATCGGGCAAGGAACGATTGTCTCGTTCAGTGCGAGACTCGACAAGACCAATCCGCGAGGCGTCCACATCGGGAAGTACACAGTTGTCACATTCGGTGTCGCCGTTCTGACGCACGACCATGTCAACACTCGCGATCGTGACGTGCGTATTGGCGACAATTGTTTCATTGGCGCACACTCGATAATTTTGCCGGGGGTCACTATCGGGAACAATTGCATCGTATCGGCGGCAAGCGTCGTCGTACGAGATGTGCCGGCGGGATCGCTCGTCACGGGAAACCCCGCGCGCATCGTCGAAAGCAATGTGAAGACCGACCACTACGGTGTCCGCCGCTCGACGACGCCGGACTGAACGATACTGTGGATCAGCGTCCGCAGCAGCCCAACTCCCTCGAGAAGGTCCTGCACCGGCGGCATCGGGTCGCGCGAGAGCGTCATTTCCGCGTGCAGCGCACCGAAGAGTTCATGCGAATGGACGACATCGCGGGGACCGTGCACGTCCGTGTATTCATACTCTGCCGAGCCCTGCCTTTTGGCGACCTCCGCGAAATAGGGCATGAACCGGGTAATGAAGCCTTCGAAGAAGGCCATCATGAGCACGATCTTTATCGCCGAGAGCCGTCCTACGAACTGGCGGATGCTCTCCAAATTCTGATAGACCGCAAGCGCATCCGAATCAGTCGGAACGGCCTGAGCGGCGACAGCGAACTTGCGCAGCATTCCCGGATGATTCTCGCGTACTTCTTCGCGGAGATTGTCTTGAATCACCGACTGGGCTTCTGGAGACGCGACGGAGAGATAGGCGGCGGTCATCCAGTAGATGAAATTCCCTTCGAGGACCGCGGTATAGCGAGCGATGATCCCGCGCCGTTCGTCGGCGGAAAGCTGTTCAGGGTTTGGGAGCGACGTGAGGAGGTCGTCAATACTGCGGTCTATGTGCTCTTGGATTGGCGCAGTGAGTGATCGCTTGGCAGTCATAAGCCGAGAAATTTCCGGGGTCATGTCCCGCTCCCTGGGGAGGTGGAACCTCCCGCCAATCGAGTTACGACCAAGATACAAAGCAATCGATGCGGCAAATCCCGTGCCGATTTCGAAACGCTGGGACGTTCGAGGCCTCTCGCCGACGTCGGGCGCGATCAGAAGTCGAGGTGTATGAAAATCTAAGTGCGTACTTGAGAATCTTGTGGACCGTATGCTCCGCGGACGCTTCGGCGCTACCGTCGGCGGTTGGCGGTTTGTTCAGAAGCCACGTGACAGGGCTGGCCAGTACCAGAGCGGCACCCTGCCGAGCCGACCGCAATAGCCGTGTGGGCAGCCCGGTGCTTCACGAGCGGTGTTTGAAGGAAGCACTCTTGGAGGACACCGCTCTCGTCAGTGCTGTGGCAAGCATTTTCACGTCTCTCTCGCTGACCCGGGAATGCGTGGGTAGATTGATCAAATGCTGTGCTGCCTGCTCGGCGTGCGGGCAGGAACCAGGCGCGTACCCCGCGGCCTCAGGCGATTCCGCCTCCTCGAGCACGGAAGTAAACCAGGTGCCCACCACGGCGTGGGGGGCGAGTGCGCGAATCACGGTGGGCCGATCCTCAACCCAGACGGGGTATCGAACAAAGGACGGCTCCGCCTTAGCCGGAGCCCGAGGGAGTCGGAGTCCGCACGATGAGAGGCGGTCTTCATAGGCGTTCGCGACGAATTCGCGATGCTGGAGGTTTGTCTGTAGGCTTCTGAGCTGAGAGAGGCCGAGAGCCGCCTGACCGTTACTTAGACGTCGTTCATAGTCCCGAGGCCGCTGACCCCGCCGCTCCTCCAACGTCGTTGGGACCGGCAGCGGGTTGCGGTGTCCCAGTCGCTCGTAGGCGACGCGTGCAAACCGGTGGACGTAGGGCTCGGTCAGCATGTAATAAACCACGAATTTCATCAGATATCGCGCAGAGAGCGACATGCGAGGCAAACTACAGGAAGCCTGAAAGGTCCGCATACGGGAAGCCAGCTGTGGGTCGTTCGTCACTGCCATGCCGCCCATCACCGTAGAGATCGTTTTGGTCTCCTCGGTGCTGAAGAACGCCGCATGGCCAAAGGTTCCCACCGGTCTGCCATCGTACCGAGCGCCAAGCGCATGCACACAGTCTTCGATCACCACGAGATTGTGGCGACGTGCAAAAGCAAGCGCAGTGTCCATCTCCACGGGGACGCCGAACGTGTGCTGCAACAGGAGCACACGAGAACGCGGAGTGATACGACGCTCGGCCTCCGCAAGGTCGATGTTGTAGTCCTCTAAGCGGCAATCGACGTAGACGGGTCGTGCGCCGGTATAGCGTATTGCGTTGGCCACCACAATGTGACTAGGGACGGAGAGGAGAACCTCCGCGCCCTCATCGACTCCAAGGGCGCGCAGAAGTCCATAAAGACCTACCCGTCCACTGGCGAAACCAATCGCGTACTTAACACCCACTGTGCCGGCGAAGGCCTCTTCGTACTCGTTGATCTTGGCTCCCTGGACTAGCTGTGATGGTCTCGACAGATAGCGCAGCGCCTCAGCACAATCAGACCATCGGGTCGACCCTCCGAGAAGAGCCAAACGGCGCGGCAGATACGAGGCCAGGCTGCCGCGCACGAGGCTGGTCTCCAGATCAATCGGTCCTGCCCTTGTTCTAGAGCCGTGCATAGATCCAGTCGCCGAGCTTTTCTGTGACGCGCAGCGGAAGGCGCTGCCAGAGAGCTCGGGCGGCAGACATCCGGAGCCCGTTATTCTTTGTCTCGGCACCATCTCGAGCAGTGTTTGGATAGTGGTGACGGTACAGGCGCCGCGGCTCCGCACCCCACTTGCTCTTGAAGTCCGCTAGCATCGGATGATCCTCGGTCACCTCTCCCAGGTCATACCGGCGCAAGCCTCGCCTGCAAGCATCATGAATCGCGTGCCACTGAATGAGGTCGTTCGGTCGGAGAGAGAACGCATCGCTCCGGCACCCATTGAAGGCATAGAACGCAGTCTGGCCGTAAGACAAGATGATCGAACCCGCCAGCAAGGTGATCTGCCCAGCGACTTTCTGCTCGGCGAGAAAGAGGTGGATCAGGCCGAGGAGGTGCAGTTCACGCCATAGGGCTCCGAAGAAACGGTAGGGCCGCGGGGGAACCACAACCGAACGCATCGTGTCCAGATAGAGCTGGTACCAGGCTCTCAGGTCCTGCTCATCTTCGGCCATCCGTACCTGCACACCGAGCCTGGTTGCTTTGTTGACTGACCAGCGGATCCGCGAGTGGTTGCGCGCATTGCCGAACCGGAGCTCTTCAGGATCACCCGGAAGTTCCAGGACGAAGGTTTGCCGCCATGGTAAGCAGACGAGCTCATCGGTTGTCTTCGGCAATTCTCCGTGAGGCTTCAGTTCGAGTTGGAGCGAGGCATCCATGCGGCCGCGCTCGATGGCCGCACGGATCAAAGCCTCGGTGGCCTTCGGATCGGTTGAGAGCGGACCAGCCACGGGTGTCCGCGGCAGCGACGACAGGCGGCGCCGGGCACGGCGACCTCCGAGGTCCCACGGCAATCCGCGCGTGGCCATCAACGGGAGAATGCCCCGAAGCCGACCACCCGTGTCTTCGCACGCCAGGGCGATGCATTCGCGGCCGTATTCTTTCTCCAACGCACGAATCCAGCCGGGATGCTGGTAGATGACGGCGTCTGGGTGACTCGCCAAGAGCGCTTCCCACCTCTTGTCCGTACGCAGGTCGACCAATACCACGCGCAGTCCGTGGTTCGAGTGCCCGTCGTTCACGCCGCCACGTTGGAGACCGATCTGCTCTGGTATGCCACTCGTCATGTGCGCTTATCGCTCGACAAACACGAGCGTCCGATTGCAAGGTCGTCGCAAGTCGCCGAACAGACTGTTGAGCAGAAACCACCGCGCGGCGCCCAAGGTGGTGCCTGGCTCGGTAAAGACGTCGTCCACGTGCTGGGCACGGTCATGGTCAGTAAGACAGCCCTCTTCCGGGCGGACCAAAGGCTTGAGGTCGGCCCACCTCGTCCCCACAGGCTCCAAGTCACTCTCCAATACGACTGTGCGTGCACCCATTAGAACTAATACGGTTCTTAACCATCTCATGAATTACGGGGATATGTGCTCGTCTATTTCCACCGTGGTCGACGCTCGTCCGCGAGCGGGCGGCCCCGGCGATGAACACCGTCGACAATGACTCGGCGTTCTCCTCGCGGCGCACGGACGCCTGGGCCTACGAGCAGGGGATCCGCTGGTCTTCAGCCGGCCGGGCAGTGGAAGTCAAACCAGGCCGCATGCGGCGACCTGAAACCGGGTGCGATACACCCGATCGATGAGTAGGCAATGTCATATGCGCCTCAATCCGAGCTACAGTTCCAAAGAGGAGAAACAGAGTCGTGTTGCAGAGCTGTGCATTTCGATAATCACTGAAATTAGCACCTACGACATAACTGATCCCAGCTAAAAGAAATATCAGCGCAAACTCACGGTCGAATCCTTCTCCTTTCCGATAGACCCGAAGTCCAACTGGGAACATATGATAGAGAATCAGCAGGTACGGAATGAGCCCGACGAGACCGACCTCGGCGAAAAGACCCAGAAATGTATTGTGGTTTCCATCTGTCAGATCAAAGACCTCAGGGTCAATGTCAAGGAAATACTTCGGCCACTCGGTCTTGAAATTGCCATAGCCGACGCCGAAGAGTGGGTTGGCCTTGCCCATCTCCAAAGTGGTCAGGTTATTAATCCACCGTTCCTTGACGGTTTGTTGTCTCTTAGAGAACAGCGTATGTTGCTCCCAGAGGCTGAGGTGGCTAGCGGCACCACTGAGGAAAACGAGCAAGCCCACGGCGAGGAAGGTCCTTGCTACTCGTCTCATTTGAGTCTTGGCGATCGCCAGAAGACCCAGGCAGAGCGCGAAGCCTACCCACGCGGCACGCTGGTTGGTTGCATAAATGCACACGGCAGTCACGATCGTCATCAGATAGAGGCAGTAACGCTTTAGTATTCTACTTAGGAACAAAAAGTCAGGATTGGCATCTTTGGGATTCCTTTCCCTCACCGCGCGGACTGAGTAGAGAGCATAAAACAGAAAGGTCACTACGAGCGCCGCGCCCAACGGCTCGGAGGCAGCGAAAGATCCCCTGGTGCGTCCAAATTGAATCCCTACCTCGGGGTCCAGTATGTACCGTGGCCACACAAGCGCGCGGGGTCCGTAACGTTCGAACACACCGTTGATCGCCAGATAGGCTCCCACAGCAAGGAATGCGAAAGACACGGATTCTAGCTTTTTGTGGCTATGTGGAATACTTTTGGCCAGAACGAAAATTATGAGAGGGTTATAGTGAAAGTCAAACAAACGATAGTAGTCGACTGCGCCTCTCCCCATCACCGCGTTGGACACCGTACAGATGAGCGTAAAAAGCAGCATGTAACCCTCGACCTTCCCCAGGCCGGAGAGTCGAAGTTCTCTCCTCATGAGACTCCACACAGCAAGCAGGAGGATGAGTATGAAAACTAGTCGATCCGGAGTAACTGTAAAACCCATGTCCAAGGTCGGCCCAAAGTTAGTACCTTTATACAGAAAACATTCGGTGAAGAGCAGCAATGCGATCCATTTCAACAACTTCATGACACGATTGTCCTTACTGCCCTCTATTAGCTAGAAGGGGGAGGCCCCGCCATGCATGACGAAGCCTCCGTCGGCCGAACGAACGTGGCGTTCCCGCCCGACCCTCTCCAGGATGGTTCCCGGGACGCCGCCGGGCCATGATCAATTCGGCTCCTCAATGGTGAAGGCGAGCTTGTCGCCCACCAGGACCGCAAACGCCAGTCGCGCACGCTCCTTGCCCTTCCCTTCGACGCGCCAACCGCCTCCGTCGGACACCACTTCTAACTTGCTTCTTTCTCGCCACCAACGATCTACCTCGCGAGGAAGGGCAATCCACGTCTTCCGCTCATCGCGCATCCAAGCAAGACGCTCCAAGAGGACCTGGTAGATCGCTCTTGCTCGTTTGTCGACGATATAGTCCGGATGAACGAGAAAGCTGACCAGGCCGTGTTTGTCTGTAATCGCGTCGATTTGTTGCTTCCACAAATCGGCCGAGTAGTCGTTCACGATGTGGAACAGGGAATAATCCTGGATCGTCGTGAGCGGAAGCTCTAGAATCTTCCCGATGAAGAACGGCATCTGACTGCAACAACCGCCTCGCTGAGGATCCAGATGCGCTACGCTGGGCACGGACATGTCGTAGGAAAACTCGAGTGCCCCGTACCAGGCCTGGTTTCGATAGAGCGCACCCGACCGAAAACCAAGTGCGCCATATTCCCTTCCATACGCATTAATCCTCTCGGCCCGCCGCAAGAATTGTCCGTAATCGGCGAAGAGCCTCCCGTCATGGTTCAGATCGTGCACATTGATCTCGAAGCCGCGAACACGAATCTCCTCGAGGAACGTGTCGGAGACTGGATATCGCTCCTCCGGTACGATCTGGAAGGACGCCTTGATCCCGACAGAATCATCCAAGTCCATGAGCTGTGAGCAGAAATCCCGACCGGCCAGGTCTTCGACATCGTGGGTCATAAGCGCGCAGTTTGTCGCGCCGTCCGGCCAGAACCACACGAAGGGCACTCGGTGCATCCCTCGTGCCTTCATGGATAGGACCAGCAGCCGCTCGAGGAGATCCTCCACTGTTCGATCTAAAGGCCATTTCGGAAATCGAATCTCCTTCCAATCACTCAGGTGTGCCCGCTGAAGATGTTTCCTGACTGAAACCGATAAGAACGGACGCAGATGATAGTACAAGTTCCAGACCGCTGGACGCTCACCGAGCCGAGTCGGGCCTCGCTGGCGGTGGGTCCAGTAGTGTTCGCGACGGAGGGTTTCGATGATTTCATCAGGGTCGAACGGGAGGTGGACCGTGCCACCATCGGTTGTGACATCGTTTAGGGCGTCGTAAAGGGCACCCATGACCTGCTTCCTGCGGACTCCGGAGGACGAGTCGCCGTAGCAAATCGTCTCGGGGCCGAAGCGGAAATAGCCAGGGTCGGCGGAGAGCTTTCCGGCAAGCTGGAAATCGACCACGTCCTCGGGACAGCGAAAGTAATCACGAATTGCCTGGTTCATGGTGTCGCCCCGTCCTCGAGCAGCGTGGGTACGCGCGGCCTGCGCCAGTTGTTCGCTAACCGAGATGCCTGTAGACCATCTTCCCCACCGCAATCAGGAGACGGTCGGGGATATGAGCAAAGAAGTTTCTTGCCAGCTTGATTCCCCAACCACTAAGGGCCGTCGAAGTCGGGGTCTGATATCTCCAGTAGGTCAGCTGCGATCGGGTGGCGCCCCAACGCTCCTTGAAAGTAACGAGGCCTAGGTTGTCAGAATCGGAGCGACCCAGTTCGAACTCGCGAACTCCGTTGCTCTTCCCGTCCTGAATTGCATTCCAGAGCAAGAGGTGGACGGCACCGAGGTTGTGGAACCTCTCATCGGAGCCCCCATACTTGAAGACGAGCACATCCTTGAAGGAGAGAGTGAGGATGCTCGCGATAGGGCGTCCATCCTTCGAGGCCACACGGATCTTCACCTTGTCTGCCAGGCAGTCCACTAAGTTACGGAACCAGTCGCGCGGCTGGGGCGGCCATTGGTGCCGCTGGCGCGTGCGCACGAGGAGCCGGTAGAACTTCTCGAGGAGTGCTTCACTTCTGCCTTCTTCGTAGGTTAATCCTTCCCGCTCCGCCCGCCGGATCTTTCGCTGTGTGGAATCCTTGTGGAACCGGCGGAAGATCCCCTCCAACTCCAGACTTAGATCGACTGTGTGAAAGTAGAAATATTGAACTGGCTCCATGCCCCCCGGCGAAAGTGCGCAGGTCGTTCGGGGACGCATCTCGACGTATTTCCATCCTTCTCTTCTACAATCAGTCTCGAGGGAACCGAGCAGACCCTCAAGGTCTTCAGAGCGGTTGACCAGCGGCTCGCAGTGGTCAGAGAACGGAAGGGAAACCATTCTCCGACCGGTGATCCGGCTGTACACGCGACAGAGAACGACTCCGTTGGTTAATTCGATACCTGGCGGCGTGGTCGTGTAGGCTACCGCCTCGTATCCATACGTGCGCCGAAGGGCCTCGAGCCAGCCCGGCGTGTGGAACACCGAGGCCCGGGGATGTCTCTCGACGAACTCCACCCACCGTGGATCCGCAAGCGGATCGATCCTATGTGCTGGCGTCACGAGGTTTTTCGCTTCTGCTCGCTCTTGCAATTTGTCTCCGCGATGCATTACGAGCGCTCCCTGATCTGCGTTTTGATCACCTTACTTCCTTCTCCTCTCGCTCCCTTCACCCGTCACGGGAAAACAGCCGCCGATAGGCTCCCACGAGATTCTGTGCCGAGTAATGCCATGCCAGTTCTGTATTGACGCGTCGGTGCCCGAACAGGCCCATGGCCTCTCGGCGCGCCGGGTCATCCATCAGTTGGGCCAGCGCTCGCGCGAACTCGAGCTCGTCGTTGGGGCGCACGTACATGGCCGCCGCCTGCGCCGTGAAGCGATGCTCCGGCAAGTCGAAGGCGACGATTGGTTTTGCCTGGGCCATGTATTCCATCATCTTGCTCATGGTCGAGCGATCGTTGAAGGGATTCGATGGGTCCGGGTCCACGCAGAGATCGGCGCTGGCGATGTACCGCAGTAGATCAGTATCTGATACCCAGCCAGTGAACCACACGTAATCATCGAGGCCAAGCTGCGTCGTGAGCCGCTTTAGGCTGGGCTGTGCACCCCCAAGACCGCCGATCAGGACGCAGAAAACGTCGGTTCTGCCCAGATCATGAACCAGATGGTGCAACGTGCGCAGGAGGTAGTCCACTCCGTCCTGAAACCCCATGACGCCAAGATAGCCGATGATTGTCCGGCCTTTCTGCCGCAGGCCTGGGTCAGGCTCGGCCACCTGCCGGCCTTTCAGCTCAGGCCCATTCCGGACGATGGTGATGCGCTCTGCAGGAACGCCACCACGCTCCATCTCCATCGCCTTGTACGACTGGTTCGTCGCGATCACGTGGTCGGCGTAGCGTAAGGAGAGCTTCTCCAGCATAAGGAGCGCGCGGTGCATCAGGCGATGGCCTCGATCGCGAAAAATCGCGTCATACAACTCAGGGACCAGGTCGTGGTGGTCGTACACAAAGCGCTTGCCCAGTAGTTTGTAGGCTGCTGCCACGAGCACGAGGGTGTCCGGCGGGTTGGCGGCATGAACGACGTCAAAACCTTCGCGGAGGTAGACGACCAAGGACAGGATGAACAATGCCAGCGTCGAATAGCCATACTCGAACACGTAGCCTAGGACTCCGCTCGTTTCCCACGGCGCTGGGTACCGGTAGACGCGCACCCCGTCGATGGTCTCACGCCAGCGCTGTCCCGGCCGCGCCGGGGAGATCACGGTGACTTGGTATCCTGCCTCCGCCAGCGCTCTGGCCTCCTGGCGCACACGGAAGTCTTGGGGGTAGGAGTTGTTCTCTACGAGCATGAGCACGCGCCCACCAGCGGGTGTGCGCACCGCGCTCGCCTTAGCCTGTACAGGCTCATCCACTTGAGCGTTCTGCGATGGACCGCTCGGCGTCACTTTAATCATAGGTCTCCTCGGTAGGAGTCGGGCTCACCACGGGCGACAGTGCGGCGCAAACTGCGAATCACCGAGGTGGAATTCCTACTACCAGATGGCCAACAACGAGACCAATATTTCGGTGCCACAAGCATACCAATATCTGAGTGCCTTATAATCGATCTTTTGAGGATTGAAGCTCGGTCGTGCGTGACCAAAATCTATGATGAAGACGCAATCTTGGTCGTAGATTAGGTTTCTAGGGTCGGGACTCCCATGAAGAATGCCAATTCGATGAAGGCAGGAATAACTAGTCCTGATGGCTCCCTTGAGCCGCTGTGTCTCCTCAGACATGCTTTCGCGAAACCGGGCAAAGGCTTCAGCAACACGAGGATCGACATGACAGGGAGGATTAAGGCCATGAAAACTCTGAAACTCGGAAACTGTCAGATTGCCGCCAAACCGCTCTAGAACCCATTCCAATACTCGTTGCCCCGAGACATACGAAAAGTAGAGCTCCCTTCGCCGAGGTCGAACGCCAAGAACTTTTGGAACAATCGATAGCTTCCTCGCGACATACCTAGCAACCACATACTCGCGAAGCATTGTGGCGGTAAAACCGGCGCGATATGCTTTCAGAATGAGTTTCTCACCGGCGCTGTTCTCCAAGAGATGAACGACAGCTTTTTCGCCGTTCGTCCAAGAGGTGATCACGGTGAGTTTATCCAGCTTCAGCAACATAGATGATACGGTCCTTGAACACTCTATGCTCTGGGTTGTAATCCCACGCACCCAGACAGCGAGAGCTTGCGAAGCCGGCGGTGTTTAATTCCGCGGTCAGGATTTTAAAGTCCACCGCCTTTCGTTCCACGCCAGGATCATCGTATTCATAGGGAATCTCCAAAATACATTTCCCTTTATCGGCGGTCAAAGATCTTAGTCGCTTCAACTGTCTCCTCAGAATCGCCAGTTCATTGGTGAACTCTTCCATGAGGAGCACTTTCCAGAAGTCCTTTTTAGAGAGACTATGATGCAGCACAGAAAGGCAGAGTACGTAGTCAAATGTGCCCCGGACCTCGACGTCCGGAAACACACCCATTCTGTAGCGAATGTTCAAGCCTTCCTTTAACGCAATAGCACTTGCGCATATGAGACGCCCCAAACTGCTGTCCACCCCCAACACTGGACCCGCGCCTCTTTTCCCGCATTCCTGACAAAAAAATCCTTCTGCGCAGCCAATGTCGATGACTGACTTTCCCTTTAGATCGGAAGGCATTTGCATGGCCTCCCACTTCATGATGCTGAGACCCTGGTGGTCGCCGACCTCTGTATCGCCGAACACCTGGTAATAGGAACGACTGCGAACAAACCGATCGCGCACTCGAGACGGTACCCAAGGCACCATTCGCAGCGCCAAGTTACCCGCTAGACGATATAGTCGTCCCGGCAGCTTATATTCACCCGAGCGACTGTATCTCATGAGGTTTGCTGTTCTGCAGAATCCGCACTGAAAAAGAACAAGCTGAGCTCCGACATGAAATCTTGACGCGGTGTGCCTCACCGTACTGCACTCTTGGGGTGCAAGCACGCGCCTCGTCGCGGTGATGCCCTTCAGTGCGATACGCGAGCTTACCAGCACACCCCTCGGTACTGGCCCCGGAGCTGCTCACGGTTGGGGAGATGCACGAGATCCACGATGACTTGGTCTTCGCGGCAGCGCGCGACGAGCTCTCTCACGACCGCCGGCGTCCGTAGGCCGACGACCAGGACGTCGGACTCGTCAATCACCGGCCCTGGCTCGGCGCACATGAGCGACCCGATGTGCGGAATGCTCTGGTCGATGTAACGGCGGTTGGCGCCGACCAGACGCGACACGTTCACCTCGGGGTCATAGATCCGAACCTTCAAGCCCTTGCCGACGAGGTGCTCCGCCATCGCGACCAGGGGGCTGTCGCGCAGGTCGTCGGTGCCACTCTTGAAGCTTAGCCCCAACATGCCGACCGACGTTGCGCCAGTGGCCAGGACGGTTTGAATGCCGTGGTGCAGATGCGTTTCGTTACTCTCGCGGACGCCGGCGAGAACCGGGACGTCCACGTCGCGCCGAGCAGCGGCGTGCAACAGGGCGCGCAAGTCCTTCGGCAGGCAGGACCCGCCGAACGCGAAGCCCGGCCGGAGATATGCAGTGGAAATGTTGAGTTGCGTGTCCATGCACACGAGATCCATCACGGCGTGAGCATCGATTTCCAGCGCCTGGCAGATTCGGCCGACCTCGTTGGCAAAGGAGATTTTCAGCGCATGGAAGCCGTTGCACGCGTACTTGAGCATCTCGGCGGTACGGACGCCGCAGACGACGAAGGCGCAGGGTAACTTGCCGAATAGCTCCCGCAGCTGGCGCACCGGGCGGTCGGATTCCGCACCGATCACCGTGAGTGGCGGCGCATCATAGTCGCGGATGGAGGTGCCCTCGCGCAGGAACTCCGGCTGGAAGCAGATGTCGAAGCCATCGCCACACCGGCGGCCTGAGTGCGTCTCCACGAGCGGCGCGAACACGCCGTCCACGGTACCAGGCAGCACCGTGGACCGCACGACAATCACATGGGGCGCGGGCTTGGTGGCGAGCGCCTGGCCCAGCTGGACGCCGAGCCCCTCAAGCGCGCGGAGGTCCTGGCTGCCATTCGGACGCGCCGGTGTGCCCACGCAGACGAACGACAGCTCGGAGCCGTGGACAGCTGCCGCCACATCGTCCGTCACTTCGACCCGACCGCTCGCGACCACTTCGGCCACCAGTTCCCGCATGCCGATCTCGATGATGGGCGAGCACCCGTCGCGCATCATGGCGAGCTTGCTGGCGTCGATATCCACGCCGATCACGTGGTGACCATCGCGAGCGAGACAAGCGAGGGACACCGTCCCCACGTAGCCCAAGCCGAAAATGCTGATCCTCATCGATCGACGCCTCCGTTGGTGGTCAACATGCCTAGCCGCAGTTTCGGACGCCGTCCAGTAACTAGTCCCGCGCCCGCGCCCCGACCAGCGAGCTAGAGGCGCCTGGGCTTGATCCTTGTGCCTCTGGGGAGGTCCGCCGGTCGCCGTACACCGGCCCGCCGACGAGGTGTACGCGACGCGGCGCGCACCTGCCGGCCAGAAAGGAGCTTTAGTCTCGCGAGTCTGAAGTCCCCGGCAACATCAGGCGAACCTATCGGACGGTTGATTCGTCGACGCGAGGGTCGTCGACATCGTTCTTCCGGTCTGAGGGCCTTCCGTAGCTCCGCTTCAGGGGCGAGGTGCTCAGTCAGCTCATCGATGTGCTGGTCAAGAAGGCAAGTGGCGCCGAGGGTTTGTGGACCTCGATCCAAACGCTTTCAGAAACGTCCACAGTCCAGAGGTTTTGACGATCACCTCATTAACTCCCGCGTCGTCAGGCAACGCCACGCGCCGAAGGCGAAACGGGTCGGTTTCGGAATCATTGAAGCCGGCATCCGACGTGAGGCCGCAGGTGTAGCCCGCGTTTTGAAGCAGGCCAATTTCCCGGTCTGAATAGTCTCCGTTGGGATAAGCGAGCGCATAGATCTTCAACCCGTGCTCCCTCTCGAGAGCCTCCTTCGATTCGACGACCTCCCACCGTGCTCGTTCAGTTGAGCAGGCGGGGAGAATCGGATGAAAGACGGTATGAGACTGAAAATCGACGGCCGATTTCATCTCCTCGATTTCATCCCGTGAAAGCGATTGTCGCGTTTCGTATTCCCGTCCGTCCGCATGCCCTTTACGGAGCAATGTCTGGACCCTCTGTGCGTCCGGCAGCGCCTTCAGCGC
>Ga0066665_10000033_pt1 | contig 32740 bp, 22 predicted proteins | sample GraSoiAngelo_114_FD_75175 | JGI IMG/M metagenome (GOLD analysis project Ga0066665, IMG submission 75175) | Grasslands soil microbial communities from the Angelo Coastal Reserve, California, USA - 14_0903_13_40cm | ecosystem: Environmental > Terrestrial > Soil > Grasslands | place: USA...
CAATAAGGCGCCAGCGGACAACGTGGCGCCAGCGATGCCGATGTTCTTCAGGAATGAGCGCCGCTCAACGACGCGCTGCCAACGGGAATCGAGATCTTCCACTGAGGCTGTAGCCGTGGTTTCAGTTGAGACAGTTGCAGCGAGATTCTGTTTTTTCACGTGTTCTAACTCCGATCTTAGGATAGTTTTGTGTAACCCTGCCAAATGTGAAACTCCGTCATACGAGCGATATTCCCCAAATCGAGAAATATTTCCCTGAATGAAGTGGGACTCTTGACCACTTCAAGCGTGAGTGTTTGAATGCCCTACTGATAACTGAGTGCTTAAGCCTTTATTTCCGGAGTCGCAGCATCTAGCCTGTTTACAAGCGTTAGATTTAGCGATCCCGATTCTGATTCGGATCAGTTGTAAATTGATTGTCAGATAATTGTCAGCCCAATTGGCATTTTGTCAGTCATGGCTCTCCTGGCATTCCTCCGCGCGCTTGCTCATTACGAGAAGGTAGAAGTGTCACGAACTTCTGAAAACCCCGGAAACCACAGTATTGGTCCTGTGTTTTTCTGTAGGGTCGATGTACTAAAGGCAAGATCTATGCAGAAAATGACTGCGCAGGCACCCGGGAAGGGTTCGAGTTGGTCACTCTGCGCGGCAAAGACCAGATTGAATACACGGACGCATGAAGTTTGATGCCCTTGGCCAAAATCCTGCCATCGGCGTAATGGCAGGATGCCGGCGCATGTCACTCACATCGACAACACGGTCATTCGGTCTATACATCAGACCCCCACATTCGTTGACGTAAGCGATGAGTTAAGTGCAAACGATCACTCTCTGTCGCCTTGGTCTTTCGAATGCTCGCCTTGATCGTCCGAGCGGGCCAGAGTAAACGCGTACACTTTGTTGTTTCCGGTTCCAGCAATATTCCGATAACCGGATCCCCAATAGAGAGCGCCGTCTACTATTGAGGGGCCATCGATTACGGTGCCTCCGCTCGCGAAATTCCAGAGAATGTTTCCAGTTATCGCGTCGAGGGCATACATCTGTCCTGAATTAGAACCCGCATACATGACTCCATTCGCGACACTGACCGAGCCCCTGTCAATGGCGCCTGCAGTGGGATCTGCCGTCTGCCAAAGAATCTTCCCAGTGGCGACATCAAGTGCGCTCCACGCTCCCCACGTAATCTTCTGTCCCGAGGGAACCAAGGTGTAGGGCAGATGGTCGCTATTGGAGATCGCGACATAAATGCGCTTACCGTCAGTTGCGGTGCCCCACTCAATGCCTCCGAGCGAAGCACCTGGACCAACTGGCGTGCTCCAGACGATGTTGCCGTCATCGGGGTTGAGTGCCCAAAAGATGCCGCTCTTTTGACCAAAGCCGACAATATCGCCCACGAGATTAGGTCCAGATCCTCCAAGATCGAAATCCGGGCTGCTGGGTACAGGACAATTCGGGTTTGGTCCGGAAGAAGTTATGCAGGCTACGGTCCAGGTGTCAAAGCCTTGCAGCTTCTTTGACCATTTGACCTGCCCGGTCTTTAGGTCCAACCCGAGAGCAGCGTCGAAGAGATCGTCCGGCGCAGTGCAGTTCGCGGTAGGAGTTGCCTTCTGGCAAGCGACCACATCGGGAGGAACAGTGTAGTTGTTTCCAGTGCCGATGAAGAGCGTGCCACGCTTAGGATCGATCGCGGGTGGTTGCCATACCGCGCCGCCGCTGTATTGGTCGGTCTGCCCATTGTTGTCGGGCATGTCGAAGGTCTTCCAAAGCATCGCACCGCTCTTCGCGTCGAGCGCCACTATGCTGCCGCGAAAGCTGCAACACGGATATGCGGGATTCGTCGCCAGAGATTCTTCACTCGAAGAGACGCCAACGTAAACAACGCCGTCAAAAACAACCGGAGATCCGGTAATGATTGCGGCTGGATGACTCTCCACCTGTGTGATCCAGCGGAGTTTTCCCGTTTCCCGATCGACTGCGATCACGTTCGCGCCGTTGTGCACGTCTTTGGAACTGAGAATGTCCCCAATAATTAATTGATCATGATCCACGGCCGGACTGACACGAGAGACAGCTCCGGCGACGCCATCGTACTCGGAGATCTTGTGAGACCAGATCAGATGGCCGCTGTCCTTTTTGACTGCGAACAGATTGCCGCCCCAATCGGGGAAGTAAACTGCATCACCACCCACCGTGGGAGTGGCAGAAACATCTCCACCGGTTGTAAACACCCATTTTGGTTTCAGGCCCTTGACGTTGGCCGGACTGATTGAATGCTCTGCCGGCTGGCTCCAGGTATTGTTGAGATTCTGTCCAGCGATTCGCCATTGGCCAGATCGGAACCGATCTGACTGGCTTTGCGCGCTTAACGCCGAGACTAGTAAAAGGACGCTGATCAATGGCGCCGTTAGCGGCGACACGTTACGATGCTTAATTGACATCTGGATTGTTCTCCTTGAATTTGGCTGCGGTTATGCTCGCCGCTCTACCTTTGAAAGGTAGAGGCGTCACAAACTTCGTGAAAACCTCGGAAACTGCAGCATGGGCCCTGTATTTTTGTGGAGGATCGATGTACTAACGACAGAAGCTTGTGGAAAATGATTGGGCTGTTGAACACATCGAACGTGCGAAAGGCCAACATCGCTTGGCCCGCACTGATTCTCAGAAGAACGAATTACGCACTAAAAGAGATCGATCAATGGCGCCTCAAGGTCGCCTTGAAATGCTGTTCTTCTGTCGTGTGCCAGTAGTACCGTTTGGCGTGGGTTGTGAATCAAAAATGACTGGACCTTTTGTGTTGTGGAGGACGATATGATTGGAAACTCACTGGAAAAGTTGCACTGTAAAAGATCAAGGGCAGGAATCAGACTTTCGATTTCCCAGTCGGTCACGACTGCAGCAGCGAAGGGTGAAGTGGCGAAAAAGGGAGCCTGCAGTAGCCCGAAGCGAAAGCCGACCGATTTCGCTTCATATGCCATCCTTGATTCCTGGGGAGTATCTTAGGACAGCGCCTCGGGCAGGGGGATCGCAGGCCCAGCATAGTCATGAACAACCCACTATTGCGGCGGACAAACGCACGTCTAGAGGAGCGCAAGGACTCAGCGGCAGCCGGAAATCGGCATGTTCCCCTCGTGCACCCTCAGTTGGGACGCTTGATGAAGATGATCGGTATTTCCCTGATCGTTGCGTCACTGGGCGCATGCCGGCATCCTGCAAAAGAACCGGTGACGCTGACTTTCCTCGATCCTGAGTGGGCACACGACCTGACACAACGCAACGTGCTCCCAGACGAAAGATTGCAAGAATTCACGCGGCAAACTGGAATTAGGGTCAAGCATCTGCCGGCTCCGGAACCCACTCTTGACCAGCTAGGCATGGCGCGAGCGCTACTCGAAGGAGGAGCCTCCAGTCCTGATGTGTTGGGCATCGATGTGATCTGGCCCGGAACCTTGAGTCAGGATTTGATCGACCTGAAACCGCATTTTGCAACAGAACTCTCTTCCTTAGACCCAGATGTAGTCGCGAGCTATACGGTCAAGGGGAAGCTAGTCGCCGTGCCATTTCATGCCGATATAGGAGTCCTGTTTTATCGAAGGGATCTTCTTCGCGAGTATGGGTACGGGGCGCCACCAAGGACATGGGAGCAACTCGAGAAAATGGCCACCCGCATCCAGCAGGGAGAGCGCGCCAAAGGACAAAGAGATTTTTGGGGGTTTGTGTGGCCAGGTGCGGCCGGCGAAGGTTTGACCTGCAATGCGCTGGAATGGCAGGTGTCGGAGGGTGGCGGGCGCATCATCGAAGGTGACAACACGATCAGCGTGAACAATCCCAACGCTATCCGCACCTGGCAACGCGCTGCGCACTGGATTGGTTGGATCTCATCTCCCAACGTGATCTCCTATGAGGAATGGGACGCCGTCAATGCCTTTTACTTAGGGAAAGCAGCTTTTTCCCGTGGATGGGCGCGGTCTTACTTTCTGAGCGTCGAGGCTGAGGCTAACCCGGCGATTCGAGACACAGCGAAGATCGGTAGCCAGCAGATTGGTATCACTAGTGTCCCGGGCGGTACGGCTGCGCAAGCTGCCACTTTGGGAGGATTCGGTCTCGGAGTTTCCCGATCGACAGTTCATCCCGCTGAAGCATTAGAGTTGGTCCGATTCCTTGTCCATAGAGAGATACAGTCCAAGGTGCTTCGCTCGCACTCCGAACCACTGAAGCAGCTTGAACTGTATGAGCAGCCCGCCATATTAAAGGCGTACTCTGATTTTGCTCACAGTGGGCAACGCCAGCTGGGAATTGGCGTGGTAAATCGACCCTCTACGGTTGCTGGACAGAGATACGACGACGTCGATCACGCTTATATCCGGGCAGTGCGTTCTGTTTTGACGGGCAAGACCAGGGCGCCTGAAGCTGCCACCGAGTTGGAAAAGGAACTAGTTGGAATCACCGGTTTCAAGACGGGACCGCCAAGCCCGATTCAAAGCCCCAAGCATCGGACTGCAGAACGGGTTCGCTAGCGACGCCACCCGCCGGTTGTTCCATGGGAGGCGGTCCGTGGGAAACTCAAGTAGCGGCAACAGATGACTCACATCAACAATCCGATTCGATTTGCTGGATGGCTGAGGCATGTGACAGCAAACATTCCACTCCTTTACCACCTCAACATCCATCGCCGCCTGACACTTTGCTTTATTTTCGTCATTGTGCTGATGTTGCTAGGCAATGGTGTCCTTCTTTGGCAGTCGCACTTGATCCGTGCCCAAGAGGAACGTTTGAACGGTGTAAACGAAGAGCTAATCGAAGTGCTGCGCGTGCACACCGGTCTCCTGTCAGTCTACGAGAGGCTCGGTGTTTTGGCGCGTTCCGAAGACTCCGCCCGGTTGCTGAAGGAATCGGGCACCCTTCGGACAGGTCTTCTTGATGACGCCCGGCGCACCCGGGCAGCCTTCAGTCATCTGCCTCCCGAGGTGAAGGTGGACCAGACAGTGCTGCCAACTCTCGAATCAATCGAGCGTACCCTGCCCTCACATCTGGATGCAATCGTGGCCTCGGCCGCATCCGGAGAGTGGGAAGCTGTGCGTTTCCGGATCGAGAGACAAGTTCAGCCGCTGGAATCCCTGAGTTCGGAGTTGGTCAAAGATGTAGCCCGCGAGGTTGAAGAGCAGCGCGCGCAAGCCGCTTTAAACATTTCGCGTGCGGAACGCCGAATCTTTCTCGCCGTGCCAATCACGGGTTTCGTCACGCTTCTGATTGCCGCTGGCCTCGGGGTAATAATCACCCGCAGTGTCACGGAGCCACTAGGGCGGTTAGTAGAGGGGTCCAAAGCGTTGGCACGAGGTGAATTTCAACATCAAGTTTCCGTGGTCGGTCACGACGAACTGGCTCAACTTGGTGAGGTTTTCAACGCTACTGCCAGGAGATTGCAATCTCTCTATGAGACCTTGCACGAAAGGGAAGCTAACCTCGCGGAAGCCCAAAGGCTTAGTCATACAGGAAGTTGGGCTTGGGATGTTGCCAGCAAGCGGATTTTTTGGTCGGCCGAGATGTTTCAAATTTTTGGCTTCGACCCAAAAACAACAACTCCGACCACGGAAAACTACTTGCAGAGCATACATCCGGACGATCGTGCCTCTATTGAGGCCGCCGCAAGTGAGCTCTACAAGGGGAACGATGCAGAATACAGCTACCGCATCGTTCTTCCAGACAACTCCATGAAATATGTTCGCACCATTGCCCATGCGGTCACCAACGACTCGGGCCAGGTGATGGAATTTGTCGGCACAGTTATCGACGTTACGGAACAGCGGAATGCCAGGAACGCTCTGGAAAAGGCCTTCGAGGAAATCAAGACCCTGAAAGATCAGCTCTACAAAGAGAACATTGCTCTGCGCGAAGAAATCGATAAGGTATCCATGTTCGAGGACATCGTCGGAACTTCTCCCGCACTGCAAGCAGTACTTTCTCGCGTATCCAAGGTCGCTCCTACCGACTCCACAGTTCTGGTCACAGGCGAAACCGGAACGGGCAAGGAGCTTGTGGCCCGCGCTATCCATAGGAGGTCGCATCGCTCTTCACGGGCATTTGTGAGTGTGAACTGCGCCGCCATCCCGCGGGACTTGATCGCGTCAGAATTGTTTGGCCATGAGAAGGGTGCCTTTACGGGGGCAACTCAGCAACGTTTGGGCCGCTTCGAATTGGCCGAAGGAGGCACGGTCTTCCTCGATGAGGTCGGAGAGCTCCCAGCCCTGACCCAGATCGCTCTCTTGCGTGTTCTGCAGGAACACGAATTTGAGCGCGTCGGCGGAAATCGATCTATCCACGCTGATGTTAGGGTGATTGCTGCCACGAATCGTGACTTGCAGGCTGCCATCGACGCGGGCACCTTTCGTAGCGACCTGTTTTACCGGCTCAACGTTTTTCCGATCGAGATTCCTTCTCTACGAGAACGAAGAGAAGACATTCCCCTGCTGGTCGAGTACTTCATTGATCGTTACGCAAGGAAAGCAGGAAAGAGCTTTCAGGCGGTGCACAAAAAGAGCCTCGATCTGCTTCAGTCGTACCCATGGCCGGGTAATATTCGCGAATTGCAGAACGTGATTGAGCGATCTGTCATTGTATGTGAAACCGAGAATTTCTCAGTCGATGAGAGTTGGCTTACTCGACAACCTCTTGCGACAGAGCCAACAGCGCAGGTTGAATTTTCTAGAAAACTTGCTGACCAAGAGAAAGAAATGATTGAGGCTGCCCTGCGCGAAAGCGGAGGACAGGTATCCGGACCGACAGGAGCCGCCGCCAAATTGGGTATGCCGGGATCTACATTGGAATCGAAGATCAAGTCGCTAAAGATAAACAAGAATCGCTTCAAAACTGCTGGTATTTGAACAACCCGCATTTAAACCTCTTTTCCTCAACGGAACTCCGGGAACCTAGTTGCGAAATTTCGTTAATTCGCGAAATCTCGTAATTAGCTTATCTTCTAAGTCATCTATTTTCAGTTGCTTATGATTGGAGCGGTGATTGCAACCACACAAGTGTGAGGGCCAAAGGCAATGTTCGAGGTAAGAATTCTGAACAACGGGAAATGCTGAGGAGTTGGTGCTGAAAATCGTATGGCGAAATCCGCTCCTAATAAGAAAGGACTAAACGAACGTTGCAGCGAATCAGACGCGATCGGTTTGGCGCACTGTATACGATCACTAACCCAGATCTTACGCAGCAGTTCGAATTGATACTGAGCGAAGTTGCCTGAACGGTGGATGTTTAATTGTCCCAGAGAGGAAAGATGCTCAAGATCACGAGGGCAGCGAAGGGAAAAGTGATCTTTACCTTGAGCGGCCGAATGGATGCAGAAAACCTAGCCGAATTGATAACTCTGCTCAGCTCAGAAGCGAACGGTCGCCGGATAACCTTGGACTTAAAAGATCTAACCCTAGTGGATCAAGACGCTGTCAGTTTTCTAGGGCGCTGCGAGGCGGACAAGATCCAGCTAAAGAATTGCCCAGCATACGTCCGCGAGTGGATCACGAGAGAACGAGACCAAAATTAGCAGTTCATCTGATGATGTCTTGATGTACGGGGTGTCGAGGGGATCTAAAGGTTTTAAAACTACACTACACAGCTCTCATTCTACAGCGGAAGGACAAACAAACCGCTGCAATTGCCGAAAGAGACATGCAATGATGCAGGCCAAGCCGATTCGTATTCTGAGCGTAGAGGACCATCCGGTCTTCCGTGAGGGACTGGCTACAATCATCGGCTCTCAGCAGGACATGCTTCTTGTTGCACAGGCGGCGACTGCGGTGGAGGCCATTGCTGAATTTCGTCGTCATCGGCCCGACGTCACCCTGATGGACCTGCAGCTTCCTGGCACCAACGGCACCGACGCCCTTATCGCAATTCGAGGAGAGTTTCCACAGGCTCGTATCATGATGCTGACAACCTCAGATGGCGATGGGAACATTCAGCGTGCACTGCGAGCCGGAGCGTCGGCTTACATAATTAAGAGCATGCCGAAAAATGAATTACTGGGCGTGATCCGATCAGTTCACGCTGGCCGGCGACATATTCCGCCCGATGTGGCGGCCCGCCTCGCCGAGCACCTCGGAGACGACGACCTGACGACGCGGGAGTTAGAGGTTCTTCGACTCATTCGAGATGGCCATCGCAACAAGCAGATCGCGGATCAACTGTCGATTGCGGAGACCACCGTTAACTTCCACATCAAGAATCTGGTGGATAAACTTCAGGCCAACGATCGGACACATGCAGTTACCATCGCACTCCGACGTGGCCTGGTACAGATCTGATCGCACTTCAAGGCCTGTAGAAAACTACAGGATGATAGCTGTAGATTTCGGTGTTCCGCGAGAGCCCCGATTTTGGCTAATGTCAACAGTGCGAGTAAACCGCATTCCAGCGGCTGTGCCCATGCTTATTAGAGATTCGGCGATCTTTCAGCCTCCGCGGTTCCTGTATGTTCGTCGGAAGAAGTAGCTCAGGATTGGCCGTGGGCCCACTCGAAAAGTGCCGTGCAGACGCGAGAGGCTGGGTCGCTCCGAAGCCTCTCTGCGCCTTCCTTACGATGATCGGCATGGTGTTGACCATTCCCGCCAAAGCACTTGACCCGCAGAAACTAATCAGCCAATTTACGCATACATCATGGACTGCGAAGGACGGCGTTCCCGGGCCCGTTCGAGCAATTGCTCAGACACCAGATGGGTATTTGTGGCTTGGGACGGAAGCCGGATTATATCGATTTGATGGTCTGCACTTTGTCGCTTGGGAACCGAGCTTCGGAGAACAGACCCTCGGGTCCTCAGTGTGGTCTCTGTGTACAAGCAGGGATGGAAGCCTTTGGATCGGGTTCAGTTCCGGCGGAATCAGCCAGCTACGCAGTGGCCATTTGAAAAATTATTCGCATGCTGACGGCGTACCAGACGGCGGAATCCTGTCAATTGTTGAGGACGCGAGCGGCTCGATTTGGGCGGGTGGTCAATACGGGCTTAGCAAATTGGATAGCGGCAGTTGGCGCCAGGTTGGAGTGCAGTCAGGATATCCCGCTCCCGGAGCACAAGTACTCTTCGTAGACCGCCGCGGAACCCTTTGGGTGGCAACGGATGGATTGGATTTTGGACTTAGCAAGGATCCGGTTCGGAGGAACACAATACTGAGTCTTACCCACAATGCAAAAAGCTTTGTGGCGACCCGAGAAGCCGTTGGGCAGGTCTGGATGATGGCGGAGGCTCCAGATGGAAATGTTTGGATCGCTGACACGAGCGGCCACACAGTGAGACCGATCATGAGCCGCACCAGGTCGGAAGCCGGGATCAAGGTTGGCGCGGAACCCTTCTCCGTGTTGTTCGACAGAGACCGGAGCCTGTGGATCGGACCGGATCAGAAGGGGCTTCGCCGAGTGGTTGATGTCAGAAAACCGGAAAGGGCTGTTCTGGATCAGCTTTGGGCCCGCGAAGGCCTTTCCAGTGATCGGGTCATTTCGGCCCTGGAGGACCGCGAAGGCAATCTATGGTTTGGCACAGCCGTCGGACTGGATCGTCTTCGCGAGAACAAAGTAACAGCTTACTCCAACGGAGAAGGTTTGACTGCAGATCAAAGACTAGCAGTGGCTTCAACCCGGGACGGAAGTGTTTGGCTTGTCAGCTATACAAGCGGCACTGTCCAGCGCCTCAGCCAAGGGCAAATCACTACTTCGAAGCTTCCAGCCTATTCCAGATCCGACACGACACGCATTCTCAGTCTGTATGCAGACGGAAATAGCCGCATCTGGTTCGGGGGCAGTTTCGGCCTAGCAGCAGGGGACGAATGGAATGTCTCCTGGATAAAAATCCCCGACATCGAGAAGGGAGCGATGGTACATGCCATTGCACGGGACGCCAGAGGCGACCTATGGATCACCGTGTGGGGAGGTGACAAGGGCGGAGGAGTCCTGCGGTTGCGAGACGGTAATTGGACCGATTTTCGCAACCGTGTACATCTCCCGCAATACCGCTGCCGCGTTCTGTACGGAGATCCACTGGGACGGCTTTGGCTGGGATTCGAGGATGGGGAAGTCGCAGTCCATGAGAATGAAGAGTTCCATGTCTATTCTTCGAAGGACGGTCTTCCCGGCGGTAAGGTGCTGGCAATTACGAGAGACCGGGCAGGAAACTTTTGGATCGGTAGTGAAGGCGGGCTGAGCCACTTTGATCATGGGAACTTCGCTACGCTCACCAAGAAAAACGGGTTGCCTGGGAACTCGGTGTCGGGGATTGTGGAAGATGAAGAAGGTTTTCTCTGGCTTGCCGGAGCGCTGGCAATCCTCCGGGTGAGCCCGCGGGAACTGGAAACGGCGCTGCTGTCGCCGTCTTATCGGATACAAGGGGCATCTTTCGACGCGACTGACGGCCTTCGAGGACTTCCGCGGCAACGTGAACCGTTTCCCACGGCGATACGGTCAACTGATGGCCGGCTCTGGTTTTCCACCAGCGAGGGCGTCGCCGTGATCAACCCACGGCACTTGCCGAAAAATATCGTACCGCCTCCGGTCACGATCGAAGCACTCAAGGCAGATGATCAAACTCTCACACCCTCCTCAGGATTGCGTCTTCCACCGAGAGCCAGAAATCTACAATTTGAATACGCGGCTCTCAGCTTGACAACCCCAGAACACGTCCATTTCCGCTACAAGCTCGAGGGTTACGATAATGACTGGCGCGGCCCGGTAAGCGCTCGAGAGGTTGCCTACACAAACTTACCCCCTCGGAACTATCGATTTCGCGTAATCGCTTGTAACAGTGACGGCGTCTGGAATGAGGACGGAGCATCGTTGGACTTCACTCTTATTCCCGCTTTTTACCAGACGAACTGGTTCCGAGCTCTGTGCGTCATCTCCGTTTGCTTCATCATATGCGTCATCTATCGACTACGTGTGTTGCAAGTTTCGAGAGCCATCGGTGCCCGCTTCGATGAGCGACTGGCGGAACGCACGCGGATGGCTCGGGACCTGCATGACACATTTCTCCAGACCATCCAAGGCAGCAAGCTGGTTGCGGATGATGCGCTGGAGCTGTCAGCCGATCCCATCCGAATGCGTCGAGCCATGGAACAGCTATCCGTCTGGCTCGCGAGCGCCATGCAGGAAGGACGGGCGGCGCTGAATTCCCTGCGCACGGCGACAACGCAGACCAACGACCTCGCGGAAGCTCTCCGGCGGGCGACCGATGACGGCCTCATCCCCAACTCCATGTCGGTCACATTTTCTGTAGTTGGCGATACCAGAGAGATGCACCCGATCGTTCGTGATGAAATTTACCGCATCGGCTACGAAGCCATTCGCAACGCGTGTATGCATTCCGGGGCAAGTCAATTGGAAGTCGAGCTCAGATATGCTAACAACCTTGCCCTCCGTGTGAGTGACAATGGAACAGGGATTGACCCGGCTATCGCGGATAGGGGGAAGGACGAACACTTCGGACTGCAAGGGATGCGGGAGCGTGCCGCTCGCGTCGGAGGCAAGCTGACGCTCGCGAGTTCCTCCAACTCGGGGACCGAGATTAAGCTGGTAGTCCCCGGAGGCATCATCTTCCGGAAGATGATGCCCGTTCGACGGTCTCTGTTTGCAAGGATAAGAACCCTCTTTCGCTGCAAAGACCAAACCTCAAATCTGGACTGATTGCGGTTCGAAGAGTTTCACCGCGTGCCTTCACCCCTGTAGAAAAATCTAGGATGAACTCTACGGTTTCTGAGGTGTTCGGAAATTCAGGGCGCGAGTAACTTGTCGATAAGGTGACTCGTGTTTCGTTCCAACAAGCCGAGCATTGCAACCTTCCGTGCCGACTACGCGAAGCATAGTGACTTCTGCGACGTATTTAAAAACGACACGAAAACTTTGTATCTGCTCGCATTTTTACTGACCACAAATCACAAGGAATCTGAGCAGTGCTTTGTCTCGACGGTCGAGGAAGTACTCAAGGAACAGTCGGTGTTCAAGGAATGGGCTCGGTCCTGGGTAAGGCGCAGGTTGATCGAGAATGCAATCGCGATGGTTACGTCCGCATCACATCGGAATGCCCAGAAACGGGACCTCTGGATCGCAGGGCAACCCAAGACACAGCAACAATGCAAAATTGACACGGTTACCAAACTCGACGCCTTCGAGCGCTTGGTTTTTGTCATGTCGATCCTGGAGCGCTATTCAAACTGGGACTGCTCTCTGTTACTGGGATGCACCGTGAACAAAGTCGCTCAAGCGCGGATGAACGCGTTGCGCCGACTTACAGACCTCGCCGCACCCTTTCCGCGAGTCGATGGACTGCCAAGGAGTCACGGCCTAACTATGAGCCGTCCGACCCATGAAGCAGGGGCCCTCTTTCGCGGAGACCAAACATCCATATTTGAGCGCCGGATGTCTCTGGCGCTAATTTGGTTTGACTGACCATTGCCAAATTGTTGGCACTATTTCTTTTGAATCATGACGTGTCCGGACCGGCGCACGGGTGACCGGTCGCCCCAAGTGCTGGCATTAAGGTGATGCGCGCCCGCCTCTTCCGTCCAACCAGGTGTGGAACCCTGAGTGCTTGAGAAGATCCGAGGACTGGTTTGAGCCAGATTGACAAGGCACAATTCCTGAGAACTCGAGTGAGCTAGGGGAAGAGCGGCAAGCGAGTGGACAGTTCTTGGGCGGGCGGGGACACTGCATGAGCGAAGTACTTCCAGTAGTGTATTTAGCGCGTCACGGTGAGACGGGATGGAGTCTTTCGGGCCAGCATACCAGTCTTACCGACTTACCTTTGACTCCAAACGGCGAGCGCAACGCGCGGCGCCTCGCAGACCGTCTGAAGGGCATGACATTTGCCAAGGTGTTTACAAGCCCGCTGCAGCGCGCAGCCAGAACCTGCGAACTGGCTGGTTTTGGAACTGTGGCCGAAGCCGACACTGACCTGGTGGAATGGAACTATGGTCAGTATGAGGGGCTACGTTCGGCCGAGATTCTTGCACAACGTCCAGGCTGGCAACTGTTCCGCGACGGCGCCCCCAGAGGCGAATCGCCAGCACAGGTAGGCGAGCGGGCAGACCGTGTCGTTCAGCGTGTCCGGACCTTTCATGGAGATGTGTTGCTCTTTTCCAGCGGACATTTCATTAGAGTTATTGCCGACAGGTGGCTTGGGCAAGACCCAGGATATGTGGGTAGGTACGTTCTGCTGAGCACGGCGAGCCTGAGCGCGGTCGGGTACGAACACAATCTCTCTCAGCCGGTGATCCGGTTTTGGAATGACGATCATCACATCCTTAGGTCGTCCGAGTTGGTCGGCGAAGAGTCGTCGGCTGTGGACGCTGGACGCTAGCAATTTCAAACAACTCAAACTGGAAGGATTTTCGAATGAGCACAAAGAGTGTGGCGCGTCCAAGCTCTGCAAAAGGTGTTCGGACGACGAAAAGCGCGGCGAACGGTTCAACCCTTCTCGAACAGTACGGATGCGGGCCGATCCCGTTTGTCGGGACGGAAAACGCGTTTTACGAACGGCATTTGGTTTTTGACCGTGTGATCGACCCGAAGGTGGCGAGCGCGCGTGAACGCTTTGAGGCGTTCTCCAGTTCGATACGCGACATCCTCGCGCAACGCTGGGTCCTGACTAAGACGACGTATGAACGAGAGAATGCCAAGCGCATTTATTACCTTTCCATGGAGTTCCTGCTCGGGCGTTCGTTGGCCAACAATGTTACCAATCTCTTGCTGGATCCTCTTGTGAAGCAAGCGGTTCAGGAAAAAGGTATCGACTGGCCGGAACTAGTCGAGCAGGAACCAGATGCAGGACTGGGGAACGGGGGCTTGGGCCGCCTCGCAGCATGCTTCCTCGATTCGATGGCCACGATGCAGCTCCCAGCCACAGGCTATGGTCTGCGTTACGAGTACGGCATGTTCAAGCAATCCACAGTGGACGGCTGGCAAAAGGAGAATCCTGACAACTGGCTCCGCGACAACGACCCCTGGGAGGTTGCCCGACCTCATGAGAAGGTGGAAATCAAACTGAACTGCTCATTCCAGCTGCGAGAAGGCAATTTTCATGTCATCCGGGATCGGCCGTCGAGCCTGCTCGGAATTCCGTTTGATCGTCCCGTGGTGGGATATGGCGGAAAGACGATCAACACGCTCCGGCTCTGGGCCGCGGCGGCGCCTGAATACTTCGACTTTCAGGAGTTTGGTACCGGCGACTTCGTGGGTGCGCTGGGCGAGACTCTCGAAGCGGAGTCGCTGACCCGCGTGCTGTATCCCGACGATTCAACGACGGTGGGGCAAGGACTGCGCTTCCTGCAGGAATATTTCCTGGTCGCGTGTTCCATGGCCGACCTGGTGCGCCGTTTCCAGCGCCACAACGTGGATTGGAGCGAGCTGCCGGAGAAGGCTGCGATTCAACTCAATGACACGCATCCTTCCATGTCAGTCGCTGAACTGATGCGAATCTTGCTGGACGATGCGCACATGGGATGGGACGAGGCCTGGGATCTGACGAAGCAGACCCTTGCATACACGAACCACACCTTGCTGCCTGAAGCCTTGGAGAAATGGCCTACCGCATGGTTTGAGATTCTTCTTCCCCGCCATCTGGAGATCATCTATGAAATCAACCGGCGGTTGCTCGACGAAGTTCGTCGTCGATTTCCGGGCGACGATGGGCGCGTTGAGCGCGTGAGCCTCGTAGAAGAGGGCAACGAGAGAAAGATCCGCATGGCGAATCTTGCGATTGTTGGTTCGCACAGCACGAATGGAGTGGCCGCTTTGCACTCTAAGCTGTTGCGGACGACTACGGTTAAAGATCTAGCCGAAATGTTTCCCGAACGTTTTAACAACAAGACGAACGGGGTAACACCGCGACGCTGGTTGCTCGAAGCCAACCCCGCGTTGTCAGGTGCAATCACGCAAGTCATTGGCGAACGGTGGATTACCGACCTCAACCAACTTAATGAACTCAGGTCATTTGCCGAGGACTCCAGCGCTCGCGAACTATTTCTCAAGTCAAAGCGCGAGGCCAAAGTGAAATTCGCCGATTGGCTCAAATCGACGTCGGGGGAGATTGTGGACCCGGATGCGATCTTTGATTGCCAGATCAAGCGCATCCACGAATATAAAAGGCAACTGCTGAACGCGCTGCGGATCGTAGTGCTTTATAACCGGCTGCGGGAGAATCCCGACATGGGGATGGTGCCGCGCACATTCTTCTTCGCCGGCAAAGCGGCGCCAGCGTACCGCTTAGCTAAGCTGATCATAAAGTTCATCAACAACCTGGCGGACACGATTGATCGCGACCCTGCCGTGCGCGGAAGACTCAAAGTCGTCTTTCTCCCTGAGTACAACGTTTCACTCGCGGAACGTCTGATTCCGGCCAGCGATGTTTCCAACCAGATCTCGACTGCCGGCTACGAAGCCAGCGGAACCAGCAACATGAAGTTCATGATGAACGGAGCCTTGACAGTTGGAACACGCGATGGGGCAACCATCGAAATGGCGGAGGAGGCTGGGGAGGAGAACCTGTTCCTGTTCGGTCTCACCGTAGAACAAGTCGAGAACAGCCGCTCCTGGTATAGCCCGCACTGGCATTACGAGAATGAGCCGGAGACTCGGGCAGCGCTCGACCTTATTTTCTCCGACCACTTCAGTCGCAACGAGCCAGGCGTGTTCGCCCCGTTGCGCGATTTGCTCCTGTTATTCGGCGATCACTACATGCACTTGGCGGATCTGACCTCCTACTGCCAGGCACACGAACAGCTCGGCGCATTGTATGCCGATCCTGGCGCGTGGGCGCGCAAAGCAATCCTTAATGTGGCCAGTTCCGGAAAGTTTTCGAGCGATCGTACTATCGCCGAATACGCAACCGATATTTGGAAGGTGCAACCATGCCCAGTCCCCTAGCAAGGCAGCTAATAGGAACCAAACCTCGCGAAACAGCAATCTCGCCGCTGGCTGGCAAGCCGGCTCCCAAGGAGTTGTTGGTGGACCTGGCTCGCCTGGAGAAAGAGTATTTTGAACGCCGCCCCGACATGAATGATCCCAGCCAGCGGGTCAGCTTCGGTACTAGCGGACACCGCGGTTCGCCTTTGCGTAGCTCATTCACTGAAGCGCACATCCTGGCTATTACACAAGCCATTTGTGACTATCGGAGAGAGCACGGAACCGACGGCCCGCTCTATATGGGAAAAGACACGCACGGATTGTCCGGGCCTGCGCAGCGCACCGCACTCGAAGTACTGGCGGCAAACAACGTGGAGACGATCATCCAGGAAGGTGACGGTGTAACTCCAACGCCTGTGATCTCATGGGCCATTCTGGTTTACAACCGCACTCGCAAGAAACACCTGGCTGACGGCGTTGTTATCACGCCGTCGCACAATCCTCCCGAGGATGGCGGCTTCAAATACAACCCGACCAATGGCGGCCCGGCTGATACCGACGTGACTCATTGGGTCGAAGATCGTGCGAACGAATTGTTGCGAGCTGGTAATGCGAGGGTCAAGCGAGTTCCGTTCGCCAAGGCGATGCAGGCCGCGACTACGCACCAGGAAGACTTCGTCCTGCCCTACGTTCGCGATCTCCAGAACGTCGTTGACATAGATGCCATTCGCGGCGCCGGCCTCAAACTTGGGGTGGATCCCCTGGGGGGAGCTGCGCGGCCATATTGGGAACCGATCAACTCTATTTATGGGCTGGAGATCGTCGTTGTAAATCCAACGATTGACCCGACATTTTCCTTCATGACAGTCGATCACGACGGTAAGATTCGCATGGATTGTTCAAGTCCGTATGCGATGGCCAGGCTCGTGGGTCTGAAAGATCAATATCAAGTGGCGTTTGCCAACGATCCAGACTCCGACCGGCACGGGATCGTCACTCCCATGGCAGGACTGATGAACCCAAACCACTATCTTGCAGTGGCAATCCAATATTTGTTCACTTACCGCTCACACTGGCGTCGGGATGCCGCAGTGGGGAAAACCCTGGTGAGCAGCAGCATGATTGATAAGGTCGTCCGAAAGCTTGGCCGGGAACTGCGCGAAGTGCCGGTAGGATTTAAATGGTTTGTGCCCGGTTTGCTTGACGGTTCGTATGGCTTCGGCGGGGAGGAGAGCGCTGGAGCGAGTTTTCTTCGTCTTGACGGCACTGTGTGGACGACCGACAAGGATGGGCCGATCATGGACCTCTTGGCAGCTGAGATAACCGCGCGCACGGGCAAAGATCCCGGAGCGCACTACCGCGAACTGACGGCGGAGTTCGGTACTCCGCACTACACGCGCATCGATGCGCCCGCCACGCCCAAGCAGAAAACGCAGTTACAAAAACTTTCGCCCGACGACGTGAAGGAGTCGGATCTGGCGGGCGAGCCAATCACCGCTAAGCTGACCAGAGCTCCTGGGAACAATGCTCCCATCGGTGGCTTGAAAGTCGTCGCGGCCAGCGGCTGGTTTGCGGCTCGGCCCTCAGGCACGGAGGACATCTACAAGATCTATGCGGAGAGCTTCAACAGCCAGGCACATCTGAATGCGATCGTGAACGAGGCCCAGGAGATGGTGAACAATGCTCGGGGCTCTTCAGCAGCTCTGCCTCAGGACAGCGCCTCGCAATGAGCAGTGACGGCGGGCCGGGAAATATTCCGCCGTTTCCGCCCGATTACCGCGCCGCGGGCTTGCTGCTGCACGTCACATCTTTGCCCTCACCCTACGGTATCGGTGATCTGGGACCGTGGGCGTTTTCATGGGTAGATCGGCTACACGATGCTGGCCAACGATGGTGGCAGGCGTTGCCGCTCGGCCCGACCGGCTACGGGAACTCTCCCTATCAGTCACTGTCTTCGTTTGCCGGCAACGTCCTGCTGGTCAGTCCGGTAGGTCTCATCTCCGACGGCTTGCTGCAAGCGAGCGATTGCGAAGATCACTTCTCTGCGGAAATGATCGACTACGACGCGGTTATTCCATTTAAGCAGCGACTGCTCGAAAAGGCGTGGACGAACTTTAGAGCCGGAGAACGCAAGGATCTTCGACCTGCTTATGACGAGTTCTGCGCCAAGCATACAAATTGGCTGGAGGATTACGCTCTATTTCATGCGTTGAAGGTGAAGCATCACGGTGCTCATTACCTCCAGTGGCCAGTTCAACTGGTCCAGCGCGACTCAAATGCGCTAGCCCAGGCGCGGCGCGAGCTGGCTATTCAAATCGATCAGGCCCGTTTTGCGCAATTCCTGCTGTTCCGTCAAGGCGATCAACTGAAGGAGTACGCGCATGGCAAGGGCATAAGCTTGATTGGCGACCTGCCCTTTTTTGTCTCTTCGGATTCCAGCGATATTTGGGCCAACCCGGAGTTATTCCTGCTGGACGAGCAATATCGCCCACGCTTCGTCGCCGGGGTTCCTCCCGATTATTTCAGCGCGCAGGGACAGTTGTGGGGCAATCCTGTCTACAACTGGGATGCCCTTCGTTCGAGGGGTTATCGGTGGTGCATCGAGCGGTTGCGTGCTCTACTGGCTCACGTAGATCTGATTCGCTTGGACCACTTCCGTGGATTCGCGGCCGCCTGGCATGTTCCAGGCGGAGCATCCACGGCACAATCCGGCCAATGGGCGCAGGGGCCGGGTGCCGACTTTTTTCAAGCAGTGCGAATCGAGTTGGGCCATCTACCGTTCATCGCCGAGGATCTTGGTCTCATTACGCCCGACGTACAACTCCTACGCGATCAATTTGCTGTGCCGGGAACCCGAGTCCTGCAATTCGCGTTTGACGGCCATACGGACAATCCATATCTTCCGCATAACTTCGTCCGCAACACCGTCGCCTATACCGGTACTCACGACAACGCCACAACGCGCCAATGGTACGAAGAGTTGCCCGATCCCCAGCGACAGAACTTGTGGGGTTACCTCAATCGTTCGCCGGGCGAGAGTGCGGAAGCTGCTCCAGCGCTGATGCGCCTGGCATGGTCGTCAGTGGCCGCGCTAACGATCGCTCCCTTACAAGACGTACTCAACTTGGGTAGCGCAGCGCGTATGAACGTACCCGGCCGTGCGGATGGAAACTGGCGTTGGCGCTGCACGGAGAACATGCTGCCCCCGCCTGCTTTCAAATGGCTGCAGGAACTAACCGAACGCTTTAAGCGCTCGAACGGTCTGCAACACCAGAGCCGGCAGATTCTAGCCTGACTCTAATTGAGAGAGGCGCGCTCATAGAAGCTAAGCGCCCCACGTCTTGCTCTGATCTGTCATCTGACAAGTTCTTGGCACAAAGTACGATTCTGGATTTGAAGCGGTCAGCAGCCATGAGTCAATCCTTAACCTCTAAGTGCATACACCGAAGAACAATACTCCATTCGTTATCAGAAGAGTCCGAGTGGAATTGTGAATGCTTGAAGGAGAGCGGCCCGAGGCTCAGGCTTGTCGAGACTGAAAACACAGATTTGCAATTAGGAGCAGGCTGGTTGGATGACTGCCGTGTGCCGTACTGATGGCAAGGGGCCACTTAGATGGTTGATCCGGTGCATTGCGGTGATTCTATTTGGAGGGTTAGCCGCTACCGCTCAACAACCTGATCAGATGGAACAGCAACTGCAACAACTGAAACAGCAGTACGTGGAGACCACCCGCAATCTCGAGCAACGCATCGCAGCGCTGGAGCAGCAAATCGAGAAACAGAAAGGGGACAACGCAAAAACCAAGCAAGGGACGGTCTCGGCAGTGGAACTGGCTGCCAAGGGGGCTGTTCAAGAAGCTGTTCGCGGACAGTCAGATCAGGTCGGGGCGAAGTTCCAAGGCCAACTACCTTCGGAACCGACCTATGACCTCCTCAGGGAAGCGGATGTCAAAATCGAGAAGCTGCAGGAACAGCTGAGCAGTTTTGAATTCCATGGATATTTTCGTTCCGGTTACGGTCTAAACAGCCTGGGCGGGCAACAGGTTGCATTTCAAGCCCCTGGGGCTGGGGCCAAATACCGACTGGGGAATGAAGCGGAAACCTACGCGGAATTGATCTTTGTCAACAACTGGCTGAACCCGGAGCACAATTCCGACAAGGCGTGGATGAAGACCGAGGTGATGATTGAAGCCAACACCACGAACTCTGCCAACTATGCCAATTTCGCCGGGGGCACCGGTAACGATCAGTTTCGCTTCCGTGAAGCCTTTGTTCAAGCCGGCAACGTCCTGGAGAGCCGACCAGACGCCAAGTTCTGGGCAGGCGAGAGATTCTACCGTCGCCAGCACATCGACATCGATGACTTCTATCCATTGGACATGAGCGGTTACGGGGCGGGCGTGGAAGATTTCAACATTGGAATCGGCAAGCTGGCGTTATCGTATCTGTCCGGCGCGCGGCCCGACATTATCACCCAAAACGGCAACCTCACGAAGAGCAATGTCGACGTACGTTTCTACGACCTAAAGGGTCCCGCCGGCCTGTGGGCGGGGTGGTTCGATTTTGCTACCTCAAAGGGGGGCACCACAACAACGGGCACGGTAATTCCTACGACGAATGGATACGCATTCGGGTTGCGCCATCAACGTCTCGAGTGGCACGGAGGGTACAACGCGCTCGGCGTCCAGTACGGAACCGGACCGGCCAGCAACTTCAGTACGGCGATCGATGATCCCACCGCCTTTATAAACAGCACGGCAAGGTTTCTGGTCACAGAACAGGTGGTTTTTCAGCCGAACGACAGGTTCGCCATCATGCCAATTTTCATCTACCAGCGAACCAAGGACGGTAATCCGCAACACGGCTGGAACCAATGGGTGTCGTTTGGTGCGAGACCGGAAGTCTTCTTCACCAAATATCTCTCTCTCGCGTTCGAGGGAGGATTCGACCACACGGACAGTCGCGGTCAGTACGACGGCTGGCTGCGCAAGTTCACGATTGCCCCGCAACTCGGAGCCGGCAGGAAGTTTTTCAGCCGCCCCGTACTGCGCGCCTTCCTGACTTATGCAAGTTGGTCCGACGGACTCCGCGGTTTTGTGGGCGGTGTGCCATATCTAAACAGAACGAGCGGCCTAACGTACGGAGTACAGGCTGAAACGTGGTGGTAGCTGCCAGTTTCAGGAACACCAGAAATTCGACGAACACTATGGACACCAATAGCCAATCGAGCTGAATCACGGAACGGCTTGTAAAGATTTGAGGTCAGGAAAGATGGCAACTCCGAAAATTACTAACACTCCCGGCGCGGCGCAAAGCATTGCAGCTGTTTCGGTAACGCCAGATTACTCACGTCCTCTGACCATCGTCACCACGCTATTTTTCATGTGGGGATTTCTGACCTCCCTGAATGACATCTTGGTGCCCCACCTGAAATCCATCTTTGAGCTGAGCTACGCTCGAGTCATGCTGATCCAGTTTGCGTTCTTTTCCGCCTACTTTTTATTCTCAGTACCGTGGTCAAAGGTCGTGAACAGGATCGGCTATCAGAGCAGCATGGTGGTCGGTTTGCTAACCATGGCTTTTGGAGCGTTCCTGTTCCTACCCGCAGCATCGGCTGCCTCGTACCCGCTGTTTCTGAGCGCGCTCGTCATTCTCGCCGCGGGTATCACCGGACTCCAGGTCGCGGCCAACCCTTACGTGGTGGTCCTAGGGAACCCCGAAACGGCATCCAGTCGGCTGGACCTGACGCAGGCTTTCAACTCGCTTGGCACCACGATCGCCCCGAAACTCGGGGGGCTGCTGATCCTAAGCGCTGCGCCGTTCGCGGTCGAACAGTTACAGCAACTCGCGCCACAAGCTCTGCATGTGTATCGCGTGGAGCAAGCGGCCTCGGTCAAGATGCCATACACCGTGATCGGCGTCGCCCTGGTGTTGTTGGCCGTGTTAATCGGCAGTTTCAGGCTGCCAAAAATCGAAACCGCAGCCTATCGTCCTGGAGAGAAAGTCAAGGATTCGATCTGGAGGCATCCCAATCTCCTCTTCGGCGCAATCGGCATTTTCACCTATGTGGGCGCGGAGGTTTCGATCGGAAGCTTCCTGGTGAACTATTTCAGTCTGCCCGAAATTGCCGGGCTGTCCGCCAAAACCGCGGCGGGCTTCGTTTCGTTCTACTGGGGCGGCGCAATGATCGGACGGTTTCTCGGCGCTGGACTTCTGCGGCGGTTCAGGCCCGGGTCTCTGTTGGCGCTCTGCGCGATCTTTGCGGGGGCGCTGGTGACAGCATCCATGCTGCTGGGCGGACACACGGCGATGTGGACCATTCTTGCCGTCGGCCTCTTCAACTCCATCATGTTCCCCACCATCTTCAGCCTGGGCGTCGCAGAACTTGGTCCTTTGACGGGAAATGGATCCGGCATCCTGAATATGGCTATCGTGGGTGGCGCAATCCTGCCTGTGATACAGGGCTCAATTGCTGACCACGTTGGACTTCACCACGCATTCGTTCTGCCGGTGATCTGCTACTTGTACATCTTGTTCTACGGGTTGAGTGGATCGAAGCCGAATAGCGCGCGTTTCGCAACAGCTTAGGACAGTCAAATGGGAGAACGGCAATGCTAATTGCAGGCGACATTGGCGGCACGAAGACCGAGTTGGCAATGTTCTCGAATGAGGGAGGGCCTCACTCGCCGCAGGGACAAATCAAGTTCCATAGCGCCGACTACTCCAGCCTACAAGTGATCGTGAAGGAATTCTTGACCAAGGTCAACAAACCTGTGGACCGGGCGTGCTTCGCGGTTGCAGGTCCGGTGATTGGCGGGCGCGTGAAGGCCACCAACTTGCCTTGGATGATCGAAGATAAGTCCCTCGCCCAGGAACTGAACCTTAACCTGAAGTCGGTTCGCCTGATCAACGATCTCGAGGCAATCGCCCGCGCAGTCCCGATCCTAAGGCCCAGTGACGTCCACACCATTAATGGTGGCGAGGCTGTTCGCAGGGGGGCCATCGCCGTGATTGCGCCGGGTACCGGCCTGGGCGAGTCCTTTCTTACATGGGATGAATCTCGTTATCTTGCTCACAGCTCCGAAGGAGGGCATGCAGACTTTGCCCCCACTGACGAGAGACAGATCCATCTTCTCGAATACCTGCTCAAGAAGTTCGATCACGTGAGCTTCGAGCATGTGTGTTCGGGAATCGGGATTCCGCTCATTTATGACTATCTTCGCGATGTCGAGCGAATACCGGAGAGCCCCGAAGTCACCCCGTTAATTGCTTCTGCGGCCGACCGATCGGTCGTGATTATCAATCAGGCCCTCGGCTCTGCCAATGTAAGTAAGTTGTGCGCGGCAACCATTGACATGTTTATTTCGATTCTCGCCAGCGAGGCATCCAATCTCGCGATTAAGGTATTCGCGACCGGTGGCGTGTACCTGGCCGGCGGGGTCGTTGTACACGTGTTAGACGCTCTTCAGAGGCCGAGCTTTATGCAGTCCTTTAAACGGAAGGGAAGATTTGCTGAACTCATGGCGCGTATTCCGATTCATGCAGTCGTAAGTCAGGCCGCACTAGCGGGCGCCGCTGTCTACGGCCTAGAAAACCAACCTCGTTTGTGAGATCAGCGGCGAGTTTTTATTAGTCAGTTAGAGGACACGAAAAGGATAAATATATGGCAGCAACCGTAGAGACGATCAGCAAGGGACCCAAAGTCACACGACATGCGTGGAAGGACCTTGGAACTCACTATAAAAAGGTCAAGGAAGTACACCTACGCCAGCTCTTCGCAGATGATCCAAAGCGGGGCGTGCGCATGACCGCCGAGGCTCTGGGTCTTTTTCTCGATTATTCGAAGAATCGCATCACGGCCGAAACCCTCAACCTGCTGCTGAAGCTCGCCGAGGAATCTCGCCTGCGGGAACGAATCGACGCGATGTTTGGCGGAGAGAAAATCAATATCACGGAGAAGCGAGCGGTTTTGCACACCGCGCTGCGTGCACCGCGAGATGCATCCATAGTCGTGGACGGCGAGAACGTGGCGCCAAAGGTGCACGCCGTGCTCGACCGTATGGCCGATTTCGCCAACCGAATCCGTAGTGGCGAGTGGAAGGGGCATACTGGCAAACGGATTCGTAACATGGTGAATGTCGGCATCGGTGGTTCGGACTTGGGGCCGGTTATGGCCTACGAAGCTCTGAAGTACTACGCCGATAGGACGATGACATTTCGCTTCGTGTCGAACATCGATGGCACCGATTTTGCAGAGGCCGTCCTTGGTCTCGATCCTGCCGAGACGCTCTTCATCATCTCGTCGAAAACATTCACGACTTTGGAGACGATGACGAATGCGCAGACGGCTCGTGCCTGGTCACTCGCCGGCTTTCAGGGCGACGAAAAATCAGTTGCGAAACATTTTGTGGCTGTTTCGACAAATAAGTCAGAAGTTGCAAAGTTTGGTATCGATACCGCGAACATGTTCGAGTTCTGGGACTGGGTCGGGGGCCGCTATTCAATGTCCTCCGCCATCGGCCTCTCCACCATGGTCGCCATCGGCCCGGAAAATTTTCGGGCCATGCTTGTTGGCCTCCACCGGATGGACGAGCACTTCCGCACCACTCCCTTCGAAAAAAATCTGCCCGTGCTTATGGGCCTTCTGGCGGTCTGGTACACCGATTTCTTTGAGGCGCAGACTGTGGCGGTGTTGCCCTATGAGCAATATCTGAAACGGTTCCCAGCTTACCTGCAGCAACTGACGATGGAGAGCAATGGCAAGCACATGACTCTCGATGGGAAGAGAGTGGCGCATGACACAGGTCCAATTTACTGGGGCGAACCGGGAACCAACGGCCAACATTCGTTCTACCAATTGATTCATCAGGGAACCAGGCTGATCCCGTGCGACTTCATCGCATTTTCAAAGCCACTGAACCCACTTGGCCGCCACCACGATATGTTGATCGCCAATGTTTGCGCGCAAACCGAGGCACTGGCATTCGGCAAAACTTCTGAACAGGTAACAGCAGAAGGCACTCCTGAGTGGCTCGTTCCCCACCGGGTATTCGAAGGTAATCGTCCATCAAACACGATCCTCGCTGAACGGTTGACGCCGGAAATGCTGGGCAAGCTGGTGGCTTTGTACGAGCACTCCGTTTTCACTCAGGGCGTGATCTGGAACATCGATTCGTTCGACCAGTGGGGCGTTGAGTTGGGCAAGGCGCTTGCGCAACGCATCATCCCTGAGATTGAGAGCAAAGGCGAACCGAAGCTTGCGCATGATAGCTCAACCAATAACCTGATCACTTACTACCGGAAATCTAAGGAGATCGCATGACGACCCTCGGCTTCGATAAGCCCCTCTACATTCTGCCTTTTGACCATCGTGGCTCGTTCCAGAAAAAGATGTTCGGATGGGACGGCGCATTGAGTGCACAACAAACGGCGGAGATCTCTGCTGCGAAGCGGGTAATCTACGACGCTTTCGTCGTTGCCGTTCATGCCGGCGTTCCCAAAGACAAGGCCGGAATTCTGGTCGACGAGCAGTTCGGCGCAGCGATTCTCCGCGATGCAGCCGCTGAGGGATACGCAACCTGCTGCCCGGTTGAGAAGAGTGGACAGGATGAGTTTGACTTCGAATACGGCGAAGATTTCGAGAAGCATATTGAGGTCTTTCACCCGACTTTCTCCAAGGTACTGGTTCGTTACAACTCGGAGGGCGACCAGGTCCTTAACCGGCGGCAGTCAGCCCGTCTGAAGCGCTTGTCGGAATATTTGCACGGCAACAGGAGTCGCAGCCGATTCATGTTCGAACTGCTGGTTCCAGCGGAGAAGGCACAGCTCGACCGCCTGAAAGGAGATAGTAAGGCGTACGATCTGGAGCTGCGTCCTCGGTTGATGGCTCAGACCATTCAGGAACTTCAGGATGCGGGGGTTGAGCCGGACGTTTGGAAGGTCGAAGGGCTCGAGCGTCGCGAAGACTGCGAACGGCTTGTGGCTGTTGCCCGCCGGGGAGGCAGGGACCTGGTCGGTTGCATCATTCTCGGCCGCGGCGAGGACGACAGGAAAGTCCGCCAATGGCTCGCGACCGCGGCTGCGGTTCCGGGCTTCATAGGCTTCGCTGTGGGCCGGACCAGCTTCTGGGGCCCGCTGGTTGACTGGCGTGCAGGAAAGATAACGCGGAATGCCGCAGTCGCCGAAATTGCTCGCCGATATCAGGAGTTTGTTCAAATTTTCGAAACTCGTGAGAAAGTCGCTGCCGCATAGCAACGAAGAAGTGAAGAGACGAGGAGATGCAAAGAGACGCAGACACTGTGAAACTAGCCCCGTCGATCCTTGCGGCAGACTTCGCTCGCCTGGGTGAACAAGTGGCGGAGGCGGAGCAGGCTGGAGCCGACCGGATACACGTTGACGTGATGGATGGGCATTTCGTGCCCAACATTTCGCTGGGTGCGCCGATCGTGCAGTCGCTCAGGCGCGTGACCCGTCTCCCTCTCGAGATACACATGATGATCTCGGATCCAGACTTTTTCCTGGAAGAATTTGTCGAGGCCGGTTCTGATTCGTTTCTCGTTCACTGGGAAGGTAACAACAACTTGCATCGCACGCTTCGGAGGATCAAAGAACTCGGAAAATGCGCAGGAGTGGTCGTCAATCCCGCCACCCCCGCCGCGGTTCTAGAAGAGATTCTGCCGGAAGTGGATCAGGTGTTGGTCATGACGGTCAATCCCGGTTTCGGGCACCAGCATTTCCTCCATAGCACGCTGTCAAAGATCGAACGCGTTCGCCGGATGGTCGAGCGCTTTAATGCTCGCTGCGAGGTGGAGGTGGACGGAGGCATTGATCAGGAAACTGCGCCGCTGGCTAGTACAGCGGGTGCTAATGTGTTCGTTGCTGGATCGTCAATTTTTGGCGATAGCGTAGGAGTGGGGACAGCCATGAGCCGGCTACGAGCCAGCATTGCCCATAACAAGAGCACCTTGCTCGCTTGAAAAATCGTTTTCACTGAGGAGAGAGAGATATGCAACTTGGCATGATTGGTCTTGGACGGATGGGCGCCAACATGGTGCGGCGGCTCGTCAAGAAAGGTCACAACTGCGTAGTGTTCGACAGGTCGCCAAAAACTGTGGACGACTTGGTCAAGGAGAAGGCGACAGGCGCCGCCTCGCTCAAAGAGCTGGTTGAGAAACTCGCAAAGCCGCGAGCTATCTGGCTGATGGTTCCGGCAGCGGTTGTCGACAGCACTATCGCTGATCTTCTGCCTTACCTCGATGCAGGAGACATCTTCATCGACGGTGGGAACTCTTACTATGTGGACGACATCCGGCGGGCAAAGGAACTCACTTCCCGAAAGATCCACTATGTGGATGTGGGCACAAGCGGAGGTGTGTGGGGTCTGGAGCGTGGTTACTGCATGATGATTGGCGGCGAGACCGAGGTCGTCAAGCGGCTCGATCCAATCTTTGCCGCGTTCGCACCCGGAATGGGCGATATTCCTCGCACTGTTGGCCGGGAGAAGATCGATGGCACCGCCGAGCAGGGCTATCTGCACTGCGGCCCAAACGGCGCCGGCCATTTCGTCAAGATGGTGCACAACGGAATGGAGTACGGAATTATGGCGGCATACGCGGAGGGGCTGGCTATCCTGCGCGGCGCGGACATTGGAAAGCGCGGAGACGGCGAAGTAGATGCCGAAACCACTCCACTGCGCGATCCTGAGCACTACCAGTACGACCTGAATCTGCGTGACATCGCGGAAGTGTGGCGTCGTGGAAGCGTGATCGCATCCTGGTTGCTGGACCTGACAGCCAATGCCCTGCTCCAGGATCCAAATCTTTCGAAGTTTGCCGGTCGGGTTTCCGACTCTGGCGAAGGACGGTGGACGATCAAGGCTGCGATCGACGAGGCCATACCGGCGCCGGTCCTCACCAGCGCTCTATACGAGCGATTCAGTTCGCGGGGCGAAGCTGACTTTGCCAACAAGCTCTTGTCCGCGATGCGATATGAATTCGGCGGACACGTAGAGAAATCCGACACCAAGTCCAAAGTGGCTTGAAGGAGACAATTGTGACAAACTCGCATTCCGACGCGCTGGTCTTCTTCGGCGCAACCGGCGATCTAGCCTACAAGAAGATTTTTCCCGCGCTACAGGCAATGTTGAAGCGCGGTCACCTCAACGTGCCGGTCATCGGCGTTGCCAAAGCCGGCTGGACGGTAGAGCAACTCCGCGCGCGCGCCCACGACAGCCTCGAACAACATGGCGGAGTCGACTTTGCAGCCTTTGAGAAGCTTTCCTCTTTACTACGCTATGTCGATGGAGACTACAACGATCCTGCTACGTTTCGCGCTCTGGGCAACCAACTCAAAGGAGCGCAGCGGCCGGCGCACTATCTCGCAATCCCGCCCAATATGTTCGAACCGGTGCTCGAGCAATTAGAACATTGCGGCTGCACGACCGGGGCCCGGATCATTGTTGAGAAGCCGTTCGGGCATGACCTGCCGTCGGCGCAGCACCTCAATAAAGTCATTCTGCGAAAGTTCGATGAAACAGGAGTCTTCCGGATCGACCACTATGTGGGCAAGAAGCCGGTGAATAATGTAGTCGCCTTCCGCTTCGCAAATGCGTTCATGGAGGCATTCTGGAACCGCAACTACATCGAGAGTGTGCAAATAACCATGGCAGAAGATTTCGGTGTCCAAGGCCGCGGCGCTTTCTACGATCAAACCGGCACCATCCGCGATGTGGTGCAGAATCATTTGTTCCAGGTCTTATGCAATCTCGCAATGGAAGCGCCTGTCAGGACCGACAGCGAGTCTATTCGTGACGAGAAAGCTAAGGTCCTCAAGGCGATTCCCGCGCTGGAAGAGAAGAATGTTATTCGCGGGCAGTTTAGCGGCTATCTGCAAGAGAAAGGAGTCGCGCAGGATTCGAAGATGGAGACCTTCGCCGCCCTCAAGCTGGAAGTCAATTCCTGGCGTTGGCAGGGCGTTCCGTTCTATATCCGTGCGGGTAAGTGCCTGCCCGTCACGTGCACGGAACTCGTCTGCCGGCTCCGAAAGCCCCCCACGTTTATCCCTGGGGAGTTTCTCAATTCGAATTATCTCCGATTCCGGATCAGTCCTGACGTGGCCATCGCTATCGGCATGACGGTTTTGGCTCCGGGTGACAAACTGGCCGGCCAGTCAACGGAGATGATCGCTAGCCGGCAACCCACTGCGGAGGAGATGGATGCCTACGAGCGAGTACTGGGAGACGCCATGGCCGGAGACGCTACGCTGTTCGCCCGAGAAGACTATGTTGAAGAAGCATGGCGAATCGTGGATCCACTGCTCCAAAAAGCCACGCCTGTCTACCCTTACGAGCCAAACAGCTGGGGACCGAATGAGATGGAACGAGTCACGCCGCCGGGAGGGTGGCAGAATCCGGTTGTTGCACACGAGAATTCAGCCGTGACTGGCCAGGCTGCGTGAATTTCGGGGCGGAGACGCCGGGATGAAGATTGAAGTTTTTTCCGATGACGAAACCACCGCGCGAGCGGCCGCGAAGTATATTGCCACGGAAGCCGCTGCCGCAGTCGCTGCCCGAGGTCGGTTCGTGATGGCCGTCAGCGGCGGTCGAACCCCGTGGATTATGCTACGCGCCTTGGGAGATGAGGAAGTCCGGTGGGAGCGCATACATGTAGTGCAAGTGGACGAACGCGCCGCCCCGGCTGGACATCCGGACAGAAATCTCACGAATCTTCGACAAAATCTTCTGGAGCACTCGCCGATTCGTCCGGAGCAGATCCATGCCATGCCTGTGGAATCCCCCGATCTCGATGGTGCCGCCAGGCAGTATGCCTCGCAGTTGGGCGAGATCGCTGGCTCGCCGCCAATGCTGGATCTCGTCCATCTGGGTCTTGGGCCAGACGGACATACCGCGTCTTTGGTGCCTGGGGAACCGGTTCTTAATGTCACCGGCGTTGATGTGGCTGTGACCGGTGTCTATCAAGGAAGGCGGCGAATGACATTGACGTATCCGATCATCAATCGCGCCCGGCGCATCCTGTGGCTGGTGACGGGTAATGAGAAAGTCGGCACCCTGCTGCGCCTGCACAAAGGCGATCCCTCAATTCCGGCGGGACGGATTCTCCAGGATCGGGCTGTGATTTTCGCTGATCGGGCGGCGGCAGGTGATCTGGCGGCGTAGCCGGCAATCGGGCGAAAGAATAGGGCATCGCCAGCAAGGCCGTCGTCAACCCCGATTGGCATCTGACGAACTCTTGTCGAAGCTAGGACGCGTGCGCGTGTTCTCCGCCAGCCGAATTACCCATTCAACCACTAACTAATTGATTTAGCGCCGAGGATTTCACACGCCCGTTCCCACGAGACTGGAATGGCAAATGCAACATACGCCGGGAATAGGAAGATGCATTCTCGGAAAAATGCAACCCCCCAAAGATATCGATTTCAGAGAGGCACAGTGAATAGATTAACCCGTGGCGTCCTTCCCGGCGTCGATGCTCCAGGCGACTCTGCCCAGACGGTTGCGCCGACGAAACGCGCGACATGGGAGCAGGCTGAGGGGCGCCCGTTGCCGCTTGGTGTCACGTGGATCGAAAAGGAGCAGTCTTTCAACTTTGCCGTTCACGCTGAACACGCAGAGAGTGTCGCCCTATTTCTTTTTTCCGCAACCAATTTGGTGGATCCAGTCCTGACGTTTCGCTTCGACTTTCTGCACAACAAATCCGGGCGGATATGGCATTGCCGGATTCCAATCACAGACATTGGCGAGGCCCGTTACTACGCATATTCTGTCTCGGGAGAAATAGCTCCACAGCTTCATAGCTTCGACCCGCAAAAAGTTCTCGTTGACCCTTATGCACAGTGCATTTTCTTTCCGCCCGGTTTTGATCGCGAACTCGCAAGGCGAGAAGGCCCCAACGCAGGCCGGGCCCCTTTGGGAGTGTTGACTGGTCACTACCCAAAATTTGACTGGGGAGGGGATCGGCCGCCGCATCACGAGTCTGATGCAGTCATCTACGAACTTCACGTGAAGGGCTTCACTAGAAATCCCAACTCCGGCGTGGATGCATCTCGAGCTGGCACGTATGCCGGTCTGGTGGAGAAGATCCCTTACCTCCAAGAACTCGGGATAACCGTTGTCGAGCTGATGCCGATATTTCAGCGCGATCCACAAGAAGGAGACTACTGGGGCTACATGCCTTTGAACTTCTTTGCGCCTCATGCACAGTACGCGAGTACTCGCGACGATGATGAGCAGCACCTTGAATTTAGAAATATGGTGAAAGCGCTTCATCAGGCGGGTATCGGGGTAGTTCTTGACGTCGTGTACAACCACACTTGCGAGGGTGATCACAGGGGACCAATCTACAGCTTCAAAGGTTTCGACGCCGCGGGCTATTACATGCTGTCTTCCGACCCGGCAAAGCCTTACGCCAATTACTCCGGCACGGGCAACACCTTAAATTTCGGTGAAGCACATGTCCGCAAGATGGTGATGGACAGCTTGCGGTACTGGAAGCGTGAAATGCATGTCGACGGATTCCGCTTTGATTTGGCGTCAGTATTCAGCCGCAATGCGGATGGATCTCTCAATGGACGAGACGCTCCCATATTCAGTGAAATCGCCGCCGATCCGGTGCTGAGTCAGCTCCGCTTGATCGCAGAACCCTGGGACACCGGGGCTTATCAACTCGGTCGGGGGTTCCCTGGGTTGACTTGGCTGCAGTGGAACGGACGCTTCCGCGATGACATTCGCCGTTTCGTCAAGGGCGATGCGGGGATGATCCCTGACCTGATGCGTCGCATCTATGGCAGCGATGACTTCTTTCCCGACACTCGTAGCGATGCTTATCACGCCTACCAGAGTGTCAACTACGTAACCTCCCACGACGGCTTCAGCTTATACGATCTCGTCTCCTACGACCACAAGCGCAACTGGGAGAATGGTCACCGTAATCAAGATGGCATGGACGAAAACTACTCTTGGAACTGCGGCCACGAAGGGGACGAGGGGGCGACATCGGACGTATTGGCACTGCGCCGAAAGCAGATCAAGAATTTCTGCTGTTTGCTGTTTCTCTCGAACGGAACTCCAATGTTCCGAGCCGGAGATGAATTCTTGAATACGCAGTTTGGCAACAACAATCCCTATAACCAAGATAACGAAACCGGATGGCTGGACTGGAGCCAACTGCGTTCGAACGCGGACGTTCTTCGTTTCTTCAAGAACATGATTGCGTTCCGGAAAGCTCATCCTACCCTGGGCCGCAGCAGGTTCTGGCGGGAGGATATCTCATGGTATGGAGCTGGTCCAACCGTCGATTTGTCCTACGACTCTCGCAGCCTGGCATTCTGCCTGCACGGCGCTTCTCAAGGCGATGATGATATCTACGCCATGATCAACTCCTACTGGGAGAAGTTGGAGTTCCACATCCAGGACGGTACGGCACAGGAGTGGAAGAGAATTGTGGATACGGCCTTGCCGAGCCCCGACGATTTCTCGGATCACGGGTTGCCGCTGGAGCAGGCGAAATACTTAGTGGCTCCTAGATCCGTCGTTATCTTACTCCGATATCGGAAGAGCGACACTAGGACTGCGCCGACGGCACACGGGCAATCCATTGGACGGAAACAAGGAAACCATTCGGAACGAGAGGGCGGTCTATGAGCCGGCGACCGAGCGTCATCATCGTGGGAGGCGGATTTGGCGGTCTATGCGCAGCGCAGGCGCTGAAGTCAGCGCCTGTTGACGTAACGCTGATCGATCGCAACAACTATCACCTGTTTCAGCCACTGCTCTATCAAGTCGCCACCGGATCGCTTTCGGCCGGCGAGATTGCAGCCCCACTGCGCAGCGTCTTCAGCCGTC